>Ga0172373_10006354_pt1 | contig 15736 bp, 11 predicted proteins | sample Lak10m_2_FD_114546 | JGI IMG/M metagenome (GOLD analysis project Ga0172373, IMG submission 114546) | Freshwater microbial communities from Kabuno Bay, South-Kivu, Congo - kab_092012_10m | ecosystem: Environmental > Aquatic > Freshwater > Lake | place: Democratic Republic of the Congo...
GTACAAACCTAGGTTTGTACTCCAGTATCCACAGGTTTATAACCCTAACCGCCTTTTTGTCCTCCTATTTCTTAAACTTTAAGAGGTGGGCTGAAAAGACCCTAAAACACATATAGAACCTTATTTTTTAACTCGAACAGGGTACGGAATGCCGGACAATAGGCTAAACCATCGATTTTAATGCATCAAATATCAAGTATCCGCCAATTCCCAAGACAAAGCAGCCAAATAATAACTTCAGGACGTGAGCGTTGATGATGTGGTTAGCCAAGTGAGCGCCTAGCCAGCCGCCAAGCATGAACGCGACGGCGACAATGACGGCCGCTTTCAAGTCGACGTTGCCATGCCGGTAATAATCCAATACCGCGAGCAAGCCGACAGGAGGCAATAAGATAGCCAGGCTGGTGCCGATAGCGTTGTGCTGGGAAAACTTGGCCAGGTAAACCAGGGCCGGAACGATAATAATCCCGCCGCCTATGCCAAATACGCCTGAAGCAATACCGGAAAGCAAGCCGATCAACAGCAGCAGCGAAATCAGTGAATTTGTCATAACCCATCGGCCTCTCAACGGTTACGGGAAGGGCGTTAAAAGTTTAAAAATACCGAACCCATAATCATATGGTGCATCGTGTTATTGGTATGTGTGGCGTCATCGAGGTATTGGTTCAGATACCCGACTTCGGTTCGGACGTTTTTATTAAAAGACCAGCCCAAGCCGGCAAAAGCACGGTTCTGGTCGAAACCGGATTGCCCGCCGTAGGGCGTCGAATTCAGGCGGATAAAGAACTCGTCCCAGGCAATCAGGCTTAAGCGCGGTTCGGCGTCCAGGGGATGCATAAAACGTATCATCTGGCGCGGACGGAACCGGACCTCATCACCCAACAGGAAATTGCTTTCGAACATCGTCCTGAATGTGAACGTCCCGACGCTGGTGGGCATGACGTAGCGGAATGCCGGCCAGACATCCTGCTGGGAAACATAGCTTTTCCCGGCATTTTGCGTAGGCAGCCAGGTATAGCCCGCCCAGATCGTCGCCCGGTCGCTCAGCGAATAACCTATCGCCGTACGCACCATGCCCTGGTACCAGTGATCCCAGTCACGATCGAAGCGGGATTGCCCCTCCAGCCAGATACGGCCTTTTTCGAGACTTGGATCGATAGCCTTCAAACTGCCTTCGCCGACGACTTGCAACCAACTGCCGGCATCCTGGAACAAATCGTCCTCAGCCATCGCATCGGGCTGAATAAACGCGGAGCCTAGCAGTATAAATACGCCAGCTAATTTCTTTATTTTTTGCTTAAACATAGGATTGATCTCTTTTTATATAAAATAGCTACCTGCAAAACAACTGCATGTCCATCTTGCGGGCTTTGAACATCAGCGACGGTTTTTACCTGAGTCCTTATTTCTCTGGATAAATTTCACAGATTTCCGATGGCCTGCCCATGCAAATGCGCAAAAACACACGTGCAGCGGCAATGCCGTTAATGACAAAGCATACGGCGATTAATGCCGCAATCCATGAATGCCGGCTACTGGCGTGATAAAGTAGCAAGTCTTCACCGATGAACGCCGGCGTAATCGGGAAACCCACCAGTCCCAGGAAGCTTAAAAACAATACCAGCGACAAGCCGGGATGGGTTTCCGACATCGCACGGTAAGCGAACGGTGAATCCCTGAAATTGTCTTGTTTCGGCAATTTTCTTAATACCAGGATGCCCAGCAGCCATGAAGGAATGATGCCGCTGGCAAATAATGAAAGGTCCGGCCAGGCATCTGGATGTAAAAACCAGACCGCACTGCCCGCCAGCAGGCAGCTCAAGGCAACGGCGTTCCAGGTGCTGATAAAGCCGTGTTTCCGGCTGAACGCGCTTAATGAGGCCGCGACCATAGCCAGCGAAGCCGGTACTGCCAGGTAAGTGGAATCCATCGCGCCCATTTTCCCGGAAAACCAAAACAGCATGAATAGGCCCGCGCCGCCGGCAAGTTTTAACTCGACAGTCAGCTTATTGATCTTCGCGCCGATTTGTTTTAGCGGTGTCCAGAGTATCGAACGGACTAATAACTCCAGGTTGCCTTCCTGCAGCGCGAATACATACAGCGTATTTTGCAAGACTTCCGGCAAGGTGTCTCGTATCGAAATGGGTAGGTAGGCCTGCATGGCGGTATTTCTAACATCCGGAGTCATATCGATAGCGCCTTCAACCCGCAGCATGTGGGCGACGATGGACGGCGATACCAGCAATTGGTAACAGCGCAAAAACGCGTTGCCCAGGAAATGTACCAGCGCCAGCGTTTCCAGCCCGAATGCCAGCTCCATGAACATAAAGCCGACTTGGGTAATCGAGGCGTACGCAACCTGGCCTTTAATATTCGACTGAGTCTTTTCTGCAAGCATCGCGACCAGCACGGTCAGGAAGCCGATAAAAAACAGCGCGACACGGGTCAAGTAGTGATAACTCCATATCGGTGCGGTGCGCAGTAATAAAAATACGCCTAAATGCACCGATAGCGCCCCATAGAAAATCGCGCTGGAAGGTGTCGGCCCTTCCATCGCCCTAGGCAACCAGAAACAGAAAGGAAACTGCGCCGATTTGCCGGCCGCGGCGGTAAAAATCAGCAGCGACATCAGCAATAAAGCCGGGTAACCGGCAGGCGTCGGCGCACTGTGCTCAAACAGTACGGAAAGCTGGCTGAAGTGGTCGCTTTCGTGGAATAACAGGTGGCTCATCCAGGCGCCCAGCAATAAGCCGATGTCGCAAAACCGGTAAACCGTGTACGCTCTTAACGCATTGCGAACCGGCTGGACACGATGCCGGTAAAAGGCAATCAATAGAAACGACGAGATGCCGACAATTTCCCAGCCGGCGAACAACATATCAATCGAGCCGGACAGCACAACCATGTTCAAGCCGAAGGCAAAACTGAAGATGGTTATAAAAAACCGTTTATAACCGCTTTCCCGGTGTAAATAATTGCGGCAATAACGGACAATCACCGAAAAAATCACCCATACGGCAAACAGGTAAACAGCGCTGACCCAGTCGAGATAAAACAGGATAGGGAATTGGTAACTGCCGCGTTCATACAGGGTAAACCACTCGAATTCGTGGTTGGGAAAGCCGCCGGCGGCCCACACCGCAAGCAAGCTAATAATGCTTAGCCCCATCGCATGGGTCGTCCAGAAACTGATAGTTGCAATTTTCTGCTCATTTTTGCCTGATAGGGCAATCACTAAAATGCCCAGCAGCGGTAAAAACTGGCAAGCCAGCAATAATGAATTCATGCGTGTCTCCCAAGGAAATGCACAGGAATGGTTGCGCGTTGCCCGGCGATGATGTTTTCCGAATGGCCGGCCGCGGGCACCGCATAGCCGACAGGTAGTTCAACCGTTTCCCAGCCGGTGCTGTGGTAAAAGAACAGGTCACGATTAATCGGGTGGCAGGCGGCCAGCCTGACCCAATCGTTATCCAGCCATTCTTTTAATGACGTCGCCAGTTTTGCAAAGGCCTTATCGAGCACTGCCGTCGTTTGTTCGATAACGATCAGCAAACGCGCTGGTTCATGCACTTCTATCATTTGCGAAGGCAGGCCCGTGCGCAAATCGCCTTCGACGCCGTTGGCAACGCCGAGCAAACCGATAACATTGTGCGGCAGTTTGGTGCCGGCTCCATAAACCGAGTTATCGATACGCGAGAACAGGTACTCAAGGTTAATGCCGCCGCAGACCGGGATAATTGCCGACAGGATTTTGACGATAATCTGCCCGTCAAAGTCGGGTTCGGGCTCATAAGAGTGCAGGAAAGAGCGCCGGTCGAGAAATAAATCACGGGTTAATGCGCGTCTGCCGACCACACAATACAGGTTGTTGGAATGGTTCAGCTCCGGGCGCGGCTCGAATATCGACGAAGCCCTGGCAATAACATGCTCGTGCGCTTCATCGTGGGCGTTCGACTGCGGAGCCAGCTCAAACCACCGGCATCGTTCAAAGGCGTTTTTTTGCAAGGCTTGCTGCATCGTTTGCTGGAATATCTGCAATGCGTCGGCAGGGTACTGCGCAAAAAGATGTTTGTCGTAATAAGTGATTTCATCGCGGCTGGTGTTATGCAGCGCCGCGACGAAATAACTGGTCGACGGAATATCGATGCCGCGTTCACGCAATATATCCCGAACCGACTCATGATTAGCCATCCAGGCAAAAGCGCGCGCATTCGGCGCGCCCGGCTTGCCTGAACAAGCGCCGCAGTCGTAAGCGGCAAAATGCGGGTTATTCGTGCTGCTCGAACCGTGGGCGACGACAACGACCAGCGGCGCAAAGTTTTGGGTTAAGCCGATATTACGCAATAAGCCTTCAATCTTGTCGGCCATTTCGGTAAACGAGAATCCCAGCAGGCGACCGTCCTCGGTGAGTTCATCGCTTTCCCGTAACAAGTGCAAATGGGTATGCGCGTCTACCTCGCTTAATTTCTTGATTTTCAGCAATTGAGAGCCGGGCCGGAAAACCTCCCAGAGCATGCGCGCGGCATAGCCGATCCCCAGTATTTGCGTATACAGCCAACCGCGGAATAACGAATGCGGCTTGATATGCAAATCGGAGAAACCCTCGGTCACTGAATTTTTTCCAGTCTCCGGCTGTAAACAGGATTCCTTAATCAAATGTTTGGGCGTGATAATATTCGGGCATTGCGCAACCGGGTAAGCATCGTCAAAACCCTGGTATAAAAAATCAATGCCGAAAAAACCGGCGGCGCCGAAGGTTTCAATGGCGGGATTGAGTTCCTCCAGGTAACGGCGCAACGAGCATTCGCGGTCGTCGATACAAAAAAAGGCCTGCGCAACCGGCGCTACTTTAGGCTTAAGCGCGTTATCATCCTGCACTTTTAGCGCCGCCAGCAATTCGGCATGCAGCGAGTATTCCATCGCTTCATGCCATACCTTCAGTGTTAACGGAACGACGGCTTCGGCCTCATAATCACTGAGTAGCGGTATGTGATCGGCATCCGGCATTTGTGCAACGGCGGCAAAACCTGCCCCTCTTTTTTTATAAAGGATCGCTAACTCGGCGGCCAGTTCCACGGCAATCATTTGTTTCAGCGAAATCCGGCGGCGCTCCAGCAGGGATTTAGGATCAAGCTCGATAAGGCGGACCATGCCCGACCAGCCGGGATGCGCCAGTAACATTTCCAAAAGATATTGTTCATAAAGCCCTTCGGAGCCGACAATGCTGTGCAGGCAAGCGGTAATGACTTCATCCGGGCCTTGGTTTAACAACTCACGAACGGCAAGATTATCGAAAGGGTAAAGCGGCAGCAAGCTGTTTTGAGCCAGTCTCCAGACATAATCCCAAAAGGCTTCGCCGTCCTTAGATAAGGTCCAGCGGCTGATGCCCTGGTCCAAGAAGCTCGCCAGCAGGCGAAACAGGATCGGGTGCACCTGGGAGTTCAGGTCGACTTCCAAATGACTAAGCCAGCTATTGCGGATACCGTGATTAGCCAACGAGACCGGCGGATAATGCTCGATGTTGTCGATAACAAATAATTTTTCCCGTAATTCCAGGTACTTATCCGGCTCGCAACCGGAATGGTCCATAGCCCAGTTAACGGCAAAGTCCTTGATCCTGCCTTGCCGGTACAGGGCTTGGTAATCCGCCGCAGGCAGGTAGCTACGCGCGCCGAACACTTTCGCCGCTACCGCAACGCCTTTATGGAAAGGATAATGCTGAACGGCATGTAGCGTGTTATGGTGGATAAAATCCTTGATTGGCCCCTGTGTAGGCAGCCAATGGGCGATATGGTCGATAGCGGCATCCAGGTCGAATGTTTGTGTATCGGGAGAGCCGTCTAAAACGACTTTTGGAGGCACTGTAGTCATGGCGTCTGCTCGGTTAGTCTTAAGCCCAGTCCTGTTTCATGCGTCGCGCCGCCAATGGATGGTTTGCGTAAGCTTCGTGGTATTCGAGACCCATAAACTGGCAGACGCCGCCGCGTCCTTCGTAGTCATGCTGGAAGTCGTGAAAGAATTCCATGACGGTATGGTCCAGCAAATAGGTATCGTTCAGTTGGAAGACTACGGTTTTGCCCGATTCCAGGCCTGACAATGCTTCTTTTAATGCCAGCATGTTCGAGAAAATCGCCGCACCGCTGATCTCAACCAGGATAGCGCCGTTATTTTGCAGGGTGATTTCAAAGTGTATCTTGAATAAATTACCCGGTTTAACGCCGCGCATAAGATGGATCATAAATTTAGCGGCTATGCCGATAGCTACGCCGACTAATAAATCGGTGGCTATCACGCCGATAATGGTCACGATGAACATAAACAACTGTTCTTTACCCAAGCCCATCACTTTGGCGAATTCTTTCGGAGAGGCCAGGCGGAAACCGGTGAATACCAGTAACGAGGCTAATGCCGCCAACGGGATGCTGTGAATCAGGCGAGGGAACAACGCGACGAATAATAGCAAAAACATGCCGTGGAAAAAGTTGGCCCATTGCGTTTTTGCGCCATTGTTGACGTTGGCGGAGCTACGGACGATCTCGGCAATCATCGGCAGGCCGCCGATCAGGCCGGCTAACAGGTTTCCCGCGCCGACTGCGGTTAAATCGCGGTCGAGATTGGAATGGCGTTTGTACGGGTCGAGCTTGTCCACAGCCATCGCGCTCAGCAAACTTTCAAGACTGCCGACCAAGCAGATGCTGACGACGGCTTCCCAGAATTCCAGCGTGGCTGATTTTGAAAAGTCAGGGAAATAAAAGCTGGACATAAAGTTTTCGGAAATGGCGACCAGGAACTTAGGGCCAACGGTCGCTTCATGGTGCGGCAGAAAAGTGGCATCCGGCAAAAACAGGTACATGTGTTCATGTTCCAGGTCAAAATACCGGCCTAAAGCCATGCCGACGAGCACGACAATGAGCGGTGCCGGGATCATTTTTAACAAGGGGTTTTTCACCATCGACCAGGTGATCAATATCGCCAGTCCTGAAAAACCGATAATGGCGATTTCCGGGTTAAGATTGATAAAGCTGTGCGGAATCTGCGCTATTGTCGAAAACAGGCTACTGCCTTTTTCCGGACCAGTGCCCATGACGACATGGATCTGCTTCGCCATGATGATAATGCCGATAGCCGCGAGCATGCCGTGCACGACTGAAGCCGGGAAAAACGAACTGAGCCGCCCCGCTTTAAAAAAGCCCATCAGGATTTGGAAAGCGCTGGCAACGACGATAGCCGCCAGGGCATAACGGTAGCCGGCCATCGCATCGCCTTCGCCCAGCTCCTGCACGGCGCCCAGCACAACGACGATCAGGCCAGCCGCCGGGCCGTTAATCGTGACAAACGAGCCGTTGATGCGCGACACCAGCACGCCGCCGATAATTGCCGTGATGATTCCGGCTGAGGGTGGAAAACCGGATGCCATCGAAATGCCCAGGCATAAGGGCATCGCAATTAGAAAGACCAGAAAGCCTGACAGCAAATCGCCGCGCCAGTTTTCTGTTAACCCGGCCAGGCCGGTTTTTGGTAAAGCTTTTGAATTAAGTCCACTCATTGATTCATCCTCTTGTGTAAAGTCATATTGACTTGCTACAAGCGATTACTGTGCCAAGTGGTATTATTTATATAACATAATGATTTATATAATATATTTTGATATTTTTTGATGCTGTTGAAAAAATGAACCAAGGGCTGATGGGCAAAGCAACCGATCAGTGGTTGTTTTGAACCGGTGCAGTCGTTGAAAATGAACAAAAATCCTGCGCGATTTGGGTACATTCATTCTTGGAAATCACCTTATCCCTAAAGCGGGTGGCGGTAAGCGACCATTGGGCATACCTGCGGAGAAAGACCGGATTGTGCAGACAGCTTTGAAGAGGGAGATAGAACCCATCTTTGAAAATGAATTTGTCAATCACAGTTACGGTTTCAGACCCTTAAGAGCCGCTTGGTGGCGTGGGCTACCCGCACAAAACCGTCAACCACTCGGCGGGGGAATACGCCCGTGACGAGGACGGCGACGGTTTCTGCGAAGTCCATTCGAACACGATGGAGGGCTTCTGGTCGCTGCTGCGCTCTTGGCTGCGCCCGCATCGCGGCATATCACAGGCCAAGTTGCCGCTGTACCTGGGCTTTTTTGAGTTTGTCCATAATGTCAGAAAACGCGGTAAACGCTTACTGTCTTCGTTACTGGCTGTTTTAGTTAAAAAGACCCCGAAACCCATATAGAGCCATAATTATTATGATTAATGACATACCAAAACCCTATTATCGTTATTGGGGCAAAGCCCAAAAAGATAAACAGGAAAACGACGATACCTGCAAATATCATTTGTTGCCTTACCATTGTTTGGATGTAGCGGCGGTGGCGGATGTTTGGTGGCAGAAAAGCCATTCTTTACGTCAACAGTTTATGGGAATAACGGGTCTGGATGAGGAACAGGCCCGTGCTTGGTTACTATTTTTCATCGCTTTGCACGATTACGGGAAATTTGATTTACGTTTTCAGCGCAAAGCAAAAGAAGCTTGGTCAACAGTTAATCCAGAATTAAGTGCGATACCAACTCAACTGAACGGATTAGCAATTAAAAATTACTACCACGGCTCCGCTGGTTTATATTGGTTTTATCAGGACTTTCAAGAGCGGTTTAGTTCTGGTGATGGTTATTATGTTGAAGACAATGAAGATTGGGATGCGTGGTATAGCTGGTTGGCTCCCGTCGTTGGGCATCATGGCGTTGTGCCGAAAGACGATGAAAAAGATGCGAGAAATGACTATCAATTGGCGGCAGGCCCGGAACAATTACTGGAAGCGTTCAAAACAGCGCGTCACCAATGGTTGAAAGCACTGGAGGAATTATTTCTTACACCTGCCAATTTGTCGTTAAACGATACGCCGCCACTTTTAAAAACCACTAAAAACAAACAATCGCCAGCAACCCTGCTAGCAGGATTCTGCGCCGTCAGTGACTGGTTGGGTTCGTCAGAGCGGTTTGTTTACGATGACCAACCTTGTGATGATTTAAAACTGTGGTACGAAAACCGTCTGGAAACAGCGGTTAATACCTTGCAAGACGCAGGTGTTATCAGTCAAATTAAGCCCTACCAAAACATTGATGCGCTGCTTAACGGATACAAACCTCGGCAAGTGCAATGCCTGATTGAACAACTGCCCAAAACCCAAGGCCTGACCTTGATTGAGGCTTCCACCGGTTCCGGCAAAACCGAAGCGGCATTGGCTTACGCTTGGCAACTGCTGGCTTTAGGTTTGGCTGACAGCATTGTTTTTGCTTTACCCACCCAAGCCACCGCTAACGCCATGCTTAGCCGTTTGGAAAAAGCCGCGCCCTTGCTGTTTGCCAACCAAACCAATGTGGTGCTGGCGCATGGCAGGGCAAACTACCAAGAACATTTTATCAACCTGAAACAAGCCTGCCGCCCTCGCACCGCACAAGGCGATGAAGAAGCCTGGGTGCAATGTGGTAACTGGCTGGCGCAAAGCCGCAAACGGGTGTTTCTGGGGCAAATTGGCGTGTGTACCGTCGATCAGGTGTTGGTGTCGGTATTGCCGGTCAAACACAAATTTGTCCGTGGCTTTGGCATAGGACGTAGCGTGTTAATCATTGATGAAGTCCACGCTTACGACAGTTACATGTACGGCTTGCTGGAAGCGGTGTTGGAACAACAGCGTTTGGCGGGTGGCAGTGCAATCTTGTTATCAGCGACCTTGCCCTATCAGCAAAAAGCGCAATTGGCGAAAGCCTGGGATTGCCAACTGTATGCCGAAAACAAGGCTTATCCGCTTATCAGTCATTGCAGCAACGGTAAAACACGCCCCTTCGATTTAACCGATAGGCCAGAGCAACATCCCAAACCTACTACGGTGCAGTTAGAGCTGATCAAAACCCCGCAACTCATCCCCGATGATGGCTTTATCCAACGGATACTCGATGCGGTGGCACAAAACGCCCAAGTGTGTTTAGTCTGCAATCTCGTCGCCGTGGCACAAGAACTGTATCAGCAGATTGCCGGGCAGATGGAGAAAGGCGGGCGATTTACCGACGACCAATGCTTGCTGTTTCATTCCCGCTTTATCTTTGCTCACCGCCAAAAGAAAGAGGAAGCTGTGCTGGATTTGTTTGGAGTGACACCCAAACCTGCCGACGCCAGACGTAAAGGCCACGTTTTGATAGCCACGCAGGTGGTTGAACAATCCTTGGATTTAGATTTCGACTGGCTAATCACCCAGCTTTGCCCAGTGGATTTATTGTTCCAGCGCATGGGGCGGTTACATCGACATGCAACTAACAATCCCTTAAGGCCGCCGCAATTTTCCCGGCCTGTTTGCACCGTGCTGTTGCCCACGGAAGACAATTACGAATTGCACGAAGTTATCTACAATAGCCGCGTGTTATGGCGCACCCAACAGTTTTTACAGCAAGCCCCAAAATCACAAGTCAGTTTTCCGGCAGCTTACCGTGATTGGATAGAGCCTGTTTATGATGAAGAGGCGTGGCTTGACGAACCGGAATGGGTGCAGAAAAGCTATGAAATCTACAAAGATGACTGCTATGCCAGCAAGATGTCCGCAAAACAGTTGATTATCAGCAATATGAATGAACTGTCCGATAACGACAGGAACGTGTCAGCCTTGACCCGTGACGGTGAAATGAGTTTGAACGTAATCCCTTTTTACACCGACGCCCAAGGCAAAAGGAATTTGCTGGATAGTCAACTGGTAGACAGCTTGGACGATAGCGAACGCTTGGAAGCCATCAATTTAAACAGCGTCGCTGTACCTAGAACATGGGGCAGAAATGGCAAACTACCCAAAGCCGATGAAACAGGCTTGATCTGGCTAGCTATGCAAGTAGATGAAAACGAGAGGTTTATTTCCAAACACGGTGATTTTACCTACATTTACCATACCCAGACAGGTTTAACCCGCATCGACAGCTCGAAGGAGAGCGCATGAATTTACTCACGGCAGCCTGGATACCCATCCAACACCAAGGCAACTACCAAAAAATAAGCCTACAGCAACTCTTGTGTGGCGAACAAACGGGGGCTGTCTGTTTACCCCGTGACGATATGGAACTGGCCTGCTTGCAATTGTTGTGCGCCATCACCCAAGTGTTGTTCTTGCCTAGCGACAAAAAGGAGATGTTGAAATACCTGAAAGAGCCAATCAGTGCCGGTATTTATGAGGATGCTTGTTCCGACAAAATGGATTGGTTTGATTTGAATCATGAGAAAACGCCGTTCATGCAGTTTCGTAACGTTACGCCAAGTAAAACAGAACCTTATACGAATATGGATAAACTTTTAGCAGGGGTGTCCGACGGTGCAAATAAGACATTTGTAAATCCTCAGGGTTTAGGGGCTGGTTTGTGTGAAAGTTGTACGGCGATAGCTCTTTTTAATATGGCAAATAATGCCCCAAGCGTAGGTGGTGGTTTCCAAGGTAGTTTTAGAGGTAATACACCTATAACGGTGTTGATTAAAGACCGTGATCTTCGGGAAACTGTTTGGCTAAATATTCTGAGTGAAGAAGCCGTGGGAAAAATTATGCCTTGGCACGAAGATACCAAAAATCAAAAACCAAATTATGTTGATAAGGATATTGCTGGGAAGTCGATTGATGCGTCACGCATAGGGTTGGCTAGAGGTTTGCTATGGCAACCAGCACATTATGAACTGTATCCACCAATTGAAAATACAATTTGTAGTTGCTGTGGTTTTAAGGGCTTGGTGTACATAAACTTTAAAAAAGAAAAATTTAAATACTCATTAAAGGGATATTGGCCACATCCATTTTCCGCCACAAAGTACAATTTTGATAAAGATAATAAGGACGAAAAAATAAACGTAACATTTAATTCATTTACAACCACAGCGCCTGCATGGACACATTTATCTTCTTTTTTATTTTTAAACAAAAATAAAAAAGAAGGCGGTTCACCCGCTCCAATTATCGAGCAAGCCAAGTCTATTTTGAATGGAAAACCCCTAGATTTGATAATAGGCGGCTATCGTTACAAACCACCGCAAACGGCAACAATTACAGCCCGATGTCATGAATTATTTAGTTTGTCAGAAGGTTGGGACGAGCATGAAGTGGGTATGAGGCTGCTAATATCAACAGCAGTTGGCTATAAACAAGTATTAAGAAAGGCACTGTACTCATTTGTAAGTCGTGCAATTGTCAACGCTGGAAGTAAAAAAAATAAAGATAGGATCGGGGAAATATGCTCATCAATGGAGGCTATTTATTACCAGCGGACAGAAGGCATTGTTAGAAATAGATTAGCGGCGATCAAAGCTGACATGTTGCCAGCGGAAAAGCTGACATTACATGAACAACTCAAAACTATTGTCATTTCATTATTCAATCAGGCTACAGAACCTTATAGTCAAGAACCCAAGATGTTGAAAGCTTTGGCATTAGCTAGACGAACTTTACACAAACACCTTCAAGAATTGGAACCTAAAGGATAAAACTCATGAGTGAGGAAAAATATAAAACCCCCGATTTTTTAGCGTTATACCAACGCTATCAGGATTTGAAACCAGGTTCGCAAGCAGAGTTAAAACGGGTTATGAACCCTGATGATTTGACTGAAATACCTGCGTTTTATCGGATACTGCAAGACAATAAAGACTATAAAAAAATGAAACGTCTTGTTTATTGCCTGCCGTTGATTAAGCATCAAAACCAAGGAGATTCATTAGGGAGGGCATTAGCCAAAGCCAAAATTAACGAAAAACGTTTGTTCATGGTCATCCGCTCACAAGAACCCAATGACTTGATTCAATTGCGGCGTTTGTTGAAACAGGCCGACCACCCCACCGTAGACTGGTTACAAGTTGCGAACGCTCTTTGGCGTTGGAATTACTCAAACCAGCAATCACAACGAAAAATTTTGGAAGATTTTTTCTACTACCAGAATAACAAATCAAATTCCGCTGATTAACTAATTTTACGAGGCATCAAAACTATGAACGAAAACTTTATCAACTTTCACATCCTGATTTCCCACAGCCCATCATGCTTGAATCGTGATGACATGAACATGCAAAAATCCGCCATTTTTGGCGGGAAACGGCGGGTGCGGATTTCCAGCCAAAGTTTGAAGCGGACGATGCGGACTAGCGATTATTACAAGGCTAATTTTCCTGAGAAATCTATTAGAACTAGAAACTTAGGTCTACTGGTTGAGAATTTATCTGAAAACTTGAATGGAAGCGGTTATGAAATTGAAAGAAAGTGGATTGAAAAAGCTGTTGAGGTATTCGGTAGTAAATTTGTTAGCAATGACGATGACAGCGACGAAGAAAACGATGAAGAAATACTTGGCGAAGAACAAAAAGATAAACCCAAAAAAGTAGCTGTTGCTCCTTGGGTAGTATCGGAATTTAAATTCATCTGCGCCAAAGTGATGCAGGTTTATCAAGAAGAATTAACCGAAAAAGAACATGAATCTGTGCAAAAAGCTATTGAGAAAGAAAATAGCCGCCGAGTTAGCAAGAAAAAACCAAGAAAATCTCCAGAAGAAGTGAAAGATGAGTTTTTACTTAAAAAATTAAAAAAAGAACTTGAAACCGATGCGGCTGCTCTGGCTAAAGCGTGTGGAAATGCTCTTGATATGGCTCTATCCGGTCGTATGGCAACATCAGGTTTAATGACAAACATTACGGGGTCGCTCGCTGTTGCCCATGCCATCACCACCCATGCAGTCGATGCCGACATTGACTGGTTTACTGCGGTCGATGATTTGCAAGAATTGGGTTCCGGTCATTTAGATACACAGGAATTTTCATCCGGCGTTTTCTACCGTTATGCCAGCCTCAACCTCAGACAACTGCAAGTCAATTTAGGTTTGCTGCCAGACATCAAAGCCGAAGAAACTGCCGACAGCCGCGCCAAAGCGTTAGATATTGCCGCTCACGTCTTGCATTTGCTGGCAACCGAAGTACCGAGTGCCAAGCAACAAAGCTTTGCCGCGCATAACTTGGCGGATTTGGCTTTGGTCAGCCTTTCAGTACAGCCCATTTCCTTAGCCAATGCGTTTGAAAAACCGATACAAGCCGACCACAAAGGCGGCTTTAGGGAAGCGTCGTTAAAAGAACTCAACGCCTATTGGGATAAAGTCCATCGCGGCTACGGCTTGCATGAACGGTGTGCGGAATTTTCTTTGGAAGCCCTAAGCTTGCCTGACGGCATCACGGCCAAGCCCTCACTGCCGGAATTGGAAAACTGGCTAAGAAATAACGGACAAGCTTAAGCGGATGTTGTCATGAATGACTATCTGATCTTAAAACTACAAGGGCCGATGCAGGCGTGGGGCAAGGAAAGTTTTGAAGGCTTGCGGCCTTCCGAACTGTTTCCAGGCCGCAGTGCCTTGCTGGGTTTATTGGCGGCTTGCTTAGGCATAGACCGTAACGACCGTGAGGGGCAGCTAGCGCTGGCGACTAGCGTTTACTTTGCAGTGCGCGTTGATTCGGTCTTCGACAAGGAAACTAAAAAACCCATCGCCACCCAAAAAATGACGGATTACCACACCGTTAAAAATGCGCGGGAAAATTATCGCGGCTTAAAAAGCCACGACACCATCCAAACCTGGCGGGAATACTGGCAAGACGCCTGTTACACCGTCGCCGTTTGGAATACGGACAAAGCAATAGTAACCTTGGCGGAGATAGCCCAAGCCGTCAGACATCCGCTTTACACCCCCGTGCTGGGGCGGCGCAGTTGCCCATTGGCCAGACCCTTGTTTGAAACCACATTGACAGCCGAATCTGCTTTAATAGCCTTGGCACAAATTGGCAATCATCAAGGTACGGTTTACAGTGAGGAACCCGGCAAGGGTGCAATCGAATTGAAAAAACGGGATGTGCCGATTACCCATCAGCCCCGCCAATTCGCTAGCCGCACCGTCTATATGACCACTAGCCAAGGAGTGCCGCATGTACCTCAGTAAAATCCATATTCCTTGGGCGCAAGCAAAAAACCCTTACCAGTTTCATCAGGCGTTGTGGCGATTATTTCCGGGACACGAAGAAGCTGACCGGGACTTTTTGTTCCGTGTTGAACAACAGCAAACAGGGGTTGGGGCGCAGGTACTCATGCAATCGCCACTACAACCGCAAAGCACGGAACAAAGCCCAATTTTGCTGGCTACCCCGCGTGAATTTGCTTCGAACATCCCAAACAACCAACGCTTGCGGTTTAGGCTACGCGCAAATCCTATCAAAACGATCAAAGACAGCAGTAAAGGCATTGTTGAGAAAAAGGGCAAAACCTTTACCAAAACCGTGCGTGTGCCGCTGTTACACGAAGAACAGCAACAGGCCTGGTTGGAACGCAAGTTACAAGCCTTTGCTCAATTGGAAACGCTAATCGTGCAGCCAGAACCTGTGTTGTATTTCCGCAAAGCCAAAGAAGGCCGGAGCGGTAAAATCCAGCCCGTGTTATTTGATGGCATTTTTACGGTAACGGATGCGGAAGCATTCAAGAAGGCGATTATGCAAGGCATTGGCCCAGCCAAAGCCTTTGGGTGTGGATTGTTGTCGGTGGCTAGGGGATGATGGGGGATTATTTGATTTTTGCCAAATCAAAGCATTTAGTAAAATGTAACTACTTTGCTAGACCAAATTCTAAGGCATTATTTAGCCTTTGATTTGTAAACACTTTGGTTCTATATGTGTTTTAGGGTCTTTTCAGCCCACCTCTTAAAGTTTAAGA
>Ga0172373_10006357_pt1 | contig 15731 bp, 19 predicted proteins | sample Lak10m_2_FD_114546 | JGI IMG/M metagenome (GOLD analysis project Ga0172373, IMG submission 114546) | Freshwater microbial communities from Kabuno Bay, South-Kivu, Congo - kab_092012_10m | ecosystem: Environmental > Aquatic > Freshwater > Lake | place: Democratic Republic of the Congo...
AAAGAACTAAGCGCTGGCAGGCAAGCATATTATATTTGTAATCTTATCGAAGACAATCCCGACAATGACCTAAAAAGCGTCAAAAAAGAGTTCGATAACCTAAAAAACAGCATTTTTAAGCATCGTAAAATCGGTTTATTACATGGAAAGCTGACTTCCGAAGAAAAAGACAAGGTGATGACCGACTTTGCAGTTGGAAAAATCGATATTCTAGTTAGTACCACAGTCGTTGAAGTTGGTGTTAATGTACCAAACGCAACGATGATAATCATTGAAAACGCCGATCGCTTTGGTTTGTCGCAACTCCATCAACTAAGGGGTCGAGTTGGTCGTGGTGAACATCAAAGCTATTGTTATTTGATCAATAGCACCAGTCTCAAACCTACCAAGAGATTACAGGAAGTTGAAAAAAGCAACGACGGATTTTATTTAGCTGAAGTCGATTTAAGATTGCGCGGGCCAGGTGAGATTTATGGCCGTGCTCAACATGGCAAGTTAAATTTTCAAGTTGCATCGCTAGCAGACAGTAAGATGATTGAACGAGCCCAAAACCAAGCCATACGTTTCGTAAGTCAAAAACGTGATGTGCTACAATATAAGCAATTAGTCGCCCAAGTAGAGTATTACCAGCGTCTAACTACCCTAAACTGATATTTTTTAAAACAATAAAGAAGGCATTAATGTATTCTGGCACAACTTTTCGTCGTGACTCCGGTAGATTGGCGGGAGTTCATCAAAAAATCGATCGTGTTTCAAGGCGTCATCTTGCAAAACTAATCACAAAAGACGTCAATTTTCCGAGTATTCGTCAAATACTTCATTTTGAGGGTAAAAACGGTCCTGATGGCATCAAGCTCAAAAGTCCGCTTCAGGATGAATATGAACATGTGATTGATCCAACCGATTCTTCTGATGATATGCTTTTAACGATTATTCACGATCATATCATTAATTTGTCAAAAGCAATTGCCCAAAAGGATGAAATAAGGGCGTCTTTTGAGTCAGCCTGGCTAGCTCATGCCGTAGTTGATGGTCTAACACCACCTCATCATTATCGAATAGACGATGTTACCAAAAATCGTTGGCTCGAGAGTATTAATCGTTCGGTTAAGAAAAACAAAAGCCCAGATGAGTTTCCCAAAAAGGTTGGTTTTTTGGACAAATGGGGTTCGTGGGGTAATTCTGGAATTACAGCTCATGTGTTATTCGAGTGGGGCGTGGCGTCAGTTGTGATGCCAATTGGTTTTCGGTCGCATGGTCCAAGCAGTGAGGACGTGGTTCGCTTAAAACGTGATGGCTTTGAGAAAATGTATCTTAATTCGGTTCATAAGGTACATGAACTCAGGATGTATGAAGATTTTTGTAAGAATGGTTGGACTCGTGGTTTGGCGTTAAAAACCAAGCAACTTTTAGTTCCTGAGATAATAAAATGCGTTACATTGGCATGGTATACGGCTATTGAAAATGCCAAAAGGTAAGATGAAATGGGCATAAGAATAATCGCTGGAACTTTTGGTGGTAGAATAATCAAATCTCCAACTGGGTTTATTACTCATCCCATGGGCGACAGAGTAAAATCATCTTTATTTAATATCTTATTCGCAAAATTAAATGGCGCTTTTGTGCTTGACGCTTTTGCTGGATCAGGCGCTCTCGGTATCGAAGCTTTAAGCCGTGGCGCAAATCAAGTGGTCTTTTTAGAAAAAGATTATAAAGTATCGCAAATACTTCAAGAAAACGTTGCCTTAGTTGATAAAGATAACAAAACCAGCGTCCATAAAATCGGCGTTTCAACATGGTTAGACAACAACCAAGACAAAAAGTTTGATATTATTTTTGCCGATCCGCCATATAACGATATGCAGTTTACATCTGTTGCGAAGCTAGCTAATGTCCTAAACGCTGACGGAGTCCTAGTTCTTTCATGCCCAAATCCAGACCAAGTTCCAGCTCTCAAAGGCTTATCGGCTTACGATAATCGTAGTTACGGTACGGCAAATTTAGTTTTTTATAAAAAAACGCTATAAAGTAATTTATATATTTGGTACGCGAGAAAGGACTTGAACCTTCACGCCCGGGGGCACTAGCTCCTAAAGCTAGCGTGTCTACCATTCCACCACTCGCGCGTACTAACTGATTGTAACATAAATATGCGATATTCGGAGCTAGTGGCCTGGCACTAGGTCACGATAAATTTCATTCTGAAATTTTCTTGACCTCGCCTCGCTTGGTTGCGTTCGCAATCCAGGCTCCGGCCTTGCGAATGTCCACCGGACATTCTCACCTAAAGCTAGTGTGGCTTGCCAAGCACCACTCGCGCAAGTTAAAAACGTACGAAAGAAATTATAGCAAATAATATCGTATCTGTAAAAGATTTGTTACATGATAATGATGCTTGTGCTATTATTGTTATAAGAGTAAATACTGATGAGGGTAATATAAGTGATGAGCAAAATAACGCAGTATCTAAATGAACATATCCTGGGCGAAGTTACTTCTTCGGAGTTGGTGCGCAAGAATAACTCCAAAAGTGGCATGCTTAGTGTTGTACCGGAAATCGTAATTTATCCACGAGTTACTAACGACATTAGAAAAGCGGCTCGTTTTTCTTGGCAACTGGCCGAGAAAGGCCATGTTTTGCCAATAACCATAAAAGGCAATGGCTCAGATCAGTCTGGCGCGTCAATCGGCAAGGGAATTGTAATTGACGTAGCCAAACATTTGTCGAACATTATTTATATCAATCTGAAGAGTAAAGATCAATTTGTGCATGTTCAGCCGGGTATGAATTTCAAATATCTAAATGACGTCTTGGAATCGCACGGCATGAGCGCGCCTTTTTATCCGTATAACCCAGATTCATCAACAGTCGGTGGCGCATTAGCAAACAATTCGGCTGGACCATTGTCAGGTCAGGTCGGTAAAATTGGTGATTGGGTAAAACGTTTGGAAGTTGTGCTTGCTAACGGTGATTTAATCGAAACAAGCCGTATTAGTCGCCATGAGCTAAATCGCAAAAAAGGTCTACAAACTTTTGAAGGCGAGATTTATCGTAAAATCGACGGCATTATTGAGGACAACAAACAGGTTATAGAAGACAATGCCACCAAAATGGCCAATGATAATGTTGGTTACTCTGGTATTGCAAAGGTAAAAAATCGCGACGGATCGTTTGATCTGACACCACTAATAGTAGGCAGTCAAGGGACATTGGGTATTATATCTGAAGCTGTTATTAAAACCGATTTTTATAACGAAGAAGAATCGGTGTTGGTTGTTTTGTTTAATGATATAAACTTGGCAAAAGAAGCTGTTGGCGTTCTTGCAAAATACAAACCGGCGGTTGTTGAGTTAATTGACGGACGCTTGATTGATGAAGCCAAACAACATGGTAAAAAGTATCCATTACTAGGCAATGTTGAAAAAGATAGTGCCATTGTTTACATCTGTTTTAATGATTTTAGCCACGGCTCGAGAAAACGCAAAGTTAAACATTCACTTAAAAAACTAGCAAAATTCCCAGCAACAATAATTACTTCAAATGATCATCAAGTTGAAGAGCTTGAGGCGATAAGAGATGTAGCGGTGGTTGTAACTCAGTCAGATTCTAAGGACGATTCGTATCCATCAGTGGTTAGCGGATCATCTGTGCCGATTGCCTCAATCGGTATGTTTTTGGAATCACTTAAAGAACTCGAAGCTAAACATCATCTTGACTTACCGTATATTATCAACATGACAAGTGGCGCGATATTTCTTTATCCAAAGTTTCAGCTTCAGCACGTTAGCGATAAGCAAAAGGCATTTAAGATAATTAACGATTATATGGAGCTAATTGCAAAGACTGGTGGTAGCTTTGTGTATACCTCGGCAGAGGGAAGACTTAAGTCGGCGGCCGCATATGCTCAGATTGATAGCGACGTAATGGATATTTATTCTAAAGTTCGCGCTGTCTTTGATCCGTTTGGCACAATGAACCCTGGCGTCAAACAAGCTAACGACTTAAAAACACTTGTCTCGCATTTAGATACCAATTACAGATAAACTAAAAACAAAAAAATTGTATGATAAAATTAACCTGTTAATTGTGGCATGTTAAAATTGTTAAGATATATGCGCGAGTGGTGCTTGGCAATCCACGCTAGCTTCAGGTGAGAATGTCCAGTGGACATTCGCAAGGCCGGAAGCCGGATAACCGAAGGTTACCGACTGAGGCGAGGTCGAGAAAATTTCAGAATGAAATTTATCGTGACCTAGTGCCAGGCCACTAGCACTAAAGCGAGTTGCTTACATGTTAAAATAAATAAGATATATGCGCGAGTGGTGGAATGGTAGACACGCTAGCTTCAGGTGCTAGTGCCAGCAATGGTGTGGAGGTTCAAATCCTCTCTCGCGTACCAATGAAACAGTCCCAGAGTGTGCGAGCTTAAATAGCTCATTCACCCCTGGGACTTTTTCTACTTCAGTGGTTCCACGAGCCAATTCTGCGTATGATGGCACCTTATCGAAAATTACGCCAAAATACTGAGCCTTTAGTATTGGATTACAGTGGTCGATGAGTAGATCTTTCATGTGTTCCACAAAGTATTTGAGATATGTCAAAAATACGATAATTAATTTGGTACATTTTAAAAATCATATATTTTTCAAGCTTTAAGCTTATAGCATAAATATCCGGTATATTTTGTAAAAATATATATAACCATGTTAGAATTAACCATAAGAATATAAGAAAATTATCATGTGAGGTAAAATGTCGCTAAAAGCATCAACAAATAAGAGTAAGCTAAACCTCATAATTTTAGTATTATTGGTAGTTTTTGTGTTTACGACAATATTTTTGCTGATTTTTAATGATGTATTTACTCAAAATAGCATAGATAGCGACACACGACAGAGCGATTCCAGCACTAATAAAACAAGTATTTTTAATATTCCTGAGCTTGGTATAAAGTTTGAATTAACAGAGGAGCTAACTGGGCTAAAATACATCGTAAATGATGCTTCTAGCGATGAAGGGATAGTGTCTGTTCTGCTTAGTACATCTTCTTTAGAAAATCTGGATGATTTCGATCGCTGCACTGTCAATAATGCTGCTATCGGCATTTTACAGAGAACATTTATTAACCCAGGTTCTGGTGAAAATCCACTCCCTGGCCGCTTATACATAAAGATTAACGACTACTATATCGTATACTATAAGCCACAACAGCCATGCTCCTCCAAAGACGATGCAAACCAGCTTCAGATTAAACAGTCCGAAGCAATGTTAGCAATTATAAATAATATTAAAGAAGATAAATAATTGTTGTATTGCAAAATATGAATATTAAATCAAAAGTTAAATCTATAAGAATACCCTGGCTACTTATAGCTATTCTTTCTATGTTTATTTTTGTATCGTTAATTATGGTAAAGGGTGGAGTTGCGGTCACTGATACTGCTAGAATAACGATAGACAGTCTAGGCATAACGATGGACGTTCCTGTGAAGTTGGCCGATATTACTTACAAAATAGACTCAACTACTTATCCAGACAGCCCGTCGATTCTTTTTTCAACTAAATCGCTTGAGGCTATGGACAATAATGGTCAATGTAGTTCGTCTCATGCACCAATTGGCGTTATTACACTAACAAGACATGAGCCTGTAAAGTTAGAATCTGCACCGTCAGTAGATAACTGGCATTTAATAGGGCATTATTATGCTATCTACCAGAGCCCACAACAGCCATGCAATAACAGTAAGGAGGCTGCTAGTCTACAAATGTCTCAAGCTATTTTGCTGCACTCATCTCTAATAAACATCAAAGAAAAGACGGAATAAGAGTGGCGATTATTATCGGCAAACACCACAAACCATTTGCAACTAAGGCTTGCTCTGTGTTTATTTTTGTCTTCATGTTAATATTTTTATTATTTCACACAAACAATACTAGCGCCGTATTACCACAACCATCTTGGTGGGATAATACGGTTTGCGATACTGTAAATTACCCTGGCTCTTATCATCTAGGCGGTTCATACAATGGCGTATTAGCCTGTGGACCGGGTCCAATGCAAGGCGGGACCGACCATCTTGTTCACTTTTTTGTTGGTGCTGTTGGTGAATATGAATGGGAATGTTTAGAGCTGTCGATGAGGTATATGTACTTAGCTTACGATATAAATCCGTATTATATTCCTAGTGGCTATGCTAAAGATTTAGTGTCATATTATAAAACTGCCTACCCAAATGGTTTTTTAGTCCCCACGACTAATAATGGCTCTAATGTACCGACTCCAGGTGACATATTTAGTTCTAATAACGGCATCGGTGACTACTACGGCCATACTGGCGTTATAACTGCAGTCAATGTGATTAACGGAAATGGTACGATAACTATTTTAGAGCAGAACCACACATTACCAAGTGACGGCACAAGATTGATCACAGTTTCTAATGGTGTATTAGGTGGTGGGATAACAAGCTGGCTGCATAACCCTGAAAATGGAGATAATTACGATGATGATGTTTTTCAGGCTACAGGACTAACAGATTACGGCTGGAGGGTTTCGATGGGCGGAAATACGGCTTGGCAGTCACTGAAAGCTTCGACAACAACTAAAAGCTCTTTAATGTTGGGTGATTTTGATAATGATGGATATACTGACGATGTATTCCAAGCCACAGGACAAAGCGAATATGGCTGGAGGGTTTCTATGGGCGGCACTAACGCTTGGGAGTCACTTAAGGCGTCAACAACAACAAAGGCTTCGCTCATGTTGGGTGATTTTGATAATGATGGGTATGTCGATGACGTGTTTCAAGCCAGCGGCGTTTCTGGTATTGGCTGGAGGGTTTCTATGAATGGCACTAGCGAATGGCAAACAATAAATGGGTCAACCACGCAAAGAAACACATTATCTATAGGTGATTTTAATCACGATGGTTATATTGATGATGTGTTTCAAGCAAGTGGAGTATCTGGTATTGGCTGGAGGGTTTCTATGGGCGGTAACACGTCGTGGCAAACCTTAAATAGCTCTACTACTACCATGCCGACACTTTCTGTAGGAGATTTTGATAATGACAGTTACATAGATGACGTGTTTCAAGCCAGCGGCGTTTCTGGTATTGGCTGGAGGGTTTCTATGGGCGGTAACACAGCATGGCAAACGCTAAACAGCTCTACTACAAATATGAACTCACTGGCAATTGGCGATTTCAATCACGATGGTTATACGGACGACGTATTTCAGGCTACAGGAATAAGCGAATATGGCTGGAGGGTTTCGATGGGCGGAAATAGCGCTTGGCAACCACTAAAAGAGTCAACGACTACTATGGATAGTATTTTGTTAGGCAACTTTTAAATTGGTTCCACGACAGGTCGATGTGGTGTACCAAAAAGAAAAGACGGTTTTCGACCGTCTTTTCTTTTTGGTATTCTAGGACCTGAACCGACGCACCTGTGGAGGTGAGGATGTCCAGTGGACATTCGCAAGGCGATGTCACAAATGAACTGTATTCATTTGCCTGACTCGCGGGGTCGCGCTTGCGTGACCAAGTCCTTTCTCGCGTACCAAAGTAAAAAGAGGTCATTTTGGCCTCTTTTTATTTTGCTTTTATTTTGCTTATGCTACAATTTTACTATTGGATGAACTACAAAGCGGACAATCGTCATATAGCAGTAAGGCCTAACAAAGACGGCTTTACTATAGTAGAACTTCTGGTTGTTATTGTAATCATCGGCATACTTGCGGCTATTACGATAATTTCGTTCTCTGGTATTAGTCAAAGAGCTACCGTGGCTTCTTTACAGTCTGATCTAAAAAATGCCATGTCTATTCTTGAAGTAGACAAAATAAACAGTTCAACTGAAGCTTATCCATCCACAAAAGAGGGTGCAGATAGTGGCAGAGGATTATTAAACACAAGCGCTAATCTTATTAGATATACTTACAATGTATCCAACAATAGCTATTGTGTGGAGGCGGAAAGTAACGGCACTATTTACCACTTATCATCGTCCGATAAAATAATAACATCCGGGGCATGTCCGTCTTATACTAAAACTTTGGCTACCATGTCGCCAGCTACTATTGCTACAGGAGTTGCTCCATTTGATATAGTAGTCTCTAATAATAACGCCTCAGCGTATGCCACCAATACAACCTCTGGTACTATATCCCAGTATAACCGCAATACATCTACTGGTGAATTAACAGCAATGAGTACGCCGACCATTGCGACTGGTGCATTTGCGCGTGGGATTGCGATTTCTCCAGATGACACGTCAGTTTATGTTGCTAACCAGGGACCAGATAATATATCTATGTATAGTCGCAACTCCAGCACCGGTCAGTTAACGGCATTGAGTACTCCAACTATTGCTACTCAGTTAAACCCTTATTATATCGTTGTGTCTCCGGACGGCAATTCGGTGTATGTAACAAATCTGTCTTCTGACACTATATCTATGTATAGCCGCAACACCAGTACTGGTGAGCTTACAGTATTGAGTACGCCGACAATCGCGACCGGCTCGTTTCCTAGGGGCATTGCCATTTCGCCAAATGGGGCATCCGTTTATGTCGCAAATTATAGCGGTAACACTATATCTCAGTATAGTCGTAATACGTCTACGGGCGAATTATCTTTTCTAGGTACGCCTACTATTAGTACAGATGCTGGACCATATAATATCATTGTCTCCCCTGACGGAAATTCAGTCTATGCTACGACAGGCGATAACCATACTATATCGATGTATACTCGTAATACCAGTACTGGCGCATTAACAGCAATGAGTACTCCGACAATCGCATGTTGGACTTCTTACGGAATTACAATATCTCCAGGTGGAGCATCTGTTTATGCTACTAATGTGAATAATGGCACTGTATCGATGTATGGCCGTAATGCTACTACTGGTATTCTGACGGCACAGAGCACACCAACTATATCTATTACCAACAATCCATATGGCATTACTATATCTCCAGATGGTGAGTCTGTTTATGCGACAAGCCAGAACTCAAATATAATTACAATGTATTCAACTGAGCTATAAAAAGATATGATTTGTAATAATAAACTTGGTAATCATCGTGCAACAATACGTCCTAACAAAGACGGCTTTACTATAGTTGAACTATTAGTGGTGATTGTCGTAATTGGTATCCTAGCGGCAATAACAATCGTATCGTATTCGGGTATATCAAATCGAGCAACGGTTGCTTCGCTTCAGTCTGACTTAGATAGCGTATCAAAGCAATTAAAATTGTATGGTACATTATATAGTTCTTTTCCAACTGCGTTTGATGCTAACAATTGTCCAACTGCGCCAACTAGCGACACGTCGTATTGTCTAAAAGCTAGCAGCGGTACGTCTTATCAGTTTCAATCTAATAACAGTGTGAGTCCACAAACATTTTGCATTACCGCCACTAAGGGCAGTTATAGTTACTTCGTTAGTCAAAATGGTCAACCAACAAGTGGAGGTTGTTCCGGGGATTGGGTGGCTGGCGTACCGGCTGTTGTTAACCTTGTTACTAATCCCAGTCTAGAAGTTGACTTATCCGGTTGGGGTTCTTGGTCATCGAACGGTGGCGGCCACATAACAATCACTAGAGATAATACCTATGCTCAGTATGGCTCATGGTCTTTAAGATATGTTGCTGATGGGTCAGTTTCTTCTCAACAAGCTACTAGTCCATCAGGAAGTGGGTTTGTTGTAGGGGATGTAGCAAAAGCAATTGTCTCGGTATATTCTGTGTCTGGCGGAGAAAGTATCCGTGTTCAAATAAATGAACTTAATGGATCGGGTAGCTATTTGACTAGTGGACAATCATCCGCTTATGTTTTAAGTGCCGGATGGAATTCTTTATCGTACGTTCGTACTTTATCTAATTCATCGGTTGCAAGGGCACAAGCAATCGTGGTTAATAACCTAGCAACGCCAATTACTGTATGGGTTGACGGCGTAATGCTTATAAAAGGCACTAGCACAACTGGCTATGCAGATGGCAGTTTTAGAAACTGGACGTGGAGTGGTACAGCGAATAACTCAACATCATCTGGCCCAGCGTATTAAGGTCTTTGATTCAAAACTGGCTAAATGGTATAAATTAAACTATGAGTAACCAAAATGTTGGCGTTGGGCCGCATCCAAACCCTTGGCCGATTGGTGAACAATACGACCAAGAATTATTAGCGCATGGCGATAAGCGTAACGTGATTGACGAGTATCGTTATCTGACAATTGAAGCAATAAAGGCTGATCTTGATAAAAAACGAGCTAGTCTTCATGTTGCCATTGAAAATTGGCAGCATGATTTTAATATCGGCACAATTGTTAGAAGCGCCAATGCTTTTAATGTCAAAGCCGTGCATATTATCGGAAAAAAGCACTGGAACCGTCGTGGCGCGATGGTGACCGATAGATATCTTAATGTCATTCAGCATGAAACCGTAGCGGATTTTGTAAACACTATGCGTCAAGCTAGGTTAAAAATCATTGCTATAGATAATATCCCGGGCGCAAAAAACTTATCTGAAACAAAATTAGACGAACAAGCAGTCTTGGTTTTTGGTGGAGAAGGACCAGGGCTAAGCCAAGAAATGCTTGATAGCTCAGATAAAATCGTTGCAATTGAACAATTCGGCTCAACGCGTTCGGTTAATGTCGGTGTTGCTGCCGGAATCACGATGTATGTTTGGATGCAACAAAATATCCTGCATACAGAGGATTAGATTATATATTGACAAAACATCACGTTTATGCTACAATAGCGCCAATGGTTGTTTTGGCAACAAAATAACCGTTAGTTCATCAAAAAGTCAGGTCATTAAGGTGCATGTCTTTTCAAGACTTGTGCCGATTAATTAGTAAAAGTTCTTTTGCGAAGCTGGCATTGACCAGATACGCAGTAAGGACCGACATAAGTATGGGATCCAACAAAGTTTGGAACTCGTTGCTGTATGTCAGCGTTGTCGCAGGAATGCTCGGCATCTTGTATGCCAAGCAGACCACTGTGCTCGCCGAAGCGGCGGTTGTAGTGTTGGCGTTTTTTGCGCCTTTCGCTACGCTGCTCATGGCGACCAAGAGCGAGACGAGCGGTTATAACCGGCAGGTGAAAAACATCTGCTGGGTTCTGGCCGTCGTTGAGGCGACCATTCTGTTTGCGCTTACAAGCGCGAACGTACGCTGGTAACATCCAGCACTGTCCAGGGAGTATAGCAGTGCAACGCATTGTCTATACTCCCTGCGACCAACTCCTTTTGTAAGACATGCACCAATCTTAATGACTTGAGTTTATAAAGCGCTAACGCTTGACAAAACATAACAAATAGTGTATACTACAAAGGTATAAATTGAGGAGTAATTGGGTTAAATAACCCTATATTTCACTATGGTTAATAAAAGTAACGAAATTTTGCTGTCGCGATCTTATGAAAGACGTGGCGAAACTAGACGATCGTCATTCTTGCAATTGGCGCTAGCTAATATCGCCCTAGCTTCAACTATGTTCGGCGCTATCTATCTGATTGGACGTGCTGATAAAACCAATGCTGTATCTGTTGAGATGGCTGAAAACACACAAGTTGAAAGTGGACTAGCGGAAGACTCTTTGGCAAAACGTCATTATAATTTTTTGGTTAATGCTGCACATGCGATGACAAGAGGCACTAAAATCGAGATTACTAATGGCGATTATGTTGCGGTTCATACGGACGAAGAATATCAAGATAACGGCGAAAAAAAGGAAAAGTTGGTCGAAGCTGAGGATAAAGCCGAAAAAGAGCAGGCTAGTGACCCGAAAAATGAAAACACACCTAAAGCTGTGGTTGATAAGCCAGAAGTGCTCGTTCAAGAAGTGCCAAAAAACAAAGAACAATTAAGTGAGGCGGAAGCTAAGGCTTATATATATCGACGTGAAAGTGGCAATCGGCTTGATGCAATCAACCCTTATGGCTGTATTGGTTTGGGTCAAGATTGTAATAGTCGCTTGCATATTCAATGTCCAGATTGGCAGACTAACCGTAAATGCCAAGATGGTTTTTGGGAAGACTACATGAAGCGACGTTACGGAACTTGGAATAAAGCCAAAAGCCACTGGGATGCCAGAGTGCCAATCAACGGTGTTGATCGCGGTCACTGGTGGTAATAGATATTGACAAATTAAGACGTTTATGCTATTATGTAGGGTGTTAGTTGTTTAGGACACTCCTAGGCGACGAAAGGTCATTTTACATAAATCGTATCATTACAGCACATGGCAACATGTGTTTGTACTGTTAATAATTAATATAAAAATTATGACAGTAAAACAGTCGAACGCGATCTTCGTGATCGGTTTCGTTTTGGTGGCGGTGCTGGTTTATGGTTTCTGGTTTTATGCTTGGCATAAAGCCGACGAAATTGTAAACTGCACTGATTATTGCTGGGGTGCAAGCCTTGATAAGGGATTTAATCCTGACAAGTGCGTTTGCCCTCGGTAATTACAAAGTAGTATGCAAGGAATCTTACCGAGCGCAAATTATGCGCTTTGGTGGATTCCTTGCTACCAGTTTTGTTGTCGTGTGCTTTTGTAATGATACGATTTTGACCATAACGATCTTTAACAATTAATCAAAGTCGCGTCATTTTGACGCACGTTTATAAGTAGGCCGCTTTGACCTGTGTCATAATTATTCGTTCAAAATTAATACAAATTTGTATGAAACAGTCAAAAAACGTTTGCTATGCAGACACGAAGGTAGAGATTGCCACCGTCAATCGTCACAACGACGAAGCGGTGCACTACGCCCTTCGCGGTATGGCGGTTATTCCGGCGTACGTGGAGTACGACCAAAAGATAGAGCATCAAGCCTACAAGGGTTTTATGCTCAAGTACAGCCACGCTAAAGCACGAGCTCTCGCGTATTTTTGCGCTATGCTCCTCGGGTATCATCTCTATGGAGATAAGACCTTGAGCTGGGCAATGCACACAGCCGAGGCCCGTGTCCGGATTTAAGAAGTTAACAACTTCAACTACGAGGACTCACTCTGTTTGTTGCCTTTTTGGTAACAACGGCCTAGAGTGAGTTCTCGTTGGTTTGTTATTTTGAACGTGCGTCTTAAAATGAAGCGATTTTGATAAGTCAGCTTATTACAGTGCGTGTTTGCACTAATTAATTTTTAATATGCTTTTATGAAGCTCAAAAACTTGCTTGATAATTGGCGAGAGTTTGACTCTGAGAGTCCAATTCTTGGAATTGTGGTGCAGTCAGTATTTACGGCTGGTCTACTTATCCTTTTTGCGTCAATTTTTGATGAAAGAATGGATATTGGTGTAGATTACCAGTTTAAGCTTTTGCTTGCCATATTGGCATTGGCGATAATATATTTAAGCCCAATTTACTTATTTATCAAGAAGTTGATTGGAGTAATTATTGCCGTATCGTTGCCGATTGGTATTGTTTGGTTTGTGTTTTGGTCTATTCTGAGGCTGGTTGAAATAATCTCTCAGGCTTATAGTAGCCAAAACTATTGATTAGTTGAAAATGGCAGCCGTTATCTTGCGACGGCTGCCATTTAAAAACAAACGCGCACTTTTGTAATAAACTGACTTAATTAAATTGACAACAGATATAATAAGTGATATAATACTTAATTGACGTGGGAAAAAGAACCTTAAAAAATCAGATCTTTACAGTGCGCATTTTTTGGCGTGCTGGTTAATTCTTCTCTCTTTTTGTCCCGCCGAATGGTAACGGTGTGATGAAAAAGTAAAAACAATATGAAACAGGTTATTTGTGCGGTAGATAGAAAGCGCCTGCAAAAAGGTGTGGACTATATCTACGCTAATTGTACTGATCGTCATCGTGCTTTATTGGCGATGGATCAGGCGGTAGTTGTGTATTTCAATGCTCTTAATGGGGGCGAAAGTCGCAAGGCTGCGATTAGCTTTGCGCTATTTGAAGTGGCTGAACATGACTTGCAGGTATGGAATCCATCCCTCTGGGTAGCGTTCGGCAAAAGCAAGAAGAGAAAGATTAACTAACTAATTCTTAAATAATAAACCTATGTGTATGCAAGTGAATGCGAAACGACGAAGGCGGCTAACTAAGTCGGTTAGACGAGCAATCGTGGCTGGACTTCTAGCTATGTCTTCGGTTTCGCGAGCCAAGCAGCTCAAAAGGTATCGCCTGGCCAGGCTTTGCTTTTTTAAGGAAATTGACAGAGGTAATACTATCAAGTATGCAATCATCAATTCATATTTCGCCGCCACAGGTGGTGATGCATGTAAGATGGATGATTGTTATAAGGCGATCAAAGCCGGCCGGCCTTACTACGAAGCTTTTGAACTTCAGTAATATGGCTTTGTATATGGGGCGTCAATACCAAGGCGCCCCCTTGCAATACAAAAATGCGCACTTTTTGTAAAGATCTGATTTTTTGTTAGTACTTTAATAAGTCAGATTTTTACAGTGCATGTTTTTGCACTGCTAATTCTTTTTTAACTCTGTTTATACTGATAAATCAGGGCAAAACAGAGAAAATAAAGCTATGGATGGAGACGGAATACTGCATGAGGTCGTTGTTAGTCAAGAGTCGATTAATGCGCGACTTTGGGCTCGTCGATATCAGTATGGCTTAAGTCTACTTGGTATCAAGAAGAGTGACGCGAGCGACAAGGTGTATGAACGTTGGTTCGACGCTAATCATCCGGGAAAAGCACTCGAGTCGGCGTTATGGCAAGTAGCTGACGCCAATAAACTTGATAGTCCAAGCGTGGTTCAGCGAGCAATTGAAAAGGCCAAAGTTTTTGACACATTTGAAAACTTTGCAGCCAATCACTACTGGCTGGTTCGCTTGATTAAGTCTGCGGTTTTGCTGGCGGTTGTTGGTGCCATGATTGTGCAACCACCAGCTGTTTTGGTTATACCAATTGGGTTAGTGGCCTATATTTTGACGGCAAGATTTTTTAACTTGCCAAGTGTTGATTTGGCGCTGCTTAATCTTGCGGTATATGTAGCAATCTTTGCCATTCTGGCGCGGCTACACGGCTATTTCTAGCCTGAGAATGAGAGGCTTTGCTGGTTTTTATCAGCAAAGCCTCTGCCCTTCGGGGCAAAACATGCACTTGATGTAAAAATCTGATTTTAAGTATTGACCAAAATGTGTTATTATGATAGAATAACATATCGAAACAAATGGGTTGAACATTAACAAATCGAATTATTACAGTGCACGTTGAGTTGCCTGCCATTAATTAGCCGTTAAGTAATTTGTCTATTGAACAAGAGATTGGACAATAGATAAATAGCAATACAAAGATGTAAAAATATAAGTTTTTACAATTAATTGTTAATAGTAAATCTATGATTATTTCTGATAGTGGGCGAACGAATGAGGGTAACAACCTTGTTAAGAGCAAGATTGATACCGTAAAGTCGACGATAGTTGAAAAGCAGCGGAAGCTAAAGAACGAAGAGCTTTATCGTTTGGCAACAGCCGAAGATCGAGTTGCTTGTTTTAAGGCCTGTCGGTTGCTTCGGGTTATGCCGTATGACAGCCGTATCGACCGAATGGTTGAATACATTCATGAGTCCATGGATAAGTGGGGCAAGTAAAGCGCTGGCTCTTGAATATGCTGTTTGGAAAGAGGCTGAATGGTGCAATGTTTTTGATCGAAGCAAGATTAAGAAAGTTGTTACCAAGATGTGGCGATACAAGCCAAGCTTCATCTTGGTATGGTATG
>Ga0172373_10006359_pt1 | contig 15727 bp, 9 predicted proteins | sample Lak10m_2_FD_114546 | JGI IMG/M metagenome (GOLD analysis project Ga0172373, IMG submission 114546) | Freshwater microbial communities from Kabuno Bay, South-Kivu, Congo - kab_092012_10m | ecosystem: Environmental > Aquatic > Freshwater > Lake | place: Democratic Republic of the Congo: South-Kivu...
CGAAGACTGCGATTCGACAGCCAACGAGGGATGCGCATGCACGGACGGAACCTCCCGCGCGTGCGGCGGTGGCTCTCCGGTACGCGGTGTGTGCCGCGCGGGCACGCAGCTCTGCATCGCGGGGATGTGGGCGACGTGCAGCGGCAACATCGATCCGGGCACCGTCACCGAGACGTGCAACGGGCTCGACGACGACTGCGACGGCCTGACCGACGAGACGCTGCTCGCGACGAGCTGCTTCGTCGATGCCGACAGCGACGGCGCCGGCATCGGGACCGCCATCACGACGCTCTGCGCCGACCCCTCTCGCACGGCGTTCATGGGATGCCCGAGCGGCTACTCGAACGTCGCGGGCGACTGCAACGACTCGAACGCAGCGCGCTCCCCGACGCGCACGGAGACGTGCAACGGGCTCGACGATGACTGCGACGGCATCGCCGATGATGGCTTCCTCTGCGTCTTCGGCACCGCGCGCGCGGGCACGGGCACCTTCGGGGCGTGCACGACGGCGGGCAGCGTCTCCGGTACCTACATCTGCGGCCCGACGTGCACGAGCGAGACGTTCTCGCCGACCCTGCCGACCGAGACGTGCAACGCCACCGACGATGATTGCGATGGCATCGTCGATGATGGCTACGCGTGTGTTCGCAACAGCACCGGGAACGCGTGCACGACGGTGTGCGGCACGCCTGGCACCTACACGTGCACGGCCGCGTGCGGCGTGCCCACCGCTTCCACGGCCTGCGCCGCCGCGATCGAGACGTGCAACGGCTGCGACGACGACGGCGATGGCGTCAAGGACGATGGCTTCAGTACGATGGACCCCTGTTTCCAGGGACAGACCCGACCCTGCATGACGCTTCTCGGGGTGGCCGGCGGCACGCAGGCCTGCCGAGGTGACTGCCGCGGCTGGGACGCCTGCCTCACGGCCGGCGAGGGTACCGGCGTCGCCGGCACCTGCAACGCCGCCGACGACGACGGCGATGGCCTCATCGATGAGGGCTTCGCGTGCGCGCAGAACAGCATCACGGCGTGTTCTCTGACCTCGACGGCGCCGACCCCCGCCGTCGCGAACACCTACCCCATCGTCTGCGGGACGGTCACCAACGGTCGCCGCCGCTGCAACACCAACTGCACGTACCTCGACGCGGCCTGCTACACGGCCTCCGAGGTCTGCAACTACTGCGAGGACGACGGTGACGCGACGACGAAGGACGCGAGCATCGCGACCGGCGTCGTCTCGGACACCTTCAATTGCAGCGAGCTGACCGTCGCTGGCGCGGCCACGTGTGGGTTCTTCGGTTCTCTGGGGGATGATGGCGGGGTACGTCTCGTCAGCGCAGGAACCGCCACCGCGCCGCTGACGAGCCAATCGGGCGCGTTCTGGACGCGCGGCGCGCCGGTGACGCGGCCCTACGCGGGTTGGGGGCCGCTGACCTTCCTCGTGCAGGCTCAGGTGAGCCGAGGCACCACGACGTATCCGGCCGACGGGTGGTCCGTCGTCCTTGCCCGGAGCGGCACCGGGGACGTCGACGTCGGGTACGGAGGGAGCGTCGGGACTCCGCGCTCACGCGAGAATGCTCTCTCCGTGGAGTGGCGCTTCTACACGGGGGCAGTCACGGCGCAGGCCGATCAGGTCGCCGTCGTCGTGACCGACGCCTCCGGCGCCCGCACAACGCTCGGAACGGCGGTGCCCCCAGTCAATCGGCTCGATTCGACCACGGTGGGTACGATCAACCAGACCCTCATCCTCACCTACACGCCCGACGATCCGCGCACGTTGTTCCGGGACGATCGCTTCGAAGTCCGGTTCAACACGACCGACGTCCTGCCGGCTCTGGCGTTCGTGATGCCGACGTCGCTCGGCGGTGGCGGTAGCAGCCTCTGTGTGGGTAGCTGTACGTCGTCGCCGTCGTTCGGTGGCCATCTCGAGGCGGGGTACCCCTTCGAGCTCGGCGTCACCGCGGCGACGGGTGCGAGCAACGCCAACGTCCGGGTGACGACCTCGCTCGGTTTCTCGGTCATGAGCGGCGCGACGCCGCTCCGCGTCGATCGCGAAGACGTCTGCTTCTGACCTCGGCGAGGCGCGCCCGATGAGGGACAGCCTCTCCGGACGGGGTCAGGCGCCGCTCCAGTCGGCGGCGATGCGCTTGGCCGCCCCCGCAGCCCCGTGCTAGCCCCTCGTCTTGCTCATGAACCGCACGTCGTGTCGGCATGTCTTCGGGGGAGGGCACGTCGGGACCGATGTACGGCTTTCCCAAGGCCTGGAGTGATGCCTTCTTCCTCGTCCGCCTCCGCCGTCGTGTACGGCAAGTATCAGCTCCTCGAGCGCCTCGCGCGCGGGGGCATGGCCGAGGTGTTCAAGGCGAAGTCCCACGGCGTCGAGGGCTTCGAGAAGATCCTCGTCATCAAGCGCATCCTCCCCGAGCTCGGCGCGAACCCGCAGTTCGTCGAGATGTTCATCAACGAGGCGAAGATCGCGGTCACGCTCTCGCACGCGAACATCGTCCAGGTCTTCGACCTCGGCCGCGCCGACGAGGCCTACTTCATCGCGATGGAGTTCGTCGCGGGCATGGACCTCGCGACGCTGCTGCGCCGCGGGCGTCGGCTCGGCAGGCCGCTCCCCCAAGAGCTGGCGGTCTACGTCATCAGCGAGCTCGCGAAAGCGCTCGACTACGCGCACCGGCGCCGAGACTCTGCCATGCGCCCGATGCACATCGTGCACCGCGACGTGTCTCCACAGAACGTGCTCCTGTCGTGGGAAGGCGAGGTCAAGCTCACCGACTTCGGCATCGCGAAGGCACGCACGACCGTCGAGGACGAGACGGAGGCGGGTGTCCTCAAGGGCAAGTACGAGTACATGGCGCCCGAGCAGGCCCTCGGGCGCGATGTCGATGCGCGCACGGATCTCTACGCGGTCGGCATCGTGCTCTACGAGGCGCTCTCGGGCGTGAGCCCCTTCGTCTCGAACTCGCCGTACGACACGCTGGCGAGTGTCCGCGCAGGCCGCGTGCGGCCGCTCGAAGAGGTCGCACCCCAGGTCCCGGACGAGCTCGCTGCAATCGTCCGCCGCGCGATGTCCTACTCGGCGGATGACCGTCACGCGAACGCCAGCCGCCTCTACGAAGACCTCATCCAGTTCCTCTATGCGAGCGGTCGTCGCGTGGGCGCGCACGAGTTGAGCGAGTATCTCGCCGAGCTGCGCGCAGCCGGCGAGAGCCGCTCGACAGGTTCGGAAGGGGACCGCATCCTGGCGGCCTTCGATCAGGCGGAGACGCAGGCACCCGCTGCGACCCCCGCGCAAAACCCTTCCGGGCGTGCGAGCGCGCGCCGGGCGCTGACGACCGGGCTGGGTCGTCAGCAGGCCACGGGCACGCCGACGCGCCCGGCGACCGAGCGTCGCGACGCGACGGTGGTGCTCGTGAAGCTGCCACCGGGCGACGTTCTCAGCGTTGATACCGCGACGCGGATCCTCGAGCGATTCGGCGGTATCTGTCTCGATACAGCCCGCGCGTCGGAACTTCGCGACGACGAGTTCATCGCGCTGTTCGGCGTGCGCGACCCGGATGGTCGCGACACGGACGTCGCAGCACGCTGCGCGTTGCGCCTCGCGCGTGGCGCCGCGGGAGCCGCGCTCGAGGGCGGCCGCGCGACGGCAGCGCGGGTCGGCATCGCAGCGGGGCGCCTCCTCGTAACCCCGGACGGCGACGCCGTACGGGAGGACCGCTTCACGGAGCTCGTCCGCACCGCACGCGGTCTCGTCGATGGGAGCGGCAGCGACCGCATTCGCGTGAGCGGACCGAGCGAGCGCCTTCTGCGCGCGCGCTTCGAACTCTCACCGCAAGGAGGCGGCGGGGAGGGCGCTTTCGCGCTTACCGCCGAGCGCGGCGTCGCGGAGGTGCACGGGAAGTTCGTGGGGCGGCGCGACGAACTGCGCCGCATCGGCGAGGTCCTTGCGCTCGCAAACCGGGGTCGACTCCGCTTCCTGACGCTCACCGGCGAGGCAGGCAGCGGCAAATCACGCCTCCTGCACGAGACGCTCCGCCGACTGAAGCTCGGCCAGCACGATGTCGGCGTTTATCTCGCCACCTGTACCCCGCACGGTCGGCAGGTCCCGCTCTCCGGTGTGCAGGAGATGATGCAGGCGATTCTCGCCGTCGACGACCTCGATCCACCCGCGGTTCTTCGAGAGAAGGTCGCGCGACTTCGCGAGCTCGGCCTGTCTCCCAAGGAGCTCGAGGCCGTCGCCGCGCTCTTCGGTGTCGATCAGGGCGTCGCGCCCGGCGGCGAGCGACCGTTCCGCGCCGCATTCGTGAAGATCGCGACGCGTCTCGCGGCTGACCGTCTCACCGTGCTCGCGTGGGACGCCGCTGAGTCACTGGACGAGGAATCGCAGGCACTGGTCGATGCGTTGCTTCGCGCTGGCGCCGAGTCACGCATTGCGGTCGTACTCGCCCACCGTCCCGGTCTCGCGCATCCCTGGGGCGATCTCCCCGGCGCGCAATCGCTCGCGCTCGGCGCGCTCACCGACGACGATGTCGCGCGCCTCGTCGGCACGCGGCTCGGGGCTGACGAGGTTCCGTTCGAGCTGCTGCGCGACGTCTCCGCGAAGAGCGGCGGGAGTCCGCTCTTCGTGGAGGAGTACCTGAAGGCGCTGCTCGACGCCGGCGCCGTCGACGTACGTGAAGGGCGCGTCGAGTACAAGCGCGACATCGCCGACGTCGAGGTGCCGAAGTCGCTCCGCGGGCTCATGGCGGCGCGCGTCGCACGGCTTGGTCCGGCGCAGCGCTACACGCTCCAGATCGCGGCGGTCGTGGGTACGCGCTTCACCGCGGAGCTCGTCGCCCGCGTCGCGGAGGAGCGACTCGCCGACGTCGGTGGCGCGCTGCAATTGCTCGAGCGTCGAGGCGTCGTCGCGCACGAGGGCGCGAGCGAATACGCCTTCGTTCACGACCTCATGCGCGATGTCCTGCTCGACAGCCTCACGCTCGAGGCGCGGCGCGCGCTCAGTGCCTCCGTGGCGGACGCGATCGAGGCCCTGTACCCCGCGCGACTCGACGAGCTCGCGGAGCGCTTGTCCGAGCACTGGCGTGACGCCGGCGACCGCGCGAAGTCGGTGGGCTATCTGGTGCGCGCTGCGGACCGACTCGAGAAGGAGCACGCCTACGACGGCGCGATCTCCCACATCGCGCGCGCCATCCAGACCCTCGCGCAGATCGCCTCGCCGGACCGCGACCGTCTGCTCGCGCTGTATCGGCGCCTCGGCGATCTCGCGTTTCGTGGGCGTCGCCTCGACGAGGGCGCGCGTCATATGGTCGCCGCCATCGACCTCGCGGAGGGCCTCGGACGCGAGGAGTACATCGCGCGCTTCTGCGTCGCGCGTGGGCGCCTCCTCGCGCACGCGATGCGCTTCGACGAGGCCCGCCGCTGGCTCGAGCGCGGACGCGAGATCGCGCGCCGTCTCGGGGAGCGCGAGGTGTTGCGCGATGCCGCGCTCGCCGAGGCCGAGGCCGCTTCGAAGAACGGTGAGCAGCGCGTCGCGATCCGCGCGCTCGAAGAGGCGCTCACGCTCGCGCGCGAGACGGAGGACGTCCTCGCGCAGCAGCGTTGCCTGATCCCGAAGGCGCTCGCGCATGCGGCGATGGGAGAACAGGACGCCGGGATGGCCGCCCTCGATGAGGCGCGTCGCCTCGCCGGCGCGACGCCGGATCGCTTCGTCGAGTGTGAGCTTCTCAAGATGGAGTCGCTCGTCTGCTTCTACGCGCGCGACTTCGCCGCGACCATCGATCGTGCGCAGCGCGCCCTCGAGCTCGCGAAGGAATACGGCTTCGAATACGAGATCGCCGTCAACGCGCACAACCTCGGCGAGGCCTACTTGCGCGTTGGCGACGCGAAGCGCGCGTTCGCGTCGCTGCACTTTTCCTTCGAGGTCGCGCGGGCAGGCGGGTTCGTGAAGCTGCAGATGAACAATCTGCTCGTGCTCGGCTTCATCGACGCGCAGCGCTTCGGCTCCGAAGATGGCCGTCAGCGCGTGCTCGAGGCGATCGATTACGCCCACGCCAACGCGTACGTGTGGGACCAACTGCAGGGGAAATACCTGCTCGCGATCATCGATCAGCAGCAGGGGCAGCCCGAGGACGCGCGTCGCTGGCTCTCGGAGATCCTGCGCACGGCGGCCGAGCACAATCACGTTCGCTACGTCGAGGACGCCCGTCAGGCTCTTGCCGCGCTCGACCGGGGCGAACCCATCCCGCTCGCTGGCTGAACGCGGTCTGCGGCGAGTGCCTCGTCCTCAGAGGACCGACGCTGTCACACGGCGACGCGCACCAACGCAAAGCCCCCGAGCGCATTGCACTCGAGGGCTTGCGACCGAATGGATGGATGAGGGGGAGGGCGGACGGCGCGGCCACTCACTCGGGAGCGGTAGGCGCCGCGGGTGCCTCTGCGGCCGGTGCTGCCGCGGGCGCATCGTCACCCGAATCGGCAGCCGCCGGGGCGTCTGCCGGGGGCGCGTCGCCAGCCGGAACGTCACCCGACGGCGCTGCCGGGGCAGAAGGCGCGGCAGCCGCGCCCGCATCGGCATCGGTCGACGACATCCCCGCGGCGGCAGGCGCCTTCGTCGGTGCGTTGCTGACGTCGCGCGCGGCCTCGCGCTCGCGGGCGACGCGTGCAGCCTCTTCGAGGCTCTTGTCACTCGACGAGGACATGAACGCGAGGACGCCGGAGAGCAGCATGAACAACACGGCGCTGATCCAGGTCAGGCGCGTGAGGAAATTGCCCGCGCCGGCGCCGCCGAAGACCGTCTGGCTGCCGCCTCCGCCGCCGAAGGCCGCGCCCATGCCGCCTCCCTTGCCCGCCTGAAGCAGGACGACGAGGATGAGGAACACGCAGACGATGACGTAGATGACGGAAACGAAGGCGAACATGGGGACCTGTTGGAGCCGGAGGCCTTGAGGGGGGGGCGAAGTCTACCGCGCGGCGGCGACAATCGCCACGAACGACTGCACGTCCAGTGCGGCGCCGCCCACGAGGGCCCCGTCGACGTCGGGCTCGGCGAGGAGGGCCGCTGCGTTGTCCGGCTTCACGCTGCCGCCGTAGAGGATGCGGATGCGTGCCGCGCGCTCGGCGCCCGCCAGCGAGACGAGCAGCGTGCGAATCGCGGCGTGGACGTGCTGCGCGTCGGCAGGCGTCGCCGTGCGCCCGGTGCCGATCGCCCAGAGCGGTTCGTACGCGACGACGACATGATCGAGCGCCGACGCATCGAGACCGAGGAACGCCTCGCGGACCTCACGGAGGACGACGTCGATCGTCTCGCCGCGGTCGCGCTCGAGGAGCGTCTCGCCGACACACACGATCGGCGTGATGTGGTGAGCAAGGAGTGCTGTGACCTTCTTGCGGACGTCCTCGTCGCGCTCGCCGAAGAGGTGGCGACGCTCGGAGTGCCCGACGATGCAGTACGCACAACCGACGTGGTGAAGTTGCCCGGCGCTGACCTCGCCCGTGTAGGCACCGTGCGTTTCCCAGTGGACGTCCTGCGCGGCGAGCCCGATCGCTGCGTCGTACGTGACGCCGTGCGTGGCGTGGAGCGCAAGGAAGGCGGGGGCGATCACGACCTCGGCGGCGTGGCTCGCCGCGTGCGCGTCACGCAACGCCTGCGCGAACGCGACGGACTCGGCCACCGTCTTGTGCATCTTCCAATTGCCGACGACGAGCGGGCGGCGCCCGCCATGGCTCGTGGACGATGCGTCTGCCGTGTGCGCGCCGGCGCTCATGCGCGGAGCGCTTCCACGCCGGGCAGCTTGCGGCCCTCGAGCAGCTCGAGCGACGCACCGCCGCCCGTCGATACGTGGCTGAAGCGCTCCGCGAGACCGGCGTCCTGCACGGCCGCGACGCTGTCACCGCCACCGACGACGCTGAACGCCCCCGAGTCGGCGATGGCCTGCGCAACCCCGCGCGTCCCCGCCGCGAACGGCGCCTTCTCGAAGAGCCCCATCGGCCCGTTCCACAGCACCGTGCGCGCGCGCATCAGCTTCTCTCGGAAGAGCGCGACCGAGCGCGGTCCGACGTCGAGCGCCATCGCGTCTGCCGGGATGGCGCCGACGTCGACGACGCTGCCGCTCGGCGCATCGAGCGCGGTCGCGACGACGACGTCCTCGGGCAGCAGCAGCGCGACGCCGCGCTCGCGGGCCTTCTGCACGATCGAGCGCGCGAGCGGGAGTTTGTCCTCCTCGATCTTGCTGCGCCCGACGACGTGTCCCTGCGCGGCGAGGAAGGTGTTGGCCATCGCGCCGCCGATGACGATCGCGCTCACCTTGCCGAGCATCTGCTCGAAGACGCCCATCTTGTCGGAGACCTTGGCCCCACCGAGCACGAGGACGTAAGGCTTCTCGACGTCGCCGAGCAGCCCTCCGAGCGACGCGACCTCGCGCTCCATGAGGAGCCCGGCGCCGCGATCCACGACGAGACGGGGGAGGGCATGAACGGACGCATGCGCGCGATGCGCCGCGCCGAACGCGTCGTTCACGTACACGTCGCAGAGCTTCGCAAGCTCGCGCGCGAAGGTGTCGTCGTCCGCCTCTTCTTCGGCGTGGAAGCGCAGATTCTCGAGCATGGCGATCTGACCGTCGCGGAGATCCTGGACGACCTTGCGCGGCCCATCGCCGATGCAGTCGTCCGCGAGGATGACCTCTTGCCCGAGCAGCCCTGCGAGCACGCTCCCCGCGGGCTCGAGGGAGAGTTTCGCGTCGCGCCCGCTCTTCGGGCGGCCGAGGTGTGACGCGAGCACGACGCACGCGCCCTGCTCGATCGCGTGCCGGATGGTGGGGAGCGCTGCGCGAATGCGCGTGTCGTCGGTGACGTTCTTGCCGTCGAGCGGCACGTTGAAGTCCACGCGGATGAACACGCGCCGCCCCGCGAGCTCGAGGTCACGGATCGAACGAATCCCGTCGGCGAGCGGCATGGCGACTCAGCCCTTCGACGCGAGCAGGGAAGAGAGGTCGACCATGCGGCGGGAGAAGCCCCACTCGTTGTCGTACCAGGCTTGCACCTCGACGAGGTCGCCGCCGATGACGGCCGTCTGCGCGGCATCGACGATCGACGAACGAGGGTCCCCGATGAAGTCCGACGACACCAACTCGCGCGCCTCGAAACCGAGGATGCCCGCGAGCGGCCCGGCCGCGTACTCGGCGAGCGCTGCGTTCACTTCGTCGCGCGTCGTCGCGCGGGAGACGTGCGCGGTGAGACAGGTGAGCGAGACATCCGGCGTTGGCACGCGGATCGAGGTGCCGTCGAGCTTGCCCTTGAGCTCCGGAAGGACGAGGCCGATGGCCTTCGCGGCGCCGGTCGTCGAAGGGATCATCGAGAGCGCTGCGGCGCGCGCGCGGCGCAGATCCTTGTGCGGCAGATCGAGGATGCGCTGGTCGTTGGTGTACGAGTGCACCGTGACCATGTGGCCCTTCACGAGCCCGAAGCGCTCGTGGATGACCTTGGCGATCGGCGCGAGGCAGTTCGTCGTGCACGAGGCGTTCGAGACGATGAAATGCTTCGCCGAATCGTAGGTGTCGGTGTTGATCCCGACGCAGAAGGTGCCGTCGATGTCCTTCTCGCCGGGGGCGCTGATGATCACGCGCTTCGCGCCCGCGGCGAGGTGCTTGCCCGCGCCCGCGCGGTCGCGGAAGACACCCGTGCACTCGAGCACGATGTCGACGCCGAGCGCGGCCCACGGGAGCTCGGTCGGGTCCTTCTTCGCGTATACGGGCACGCTGCGCCCGCCGATGACGAGCCCGCTCGCGTCCGAGCCGACCTCGAGGCCGAAGGTGCGGTGGACTGAGTCGAACTGGAGCAAATGCGCGAGGACGTCCGGGCTCGTGAGGTCGTTGATCGCGACGAGCTCGAGGTCGTGGTTGCGCTGCGAGAAGAGGATACGGGCGACGCAGCGGCCAATGCGGCCGAACCCGTTGATCGCGATCTTCGTGGTCATCTCGGCTCCGAAAGGGTCGTGAGAGTGACGCCCGACGACGCGCCGACCCGGGCGCGAGGGCGGCGCACCTTAGCGACTGCGCTCGGGGTGGTCAAGCGCGAAAACCCTTGATCCATCAAGGGTTGCGACCCGTTTCGCGCGTCGCTTCCAGTCCCGCGGGCGCATCGTGGGAGGCGCCTCGGCAGTCTGCGTGCGACGCGCGTAACGGTCGCGTCGATTCAGGAGTTCGCGGGCGTCGTCGGTTCGGCGCCGTCCTGCTTCATCTCGCTGGTCACGAGGTCGAGCAACTCCGTGGTGAAGGCGATCATGTCGGTGCGGGCATAGCCGCTCGACTTGAGCTCCCGGTACACCGACTTCGCGAGGATCTTGAGTGCGCGCTGCTGGGCCGAGGACGTCGTGGTCATACGCCGCCGTTCAGCACTGGTCGTGCCAGTTGAGGAGACGACGGGGTCATGTGACGTAAACACATGAAATCATTGGCCAACTTTACTTGCGCTGGACCGCGCGTTCCTTGCGGTGCGAAGAGGACTGCGCACCGCGAGCAGGCGAGGGTGCGTAGCTGACTTCGCAGCGAGTCAGTTCGCTCGCGGGGTCGGAGGCGCCGCGTCGGCGGCAGGCGTGGGGGGCGCTGCGCCATCCGCGTCCGTCGGCGTCGGCGTTTGCGCGGGCGCTTCGGGCGCGACGGCGGGGACGACGCGCGCCTCGACGTAGCGCCGCATCGCGCGGACGCCCTGCGCGTGGTTGAGCTCGGCGTCGTGCGCGCGCGCGAGGAAGTAAAAGACCTCAGGGTGCGCCGCGACGTAGTCCTCGTCTTCGCGCACGAGCTCCTCGAGCGTGTCGATGGAGGCGCGGAACTGCGCCGCAACGCCGGCGGCGCCCTTGTAGAGCAGATAGCCATAGAGGAAACGCATGCCGGGGCCGCTGTGGAGGCGCAGTGGAGCGGGGATCTCCTCCATCGCCGAGAGCGCCGTGGCCCACGCGCTCTGATCGACGGCCTGCTTCACGGCGTCGAACCCCGTGGTGAGCCGCTCGGCCGTGCGGCGATCCATCTGCGGGCCCGGCACCGGCGGCTCGATCTGCACGCGCGGCTCTCGGTCCTGGCTCATGAGCAGCGCGAGCGTCTCGAGGGCGATGGCCATCTCGCGGACGGTTCCGGCACGCTGTGAGCGCTCGACGAAGCGCGCGGCCTCGTCGCGGCGTCCGCTCATCATCAGTGACATCGCCTGCTCGGCGTGGTGTCTCGCGGCCTCGTCGCCGCGCCCGAAGCCCTGCACGCGCTCGGCGAGCCGACCATACGGCCATTGCTCCGAGTAGATGTTGCCGAGATAGCCCTCGTAGCGCTGGAAGCCGATCAGGTCATCCGGCGCCGCGAACTCGATCCGCGCGTTGTCATCGGTGTTCAGCACCGCCGGGATGAGGCGGCAGTCGGGCTCCGAGCAGGCCTCGTCGGGCCCGTTCGAGGTCATCACGTCCGTGACCCAGCCGCCGCCCTCGCGTTGCTCGCGGAGGCGCGTGTAGCGCATGACCTCGTCGCGCGACGCGAGGATGACGCGCGAGAAGACGTCGTACGGCGAGCCCACGCGCGCCTCTTCGAGCATCGCGGGGACGCCGGGCAGGTCGTACGCCCGCTGCACGCGTGCGAGGTCGAGCGGAAGCGGCACGTCCGAGCCGAGCACGACCGTGTCGCTCGAGAGGTTCTCCGCCGCGAAGACGACGACGTAGCGGAACTGCGACGCGAAGGTGCGGTAGATGGTCTTGATGTTCGCGGGGCTGAGCTCGTAGAGCTGGACCCACTGGCAATAGATGCCGTCGGGCTTGAGCGCGCGCTTCGCGATGCGGAAATGATCGGTCGTGAAGAGGTCAGAGACGCCCGTGATCCAAGGGTTCGAGGGCTCGGACATGATGACGTCGTAACGTCGCGTCGTGCTCGCGAGGTAGTTGCGACCGTCGTCGTTGACGACCCGCAGGCGGTCCATCTGTACGTACGGAAACTCGGAGAGCGGATACTCGAGGTGGTTGACGTCGGCGAACCACTTCGAGGCTTCGGGGATCGAGCGCTCGAGCTCGACGACGTCCACGCTCTTCACCGGGAAGCGCAGCGCGGAGCCGACAGTGACGCCGGAGCCGAAACCGATGACGGCGACGTCGAGATCGCGTGGCCCCTTCGCGTGCATCAAGAGTGGGTATGCACCGACCATGATCTGCGTCGGCATGTCGTCGCCGTTGCTGGCGTCGACCTTGCCGTTGTTCTTCATGGCGAGGTGGCGCCCCCAGCGCTCGACCGTCACGGTCGTCGAGAGACCATCACGGAAGTAGACGATGTCGGGCTGTCCCCAGCGCTCCGGATCGAGTACGTCGGCCGCGAGCGAGACACGAAAGACGCCGAGCGTCATTTTCGACTGGTCCCAGCGGATCGACCAACGAGACGAAGGGTTGGCGGTGACGAGCCAGCCCAGCGCGAGCAGTGCGGGGATGAGTGGCGCGAGCACGTAGACGATGCCCGCCTGCCAGGCCGGCAAATCGCGGCCCTTCGCCTCCCGGTCTGCCGGCGCTTCGTTCGCAGCGTCGGCGTCCGCGGGTCTCGCGCTTTTCGACGCACTCTTCTTCGATGCCGCGTCCTCAGGAACGTCGGCGGCCGTCGCGAGCAGCATCATCAGCGCGAGCACGAGGTTGAGCGCGACGCCGAGGTGCAGCGTGCTCTCGGCGCCGATCAGCGCGAAGAGCACGAAGCCCGGCAGCCATGCGCCGAGGATCGAGCCGATGGTGTTCGAGGTGTAGACGACGGCGACGTCCGCGCCGACGCTGCGGCCGCCGCTCGACCAGATGCGGAGCGTGAGCGGGAACATCGCGCCCATGCCGAACGTCGCGGGCAGCGTGCAGAGCCCCGCCGTCAGGAACATGAAGAAACGGACGAGCCCGACGTTGTCGGCGAGTCGATCCCCGAGCGGCGCAACGAGGCTCGCGAACGTCAGCGGGATCTCGTCGGCCCAGAGGTAGTTCACGAAGGTGGCCGCGGCGATGAGCAGCTGGATGAGCGCAACGAGCAGGATGTACGTGCGCCGCAGCGCGAGAGAGACGGCCAAATAGGCGCAAAACACGCCCGTGACGCTGGCCACGATGCCGGAGAGGTGGCCGGGGTAGTGCAGGTGCGCGAGCGACGCGAGGAGCGGCACCGCGACGATCGCGAGGCCCCACACGGTCGTCTCTCCGTCGCTGGCCGCGCCGCCGAGGGCAGCGCTCTTCTTCGCTCGGGCGCGCGCGAGCGCCCCAAGCACGGCGAGTACGGCCCACGTACCGGCGACGCTGGCGATGTAGGCGCTGAACGATGCGCCGACGCCGACCGGGGCGTTCGCGAGCACGCAGAGCGCGCCCGACACGAGACTCAGCGAGAGCAGGGGGCGCCGTGACGTGCCGAGCAGACCGGAGATCATCGCGCTTCCGCCTGCGATGCCGATGAGGAACGTCATCAGCACGAGCGTGAACGTGTAGATCGACGAGCCGATCGTCTGCGCGAGGGCGCGCGTCCAGACGACCTCGTAGCAAAGGGCTGCCGCGCCAGAGACGCCGAACGCGACGAGCGCCAGCTTGCGCGCGAGCGGCGAGATCGGATCCTCGACTGCGGCGTCACTCTTCGTCGACACGACCTTCGCAGGGGATGGTGTCGGGCGAGCGATGGCCTCGCGGCCGGGCAGGATGCTGATGCGTTCGCCGGGGGCGAGGGCGGCCCCGAGCAACGGCTTGTGCAGCGCGAAGATCGCGGCGGCGAGGAAGAAATTCATGCCGGCTGCGGTGAAGTTCGTCGCGGCGAGCCCGATGCCCGGGAGCAGCACGAACCCGGACAGAAAGGTTCCCGCGACCGCGCCGAAGGTATTGACCGCGTAGAGCACGCCGACGCGCGAGCTCGTCGCGCCGGCGCGTTGCTCTGCCTCGACGAAGTGCTGCGAGAGCAGTGGCAGGGTCGAGCCCATGAGCGTCGTCGGCACGATCAGGATCGGGACGACGGCCACGAAGCGCGCGACCGCAAAGGCCGCCGACCCATCGCCGAAGGACGCGCGCATCGCCGCGTTGAGATCACCGAGCCAGCCGTCCGGGGCGACGAGCCACGGGATCGCGATGGCGCACAGCGCGACGAGGAGCTCGGCGGCCGCGTAGGTCATCAGCGGATGCTTGATGCGCGCGGAAACCTTGCCGAAGACCCACGCGCCGAGCCCGAGGCCCGCCATGAACACGCTGAGCACCGTGCTCATCGCGATGGTGGTCGAACCAAAGACGTGATGCAGATAGCGTGTCCAGATCGACTGGAAGATCAGGCTGCTCGCGCCGGATAGAAAGAAGGCGAGAAACGGAGCGAATCGCACGGTGCGCCTCGGGGAAAATGGGCGCTCGGGCGCCGTGGCGGCGCGGAGTATAGCGAGGAGGCCCCTTCACGCAGCACGCGGATGCGCGCGGCTCAGCGCCGGGAGCGCTTGCGTCCGGGGCGGCGTGTTGAACTCGCCGGCGATGCGCCGACTCCTCTCGACGAGGCGCTCTCGGCCGCGGGCGTTGGGCGTGGTGTAGCGCACCCGGCGAGTGCGCTTCGCACGGGTGAGGTCCGTGGGCACCGTGTTGCGCCTCCGCGGACGGGATCCGTATGGCCCGCGAGGACCGAGAGCGCTTCTGCGAGTGCGCGAGAGGCGGTGACTTGATCGACGTCGATCGCAGCGCCGCGTTCCGCGAGGTCGAGGAGACGCCGATGGCTGGCGAGAGCCTCCGTCCATGCGCCGCGTCGCCCGGCGTGGGCCGCGTGCGCGACGAGCGCAGCCGGGTCGTCAGGCGAGCGCGCGAGACGCTCCCGGAGCGCCGCCGTCACGCCGTCGAGATCTCCGAGTGCCGACAGGACCTCAGCCTGCGCGGCCCAGAGGCCAGCATCGTCGGAGCGGCGAGTGAGACCCGCGCGCAGGGTGTCTGCGGCATCTCGGAGTGCACCGCGGCCGAGGTACAGCCGCGCGAGGCCCTCGTAGGCCCGGGCGTCGCTGGGGTCGATGGCAAGTGCCTCTCGGAAGTACGAGGTTGCGCTCCCGGGATCTCCGGCGCGCGCCCACACGTTTCCCATTTCGCGGAGACGCGCCGCCCGTTCGCTGCGGCCCGCCGGATCGCGTGACTGGGCGCGCGCGCGGGGAGTCGAGAGGACCGCTCCCGCGAAGCGGGGAAGCGTCGGTGCGGCCGCGCCAGCCATGCAAGCGAGCGCGGCGACCCACGCGAGACGGGCGGCAACGAAGAGAAACGCGCGTCGTGGGAGTCGGGCGGCCAGACGCGGAGGCTAGCAGGGCGTCGCGCCGCCGCTCACTGCTGGCTCTGCAACGTCTGGCGAATGGCGCCGCTCGCCTTGTCGACGAGTTTGGCAGCCAGCTCGAGTTCTTGCGTGTAGCGGTAGACGCCGGTCTGGATCGCGATGAGCTGCTCGTTGGAGAAGGTCGCGCCGCGCTTCGCGGCCTGGATCACGCCCTCGACCAAGCGTTCCCCCCGCGCGATCGACGACACCGCACCGCGGAGTGCAATCTCGGCGGGGGCCATGTGGCGGGCTTCAGGCGCGCTCTGCGCTTGCGCGAGCGCAGCCGCGAACCGGTCCGCGGCACCCGCAGCGGACGGGGCTGGAGCCGCAGGAAGCGGAGCCAAAGGAGCGATACGGGCGCGGGAGACGGGGTCGGACATGGGCACATCGGCGCAGGAAGGGAGTGCGCGGGGTGCTGTTCGTTCCGTCTCTTGCGC
>Ga0172373_10006360_pt1 | contig 15718 bp, 23 predicted proteins | sample Lak10m_2_FD_114546 | JGI IMG/M metagenome (GOLD analysis project Ga0172373, IMG submission 114546) | Freshwater microbial communities from Kabuno Bay, South-Kivu, Congo - kab_092012_10m | ecosystem: Environmental > Aquatic > Freshwater > Lake | place: Democratic Republic of the Congo...
CCCGCGTCAGAAGCGGCCAGTATCAGCACGTCTCCGACAGGCACCCGCCACCCAACCCCTTAGACGACGTGGGACAGGCAGACGGCGGACACGAGACACCCACACACCAACGACACGATGCTGACACTGACGACGAGTGAACCGGTCGGGGCGGCCCAGGGAGACGTGTGACCCTGACCCACACCCCCCACCACAACAACCCAACAAAAAAAAACACGACACATAGACGGTGTATATGTGGGTGGGGGTGGCGGCACATGGCCTGGTCCGTCCGATCGTTCGAGCCACGATGAGGCTGTGGCCGAACGTTCGGACTCTCGAGATTCCCGGCCGGCTGGGGCCGGCCCCAGAACGAGTCTTGCCGTGACAAGTTGTTCGTCTCACCCTGAGCCGTGACCAGGCTGCGATGCGCCATCCATGGCGCGCCCACCCACCCGCCCTGCTCGCCATCCTGGCTCACAGAACCACCACAACACTCCTAGAACACGTTCTAGTTTTGGTGGTTGTGTGGTGTTGTTGCTGGTGGTGGGTTGTGTTGGGGGTGGTTCGCTTCGTCCGTCGCGGTGCTGGGGCCGAGCCCGTCCTGGTCTCGGCTCGTGGTGGTGGGGGCCGCTGTGGCTGGCTGGTTCGGCGTGTGCTGGCTGTGGCTGGGCGTGGGGCTGTGGACGGGGGTCACTTGTCCTTAGTCGCAAGGGTGACTGGTGGCTGGTTCCGTGCGGGTCAAGGTCGTAGACCGTGGGGATAGTCCCCACACCCCTTATTGTCTGGGGGTGCTGCCGCCCCCAGACCCCAGGCGTTTGCGTGGCTGGGGCCACGCCTGGCGTGTTGTGCGAGTTCGTGGTTCCTGCCGCTCGAAACCCCGACTTGCCGGACTAACCGCCACCCGGACCCCGAGATGGCCTGCTCATGGTGTGTGTCTGTTGCCGAACAAGTTCGGCGACACACATCCATGTTCAGTCGATCTCAGGGAATCCGAGGTGTCGCTAAGTCCGGCTGTCGGCTCGCTGGGTTATCCCCCCCCCTGTCCTCTCAATCGTGACGGGTCGCATCAAGTGGTCCCTTGAGTGAGCCGTCGAGTCTGTGCCCCTTGCCACACCGAATGCGTTCAACGAGCACAAAACGCTCGTTGAACCGGTGTGCCAAGCGCCACATCGTCGTCTCACGGGACGCACTTGACCCGACCCGTCTTTATTGAGAGGTCAGGTTGGGTTCACGGTTGAAAGGTCAAGGTCAAAAGATGAAGATCATTGGTTCGTTCGAAGATCACGAGATGAAGAGGGATCGGATCATCGAGGTGTTGGGGGATGTGGTTCACACGGATCACTCCACCTACTCGAACTCGGGGAGGATCTGGTGGGTTCACCGGAAGTTGGATCTCCGTACTGGAACTCTCTCCCGTGAAGGTTCGGTTCGGTGGATCGGTCTCCAGAACTGGTTGAAGGAGATCGTTCCTTCGAACCTTCCGATCTCTCACTCGTTGATCACTCTGGATCGGGAGATCGGGTACCACAGGGATTCCGGTCCCACTCACCGTACGGGGATCCTCGTGAACATGGGTTCGTGTGAGTTCCGTTCGAGGAGAACGAAGTTGGAACTCTCGGGTGGTGAGATCGTTCGGTTCAACTCCCACGAGGATCACAAGATCACGAACGTGGTTCCGGGGAGGATGGGGATCGTGATCTGGTACAAGAACTACACGGAAATCGTTGGTACTCGGAAACCGATCACTCGATCGTAGGAGGAAGCGTGATGTACGAGCACACGGCATACGACGAAGAGAAAGACAGGCTCGTCTGGCAGTTGCAGGAGCACGAACACCACCACGCGCTGCTGCGGGATGCGCAGCGTGTCCGCTGGGACGCCGGCTCACAACGCTGGATCATGGACGCACGTTGGGATCGAGAAGCAGCAATTTCGCAGTTCGTGCTGGCCTCGTTGATCGACCTCGTCGACCCGATCGAAGACGAAGGAGGCATGAGATGGTGAACGACAGGAGGGAAGGATGGTCGATCGTGTTCGTACTCGTCTTGATGATGTGTGCGAACACGATCGTGAACGGGTTGACGTGGCTGTTGCCCTGGTAGCACCCAGCCGGTCGTTCGTCGGTCTTCGGACTGACGGACGTGCCGGGTGCGTGAGCACCACCAACCAACACAGAGAGAGAGCAGACAATGACCAGCACCGCACAGAACGAGATGCGTGAAGCCCTCCAGAGGGAGGCGGACCGCATCCTCGCCGAGACCCCCGATCACCGCACCGAACGTGAGGTGGTCGCCGAGAGCATGTCGCACCTGTGGGACACGCTCGAACTCTGCCCGGACGCCTGGCGGACGAACGGCCGTGGCTACGGCGGGCAGGTCGACAGCACCGAGCGGAACATGATCAAGGCCGCTCGTGGGTTCGACCCGCTCGTCCCGCCGCTCGGCCAGACCCGCAACGTGCGGGGCGACATCGAGCAGTGGGGCTGCACGAAGCGGATCGGGCACCAGTTGGTCGCCGTGATCCGTCGCAACGTCCCCGAAGGTACGGTGAAGGCCCCGCCGATCCGGTTCGTGCTCGCCGAGGTCACCGGCCAGCGGGACACGTTCCGTCGCAAGACGGCGCGTGGGTACGACTGGGCGACACCCGAGCAGGTCGAGGAGTACCGGGAGGGCGTGACGCTCGCCCAGGCGCAGGTCGACGCTCTGACCGCCAAGGTCGAGGCGCTCCCGGCACGCACCGCGAAGAACAAGCGGAACGTGCTGATGGCGTCGCTCGAAGCCGCGATGTCGGCGGCGGCTGCTGAGCGGGCGACCGCAGCGAAGTGGGAGCACTACCCGGTTGACGAGTGGACGCTCGTCGGTTCTCGGCCGTTCACCCGGGACAAGGCCGGGATCGCCGACGCTCTCGCCTACTACGCCGCCTGGGTCGAGGGCCTGGCCACGGCTCGGGACGCTGCCACGCTCGGCCTCGTCGATGTCGGAGCCGGTGACGACGACACGTACGAGGCCGTCGAGGAAGCGTTCTAGTCGGCACCACCACCGAGGGGCTGGCCGGGCACACGTCCGGTCAGCCTCTCGGCTCGTGCCGTGGCCCGGGCTCGCCGCCGTCCATGGACGGCTCGCCCGGGGTTACCCCGCCATCCATGGCGGGCGCAAACCAACCACTGTCACACGCCCACCCTCACCAGGTTCCCCGGACGGTGAATGGCGTGGTGAACTTTGTAATATCTGCTCGCGTTACGCAACACCGACTGGACGGAGGATCCGATGCACGTTGAAGATGAGCACCATGTTGTCCCCCTGGACACGCCGGTGTACCTGAACCTGACGGACAAGGGCACGGGCGTGGTTTCGTTGATGACCACAGAACAGATCGTCGCCGAGCACTTGAAGTCCGTCATGGAGTCGTGCTTCTGCGCATCGCCCGAGACGCGTGGGCACATGTGCGAGTACCACACGGGCTACGCCGATGGCTTGGACGCAGCACTGAGGCTCTTGGCCGGTGCGGGGATCGACACGGAACACACCTACGAGCACCCCGATCTTGGGATCGACGTGCCGTGGACGGCGTACGCCGAATGGATCGAAGCCTCGGGTGCGGCCCGCGTGAAGGTGATCGGCAAGGTCCTGTTCGTGCGTCGTCCGTTGGGGGGTGTGTCGTGAGTTTGCGTGACGAAGCAATCGAAGCCGCAGCACGGGCGCACATGGGGACCGATGCCCCTGATCGGGTCATCGACCTCGGACCCGAGGACGCGCCGATCACGGTGCGGGAATGGTGGGAGACGAACGACGAACTGCTCGTCACCGTCGATGCGGTGCTGGCTGTGGTCGCCGACTGGTGCGACAAGCAGGCAGTGCAAGAAGCATCAGAGGGCGACCTGCCGTATTTTTGGGGCCGAGCGCACGGGATTGAGTTCGTTGGGGCTGCGTGTCGTCCCGAGGACGGTGCGTGATGGACCCGCTCGCAGAACTGTTCGCCATGCTGCGGAAGGAAACTGTCGAACGTCTCGTCGCATGGATTGACAACAACCCCGACGGCGAGACGACGATCGGACAGTGGGACGGGTGGCAGGCCGATTGGTTGCGTGCGAACCGCGACCGGGTACTCGTAGCCCTCGGCGGCGAACACGCGCAGACCGGGCACTGGCGGTGGGACGACTCGCCTGACTCGCCTGTCACGTCGATCAGTGTCGATGTCAAGAAGGTGAATATGGGCGATGGACGTAAGAGCGTGTGGGTGTTCCCGGCGGATACCCAATGACAGACACGCCCTGCATCGAATGGACACGCAACATGCGTAACGGGTACGGACGCCGTTACGTGAAGATCAACGGGAAACCGAAGTACCGGAGCGCTCATCTGCTCGCATGGGAAGAAGTGCATGGTCCGATCCCGAAAGGGATGCAGATCGACCATCTGTGCCGGAACACGTTCTGTGTGAACGTCGACCATCTGGAGATGGTGGATCAAGCGGAGAACAAGCGGCGGATGTGGGCGGCTCGTCGTAGCGCGACGTGTGAGAAGTGTGGTGCGGATGACTGGCGTGTGAAGCCAGGTACAGGGTTCCGGTATTGCGGTTCCTGCCAGTCAGTACGAGACCAACTTCGTAAGAAGAAGTGATGTTCTTGGGCCACTCAGGTGAGTTCACATGGGGCTTCCTATCCTCGGTGGCGGGTTCGAGTCCCGCATGGTCCACTCCCATCATCGTGATGGGTGTTCTAAGGAGGAACGATGGATGAAGTTCAGACTCCGGCCTTGGTGCCGGGGCAGTTCACGCCGGTCCCGCCGCCCCAACTAGGCCGGTCGAGCAAGTATGACTGGCCGCCGCTGATCGCTGCTTGCCAGGAACGACCGGGTGACACGCTCTACATGGGCGTGATTGGCAAGTCCGGGTCGGCAGCGTCGGCTGCGAAGAACGCTTCGCTCCGCCACGGGGTGGATCTGCGTGTGGTCACTCGACGTGTCGAGTTGGGCGAATCGCAGGTCCACTGGTGGATCTACGTCCCGAAGGCGTAGCGGCAGGATGGCGGCCTGGCAGGTCATCGTCGTCGGGGTGGTGGTCGCGAACGTCGCGATCATCATGTTCGGTATCGGATGGGAGGCATCGCGAGTGAAGCATGTGCAACGTGTCCCGATCGGGGCGACGGTGATCATGTCAGGTCTGCTGTACGAGGTGCGCGGGTGGGATGCCCGCGATGACATGTACTGGCTGGTCGGGCTGAACGGTGGACGGACCCAGGTGGTGAGCGCTGGGGCGTTCGAGGAGTACGAACGATGAAGACGTACCACGTCTACAAGAACGAGCATGGCATCACGACCATCACTGATGACGCCGGTCGGTTGTGTGGTCGGTTCCTGAACGGCGAAGAGATCGAGGCATGGGTCGCGGAACATCCGACGATCAATCTCGTGTGGATGAACAAGGAGCAGGCATGAAGGGCAATTACGTGACGGTCGTCGGGAACCTGACCCGCGATCCTGAGTTCCGGGCGACCCCGTCCGGGAAGGAACTCTGTGATTTCGGGATCGCAGTGAACCAGTCGAAGCCGGATGGTGCGGGTGGGTGGATCGAGACACCGCATTTCTTCGACTGCACGGTCTGGGATGCGATGAGCGCGAACGTGCTCGCGTCGTTGCACAAGGGCGACCGGGTCGTGGTCTGCGGCGAGTTGCAGTACTCGACGTGGGAGAAGGAAGGTGAGAAGCGGTCGAAGGTCGCGATCACGGTGGAGGAGATCGGTCCGTCGTTGCGGTGGGCGTCGGCTGTTCCGGTCCGTAACCCGAAGGGTGAGCGTCCGGCGGCGGCGACGGCCGTGTCGTGGGATGACGGTACCGAGCCGTTCTGACCTGCATCACAAGAGAGTTCTGGTGGAGCCCCGGCCATCACGGCCGGGGCTTCTTCGTTCAAGAGAGAGGAGTAACAGGTGTCTGATGACAGCACGTTCACGTACACGGTTTCCAGCACGACTGGGACCAGCAAATTCACCGTGTTGAAGAAGAAGTCGGAGACGTTGACCGCCGTCATGAACTCGGTGTTCGAGTTCGAATCGCTCGAAGAGTTCAAGCATCCGGACAAGAGCGATACCCAGTACCTCACGCTCTATCGGGTCATGTCCACGGATCCGACCGTGCAGTACTTCGATATGTACGGGCAGGCGTTGGGCGTCGGGGACCTGTGTTTCTTCCCGGACTACATGACCGGGACGAAGGCGAACGATCGAGCCGTTCGCTGGTACCCGGACCGGTTCTACTTCCCGTGCTGGTCGTGTGTCGACGAAGGCACTGTTCACTTCACGTCGGGCCTGTTCGAATCTTCCGTTCCGTGGGAATGCGCACCACATGCGGCGCAGCACGAGGACGACGAGGAGGACAACGAGGAGTACGACGAGGACGGTTGCGATTGTTCAGACTGTCGCGAAGACGAAGAGACAGACCCGGCCGAGGATTACAAGATCGCGCCGGCGATCATCGACTACGGCTACCCCGACATCGCGTACGGGTTGCGGGTCGCCGGGCTGCTTGTTGCCCCGGACGAACCCGAGACGGGTTCGGACAAGCCGGCATGGGTAACAGGCGGCCAGTACCTGCATCTCTGGGTGACCGAAACCTCGTCGATCAACGCATCGGACGGGATCCAAGCCTGGGGTGTCGACCCGCAACAGTTCTCGCCGCCGCAGGCGATGGCCGACTACTACCTGCTCGAAGCGATCTCGCACGGGATCCCGAACAGCCCAGGTCGGGCCCTCGCGCGTGACGCGAGCCTGCTGATCTTGAACGATGAGGCAGCGTCGATGTTCAACACGTTGGTTCGCACCCATGCGGGGCCGTTCGCCCGGTACTTGGATGCGATCGTTGGTGGCGAACTCCGACACCATTCGATCTTCAAGCGAGGAGTCGGTGGGTACCGTTACTCCGGTCATCCTTCGATGATGAAGGAATGCCGTCATCAGACCTGGGCGATCTGGCATCACATCCGTTCGATCGTCGGTACGGCTGCCCTACATGAAGCGTCTCGTCTGTTCTCCTCGTTCGGGTCATCGAGCAACATCGGTGGTCCTCGTTGGCGGACGTTCTCGGATCTGTTGATCTCGTACGAGACCGGCAAGATCACGGACGCCCAGTTCCTGGACCGGCTGTTCACGTTGCAGCACAACGGCGGGTCCGTCTTCAACAAGGTGACGTGGGCTGGGGAAGGGTTGCAGGTGATGAGCACGAAGATCGGTCCGGCACATTCGCAGGCACCGGAACCAGACTGGCCGGTCTTGTTGCGGTACGGGTCGCCGGAAGTGAACCGACTGTTCGCTGACTGGTGGGGTGCGGCGAACAAGGCACGGCGTGTCAACGGCCTGCCGTACGAGCCACGTCCATCAACCCGCTATCGGCACACGGTCCGATCGTTGAATGGTGTGCTCATGCCCAGTTCATTGAACGAAGACTGGGCTCCGCATTGGCGGGCTTGCTACGTCGCGGCGAACTTGATGCTGGCACCCAGCCACAACTCATCGGACTATCCCGTCCATGTGCGTCAGTCCTCGGCCTCCTCGTTTGGGGGCACTTTCTCCTGGTACTTCTACGCCCAGCCCGGTCGTACCAACACGGAGATCTACATCAAACATCTGTTCGCGAAACATGCGGACTGGCTCGAACAGTTGAACCAGTACGACCAGACCCGGGCGTTGGGGCTAGCGATCCTGTTCGGGACAGGGTTGCCTGCGTGCTACACGGATGCGCCGATGGACGGCGCGAAGATGGCGGCACCGATGGTCCTCTACGGGAAGGTGAAGATGACCCCTCTGTGGCATCGCGCGTACGAATGGTTCACGGACGACCAGTCCAAGTGGGCATCGAAGGTGTACGACTTGGTTCGTGATGACCGGCCGATGCCGACGCTCGAACAGTTCGATGAGGCACTGATGGCATTCGACTTTGGGTCGGACGAAATAGAGGAGGTGACAGCATGAGCGGCATTCATCAACTGCCGTACGATCCGCATGTTGATCCATGGGATCAGATCACAAGCCAGATGAAGTTGGATCTGGACGACTACGACTTCGATGACATGGGCAACCCACACATCGACGATCTTCTCGACGATGAGGACCGGACCGTGTTCTGGTTGCCGGACGAGTTCTGCGGGAACGACAAGCAACCGCAGGGGTTGACGGAACGGTTCGCTGCTGGGCTGGTCACGTTCGATGAGTTCGTCGCGAAGTTGAAACCCCTCGATGGCGGGTCACTCGATGACTACATCTTCGAATGTACGTGCGGGGTGAAGACACTCGCCGACGAGCACGGGAAGGACTGCCGTGTCCGCAACCATGAGGCATGGCGTTCGTATCAGTGTGAGTGGGTGCCGGAACTCGACACGTACGTCTACCAGGGACTGAACGGCTTGCATTTGTGTGAGCATCCGGAGTTCACGTTCGATCTGATCAACGACCATTACGGTTCGGTGTATTCGGCGGAACGGTCGAAGTGGGTCACGAAGGCCGCGCAGATGAAAGCGGCACAGAAGGCCGGGGTCCCGTCGTCATCGCAGGGTGGCGGCTACACGTACGAGGGTGTGAGTGCGTTCACGAAGAAGTGCCGTCACTACGAGACGGCCGTGACGTTGCCGGATGGGACGAAGGTGTGGCCGTCGTCGATGAACAATCGGAAAGGTGATGACGCACATCCGGACTACGGCGTGTATTTCGATCGTGGTTGGGTCGCGTCGATGTACCCGGCGTTGATGGTGCCGTGGCCTGACTACGGGCTACCAGCCCTGTCGATGACGATGTTCGATCTTGCGGTCGAGCAGGTGTTGTCGATGTGTCGTGCTGGGCTCACGGTCGAGTTCGGTTGCATCGGCGGGCATGGGCGGACGGGAACGTTCCTCGCATGCTTGTTGTTCCGTGCCGGTTTCGACGGTGGGCCGGAGGCTGCGGTGGACTGGGTGCATGAGAACTACTGCTCTCACGCTGTCGAAGGTGCGAAACAGGGCTGGTTCGTCAGTCGGTACTACGCGTACGTGAATGGCTTGCCTTCCCCGCCTCCCCTGCCTCTGCCGCCGCCTGCTCCTGTCACGACGATGGGGCAAGGCAAGTGGCAGAAGTGGGAGAAGAGTCCGGCCACGATGCACAGTTCGGTGCAAGGCACGAAGGACGACAAGGTCTCGGCGATCTGGTCACACGATGCGACGTTGACGTTGAATGGTGTGTGCCCGTCGTGTCAGAAGATGAACGGGATCCCGCACAACGACGGCATCAAGCAGTCGTCGTCGACGTTCGGGTTCTTGTGTTCCGGACAGGGATGCGAGCATTACGGCACCCGGCTGAACACGCCGTTCGCACAGCAGTTCTTGGCGGATCATCCGTCACTCAAGATCTTGAACTCGAAGGGAGTTCGAGTAACCATCGCCACCCCGGCGAAACCAACAGGAGGAACATCATGAAGTTCAGTTACAAGCAGGACGTGCCGGTCGGCCCCGAGCCGGCGCTCGACACGTCCACGTACGACGGGATCAAGGCCCACCGCACCGTGCTGTTCATCGACCTGTCGGTCGACGGCGCGCAGGCGAAGGCGTACCTCGGCGACCGCGTGAAGCGGCTGCTGGAGTCGGTCAACAAGCCCGGCATGCTCGTCGACCTCGTCGGCGTGGACGGCCGGACGCTCGTCGACATCCCCGCCGGTACCCGTCAGATCGAGTCCGGTTCGACGGAGGCGCGTGTCGTCCCGTTCCCGGCCTCCGCGTTGAACGCGTGGGCGGCGGACCGTGGCTACCAGGCGGCGTTGTTCATCACGCCGGCAGGTGTGCCTCTCGGTTGAGCGGCCGGGGTCCGCGCATGGGGTGCTCAGGTTTCGGCCTGGGCACCCCATGTCCGAGCGAGAGGATCACATGGCAAACAAGTTGGCCCGGTCAGAACAGCGTCGCCGGATCGTGGGATGGCTTCATGCTCATCCTGATGTGCTCGCGTCGTTACGGCCACAGTTGGAACGCCGTGAACTGCACGAATGGATCGAAGCGGTGCTCGCACTGCCTGGTCCGGAAACAGCGGAGTTCGAGAATCTTCGGTGGATTCTGCGCGCAAACCCCAAGCCCGACATCCCGGGCCTGTACATGGATCTGGAGTCTTTGTAGAATGGAGAACATGGACGGATATCACGAAGAACTAGGGCTTGTTCTCGCGCGAGCGTGGAACGAGCGTGACAACTCGACACCGAATCTCGCGCTGGCAGACGAACGGGCGTTGTTCCGTCACAGTCTTGCTGGTGCGTGCGCACGGCGGCTCTACTACGAGATCACTGCTCCCGGGCAGCGGGCAGGGGTAGACATGCCTGGGTCGTGGGCGATGGGTCTCGGCTCCGTCGTGCATGATCTGTACCAGCAGGCGCTGCCCGAAGACTTCGAAGTCGAGGTCGACTGCTATATCGAACGGTCTCGTAGCGCAGGGCACATCGACGCTGCCGGGGTCCACCATGATGAACAGATCGTCATCGAGTTGAAGACGATGAACGGCACGGGCTACCGCCAGATCCTCCAAGCAGGCAAGCCTCGAACGAGCGCAGCGATGCAAGGCGCGCTGAATGCTTACGCGTGGGATGCTGACGTACTGCTCGTCGTGGTCTTGCCGATGGAGAACGTGTCTGCTCCGAACGCTGCGAAGATGGGGATCCCGGATTCGTGGCGGTACGGCCGGACGTTCGTGTACCCCCGCAAGGAGTACATGCCGTTGGCGAATCTCGAGATCGACCGTCTCGCCCAGTTGGCGCAGACGATCGAGACGACGCCGCCAGTACGGATGTTCGTTGATGATGGGGCGTTCCGTGTGGTCGTGGACCCGGCGAATGGTGCGTGCGCTGATGGGAAGAAGACATGGCATTGCAGTTATTGCCCGTTCCAGGCGCAGTGCATGGCTGACGCAGCACAGGAGGACGGAGCATGGGGAATGAACAACTGAGCATGGATCTCGGGCTTCCTGAGCCGGAGTTCAAGTTGGTCCCTGTCGCTGCTCACATGCGACGGTTGCGGTACGCGCGTGGTTCGCGTGCGTCGGCCGAGTCGGCGTTGGCGGTAACGGAACGGGGACGGGAAATCGTCTACCAACGGATCGTTGAGGTGTTGCGTGAGAAGGGTCCGTTGTCGGATCGTCAGATGCAGGATCTGCTCGCGATCAGTGGGGACACGCAACGGCCTCGGCGTCTGGAACTCGTCGAGTTAGGGATCGTCGCCAAGTACGGCGAGATCGTGTTGAACAAACGAAAGCAGGCCACATGGATGTTGACGCACCCGGGACGGAAGTGGAGCGAGTGGAAGGCAGTGCTCCAAGCGTTGAGTTAGCGACATACCGACCGTCGTTGGTGATGACGGCTGAGGATGCGCAGGCTCAAGCGGAGACGATCCGTCAGATGACGGCTGCCGTCTTGAAGAAGGATGTCGACTTCGGGGTGATCCCCGGGACGAAGAAGCCTTCGTTGCTCAAGCCTGGGGCTGAGTGGCTGTTGAAGTGGTATGGCCTCGGTCACGAGTTCGAGATGTTGGACACCGAGATCGGCGAGGACTTGAAGAAGTTCGGTGTCACGTACCGGTGTCGTGTGACGAAGGCGATGCCGAACGGGACGGCCGTGACAGTCGCTACGTGCGACGGTTACGCATCTCGTGATGAGAAGCAGTGGGCGAAGGCTCCGTGGAACACGATCATCAAGATGGCGCAGAAGCGTGCGATGGTCGGTGCTGCGTTGCAGGCGACGGGTTCGTCTGGCCTGTTCACGCAGGACATGGAGGACACGGTCACGCAGTCACGGTTCTTGGATCTGACGCCTCTGATCGAGACGTTGACTGAGGATGAGAAGGCGCGTGCGCGTTCGATGTGGATGGCCCGGAAGTATCCGGCTCCATCTCGGATGGATGGGGTGCAGGCGCTGGAAGCAGCGTTCGAGTTGGGTGTGATCCGCGCATCGTCTGATGTCGTGGATGTTGTTGTTGTGGACATGGAGGTCCGTGAGCATGGTGAAAGCGTCGAATCAGTGCTACCCGGAAGTGATTGACGGGTTCACGTTGATGATCGTGTCGGAGCATGTTGGTCCGGCCGATTGGGATTGGGCGCATACGTTCGCGCTCACGGGCACCGCTCCTGATGGAGCGCCGATCGAGATGGAGTTCCGGTTCACGGATCTTCCGAAGGGTTCGATCGGTGCGTTGATCGAGGATGCGATCCGTGGAGATCTCCAGGCGGCAGCACGGTTTGCCCGTCGTCTGCTTGCGTACCGTGAGCGTACGCAGCCGGGGCGGTAGCACGCGCTACGGTCTGGGGATGGCGCTCCCGACCTTCGGGCACCCAGGTCTCTCTCTCTTCCTGGGTGTCCGTTGGGGCGGGAGCGCCTTGTCATATCCGCCATTAAAGGAGTGATCATGATCCGTCGTCTTCTTGGTGTTGCTGTGACCGCAGCAGTCCTGTCCGTTCCGTCGCCGGCGTTCGCACGTACGGCACCTGATGCACATCTGCCGATGCAAGCAGCGTCAGCAGCGATTCAACGGTACGAAGATCAGCAGTTCACCGCCTGGGTGAACGCAGTCCTGTACCGGGAGTGGGTGTATGGCACGATCCATGCTCACTGGTTCTTGATCTGCACACGATCGCATGAGAGTTCCCCGAACCCGCCGCTCCACGATGACGGGTACGACGCAGTGAACCCGTCCGGTCATTACGGTGCGTACCAGTTCTCGCAGTCGACATGGAACTCGACTGCCCGCCATGCTGGCCGACCCGATCTTGTTGGCGTCCGACCCGACCGGGCAAGTGTCCGTCAGCAAGATCTGCTGGCGTGGACTCTCTACCGTTGGCAAGGCCATGACCCATGGCTGTTCCCTGGGGGTGTGGACAAGTGCGCCAGCGCCCCCTAGACGCTTCCGCGATCTTGTTGCGCGACGCGCGCAAAGATCTGCTTCGTCTCCGAACCGATCTCGGGTTCGCTCGGGCCCGGGCCGACAACATCTATCGTCTGTTGGCCCGGGTCCATGACGGACTGAACGAACTACATGAGGAGTACCCGGATGACCAACACCTCGCCGCTCTCTGCGATGCGACGGCCTTCGCGCTGGACCCTGGTCTTCCCTCGGCGTCCATTGAGTCTGAATGACGAACGGAAGAAGCACTGGTCGCAACGCGCGAAAGACGCTACGGAGTGGCGGACCGAAGCAGCATGGCTTGCACGCGAACAGCGGATCCCTGCTGGCGGAAAGATCCTGATCACTGTCGAGGTGTGGCAGTCAGGCCGGCTACAAGATGTCGCGAACTGCTACCCGTCCGTGAAGGCTGCGATCGACGGGATCGTCGACGCGGGAGTGATCCCGGATGACACGCCCGAGTACTTGGATTCGATCACGTTCGTCGCGCCGAAACGTTGCAAGCCTGGAGAGGACCGAGTCCACATCCATGTGTGGCGTCCCTTGTGGCCAGTGACGATTTCGTCGATCAGTCCCGGGCTGGAGCCGACAACTTGACCCAAATCACCGGGGTCTGGTCGCCTGCGCCGTTGCCGGTCAGCACCGACTCCGCCGCGCCGGACGTGAACGGGTTCAGCCATTGCGAGTCGAACGCGCCAGTGAACGTCGCGGTCGACGTGTACCGCATCCCGATCGGTGGGTAGATCGCCGTGTTCGTCGACGATGGCGCGGCTGATGCACCCATGCCTGAGTAGGTCGGAGCGATCCCCTGCGACTGTGCCGTGTTCTGCTTGTGCGCGGCGAGCACAACTGTCGCCGACCATGCTGATGCTGTTCCTTGCGGGATCATGCAGAACCAGTACCAGCCCGGCTTCAACGGCTGCCAGACCGTGATGCTCTTGAACCCGGTCGTCGTGATGTCTGAGGCGACCTGGCCGGCATCAAGGATCAGGTAACCCGGCCGCCCGTTGCCCGAGTCCTGTCGGATGCCGAGCCGCCCCACACCCCCAGTACCCGCAGCACGTTGCGTTGTGACGTAGTAGCCGATCTCGGTCGCGATCGCGAGAGACGGCAGGTAGAACGGCGTCGCGTACTCCGCGTACTGCGTGAACGATGCGGCGTTACTCAACCCCCGCCCACCCTGCGTCGAGACGTACGACGCGTTGCGGATACCTGCCTCACGACGAGCGACATAGGTGCCAGCATTCGCTGCTTGCGTGTCCGACTGCGGCATCGCGTCGATTGTCTCGACCACGATCTCCGTGTAGAGCCGGTGACCCCAATCCGAAGGGTGCGTCAGGTCGGGACGCCACGCCCGGATGTCGCGGATCTCGGTGCCGACCGTGTGGTTCACCGCGCCGAGGTAGGTGCCGGTGTAGTTGCGCGTCACGGTCAAGGTCAGGTCATTGCCCGATGTTGCAGTGACCGCGGTGACGAGCATGTTCTCCACGTCGGACCGCAGTACCGTCCCGACCCCGATCCGGGTCGTTGCGATGTCAGTGACGGTGATCTCGATGCTGGTCCCGGTGCCCGTCGCCGTCTTGACCTGAGCGCCGAACCATGCGTCGTACTGGGCTTCGATATCGACGAACCCGACGTTCGCGTCGAACTCCGCGCACAGGTCCGACATCATCGTGTTCAGGTCCGCGACGGTCGTCATCGTGTGCGTGCCGTACGCGCCGAGGCCGAACGGCCCGAACGGCTGGCCGACGACGAGCACCGTCGCCGGGTCGGCGTCCTCGACCTGGATCGAGTCGAGTTCGCAGTATTCGTTGCTGCCAAGGCTTGCGCTCGTCGCGATGATCGTCTTGCCGGCGTCGGCGCGAGTGAGTGGGAACCGGACCGTGACGGGGATCTGACGGCCCGAGCAGCCCTGCCCCGACAGGATCGTGCTGCCCGACGCTCCGGTTGCGGTGCCGGACCAGTCGACCTTCCCGACCTGCGCGCGCATGACGACCGCGTTGTCCGACCATGTGTGCGCGGAGGAGAGCGTGAGCGTGTTCCCCGACCGGGACGACACCGTGCGCGCAGTGCCGTCGATCGTGATGTCGAACGTGCCTGACGACGGGAAGATCGCGCCGTCGTCGACGACGAGCGATGTCGACGCTGATCCGGCACCGTTCGCGAGTGAGTACGCCCCCGCACCACCGAGGAACGTGAACGCGACGGTCCCGCCCGTGAAGATCGTCGGGACGGTGAACGTAATCGTCCCGCCCGACGTGCTGTTCCGCTTCGTCGTCCCGCGCGTCGACGCCGTCGCCTGCGTGTTGTTCGACCAGGACCCCGATCCGCCGTAGGCGATCGACGAGTGGTCGTAGAGGAACAGCAGCCGGGACCGGCACCGCGAGATCATCGCCCGGAGCCCGTGCTCCGTCGTGTTCAAGGTCGACGCCGCGAACTCCGCCGGGGTCCCCGCTTCGGTCAGGTCGTTGTAGCCGTAGTTCAAGACGAACAGGCCAGCGATCGACTGTGCGTTGTCGTGGTAGGTCGGCGGGACGATCTGGCCCGTGTAGACGTGCGGCGGCAGAATGTGCTGCAACACGAACCCTGTGCCCTGCGCCGCGCTTGTCGATCCATCCTCAGGCGACGATGCCTGCGCCCCGGACTTGCCGAGCAAGAACACTTCGTCGGCGGGGACACCGAGCGCGGCAGCGATACGGTGCGTGTAGTTCGAGAACGTGTCAGCCGGAAACGAACTTGACGAGTCGGTTCCGCCACCGAGTTGCGTGTAGGAGTGCCCGAGCGTGTAGAGCCCCCCGAACTTCGGGACCTTCACGCCCGCCTCTTGCAACGCACCCTCCACATCAGTCGA
>Ga0172373_10006362_pt1 | contig 15716 bp, 12 predicted proteins | sample Lak10m_2_FD_114546 | JGI IMG/M metagenome (GOLD analysis project Ga0172373, IMG submission 114546) | Freshwater microbial communities from Kabuno Bay, South-Kivu, Congo - kab_092012_10m | ecosystem: Environmental > Aquatic > Freshwater > Lake | place: Democratic Republic of the Congo...
CGATCAAGCTTTTTTAGCATTATGTGGCACTTTAACAGATCGTAGTACAAAGCCAGCGCTGGCAAGTATCACCATAGGTGATGCACCTGCGATAGAGCGAAATATAAATGTTAACTGCAAGGTGATTAAAACTCAGAAAGCCCCTGCTCCTAAAGAGCCGTTTGATTTAGTCAACGTAAGCATTAATGCCAAGTTGGCGCCGACAACGCCTTGATTGATTGGGGTCACTAAGTTCAATTTTGTGTTTTTTCTGTAAAACCGATTTTATAGATATAGCTATTGAGCATTAATATTACCTGCTTTATTATTAATGCATAATTTAAATGGTTTTAGTTTTGGTTTAAATTAATGATAGGGTTGTATATGGATAATGGTAGAAAAAAATCAAATGATATCAATATTCTAAGTAAGCCTGCAGCTGGTTTTTGGGTCTATGGTTCTGTTGTAGCTCTATTAATATTTTCATTTTCTGTTCAAGCCGACTCAATCAAGTTGAGTGAGTCTCAAACTGAAAAGGTGAAGTGCATAACTACAAAAGTTGACGGTGAAAAGAATACTGAATGTTCTAAGATTACCACTGGAAAATTTTTAATTACGGCAAAAATATCAGCATCCACTTTCGAAGAATATGGAATTGTCTTTTCTAATATTACAGAAGAGACTCCATTGGCTATTAATATTGGTAGCTACCAGTTTTCTGATACTTTAAGCAGTGATAAAAAGCATGTGTTAAAAACCAGGAGTCTTAAAGGAGCTTGGTACAGTACCCACGAAGATTGTAAAACTAAAAAAGTTAAAGTAGATGGGGAATGGGTAGAGCAAGAAGTTTGTAAAGATGTTATACATACTACAACCAAAATCAGTGCCTCGTATTCAGGTGCAATCATTACTGTCACTGGAAGTCGGTCTAGTGTTGGCGTTGGTTACGGTGATTTAGTGTACTCGCAATTATGCAGCGAGGAAGGTAACGGCAAGCACACAGTCCCGGCCAGTATTTCTGTTGATGGGGTTGTGATAGCGAGTGAAATTGCTGTTACCTGTAATGTTAGGACAGCTACTAAAACAACGAGCCAAGGCGAACAGTTTGAATTAGTGAATATAGGCGTTAACGCTAAGCTGATACCGTTTGCAATTTAATTGCTTTGGGTAGAGTTCGAATATATGCGTCCCTAAAGATGTATTTTTGAGGCTTGAAAACGTTGATGCAATCCAAATTGCAAACTTAATTTAATGCGCTGTTTGGGCCTGTGACAACCAATATGAAAACTTAGTGGACGGGTTTACAAAACCCGTCCTGAGTAGTTCTTCCTAAAGAACTATTTGTAATCAAGCAAAAAATGCTTCAGCATTTCCAAATTCTATTTTGAATTCCAGCTGCCATTCTTGTCAGCCCCTTACGGCTGGCCTGCTAGGCTAATCAACCCGAGGAAAATATTTATCGAATTTGGATTAATGTGTCCGTTCAATGATATATAACGATAAATCGCGTAATAAATCCGCTTCTTTACCAAATTCTGTCAAACTTGCTACGGCTAGTTCATGTAATTCCTGCGCTTTTTGTTTGGCACCTGCCATGCCCAATAAAGCCGGGTAGGTGGGTTTGTCATTATCTTCGTCTTTGCCCTGAGTTTTGCCCAAAGTGGCCGTGTCGCTTTCTACGTCCAAAATATCGTCTTTGACCTGAAACGACAGGCCTATGCATTTGGCGTAATGATCCAGTTTTTTCGCCATCGCAGGATCGATATCAGGTTTGGATAACGCTGCCAGATTGACGCTGGCGCGAATCAACGCGCCGGTTTTGTGAATATGCATATTTTCAAGTTCCGGCACCGTGAGTTTTGTGCCGACTGAGGCCAGGTCAATGGCTTGACCGCCTACCATGCCCTGCGATCCGCTGGCTTTGGTTAGGGTGGTGATCATTTTCAAACGGGCGGCAGCGTCAACTTGTATGCTGGAGTCGTTTGCCAACACCTCAAAAGCCAAAGCCTGCAGCGCATCACCCGCCAAAATGGCAGTTGCCTCATCGAAGGCTTTATGACAAGTCGGTTTACCGCGACGCAAATCGTCATCGTCCATGGCGGGTAAATCGTCATGAATCAGTGAATAGACATGGATAAATTCTACCGCGCAAGCCTGGGCATCCAGTAGATCTTCGCTTAACCCCAAAGCCTGGCCCGTGGCGTAAGTCAGTAATGGCCGAGTGCGCTTACCCCCGTCCAGAACACTATAACGCATGGCTTTATGCAGACCTTGCGGCAGGATATTTTCGGCGGGTAATCTGACATCCAGTGCGCGTTCGACACGGTTTTGGCAGGCGGTCAGGTAGGTTTTTAAGTTACTCATCGGTAAAGGGTTCCAGGGTTGGTTGGCCGTTCTTTTCTAATAATATTTGTACTTTTTGCTCAGCATCCTGTAGGGCTTGTTGGCAGGTGCGAGTCAGCTTGATGCCGCGTTCAAATGACTTTAAGGATTCTTCTAGAGAAATATCGCCACGTTCCATTTGCTCGACAAGCTTCTCCAGTTCTTCCATCGCCTCCTCAAATTGGGAGGCACTTTTACGTCTCGTCATATTAATCTTGTACAGCGGCGCTAAAAAGACCCGGCATTATAGTATGAACGCCAATTGAGCGCGAATAGCGTTTCGTTTTGGCTGGCGATAGACCAGACCGGATTTACGGGGGTGCAACAGCCACAAACTGCTGTATCCGTAGTTCAGTGTGGTTGGGGTGTGCTGGTTTCATGACATATAATGTTGAATACATAATCAGCGATTTAATTTTCACGGAACACTATGACCAACGAATATAACGCCGCGGCGATTGAAGTACTGAGCGGCCTGGACCCTGTGCGCAAACGCCCTGGTATGTACACGGATACCACTAGACCCAACCATTTGGTACAGGAAGTGGTGGATAACAGCGTGGACGAGGCGCTGGCGGGACATGCCGATAGCATCGATGTGACTTTGTTTAAAGATGGTTCCGTGAAAGTGATAGACAATGGACGCGGCATGCCGGTGGATATTCATCCCGAGCAAGGCATTCCCGGTGTGGAAGTGATTCTGACGCAGTTGCATGCGGGTGGTAAGTTTTCAAATAAGAATTATCAATTTTCCGGCGGTTTGCACGGTGTCGGGGTGTCGGTAGTGAACGCTTTGTCTGAAAAACTGCTGGTCGAAATCAAGCGCGGCGGTGGTGTTTATCAGATGGAATTTGCTGGTGGTGACAAGGTCAGTGAATTGTCGCAAACCGGTACGGTGGGTAAAAATAATACCGGCACCAGTGTGCATTTCTGGCCGGATGGCAAATATTTTGATTCCAATCGGGTGTCGGTTTCCAAGCTCAAGCATGTGCTAAGAGCTAAGGCCGTGTTGTGTCCCGGGCTAAAAATCAGCTTGCTGTCGGAACTGACTGACGAACGTTTTGAATGGTGTTATCAAAACGGTTTGCAGGAATATTTATTGGATCGAGTCGGTGACGTGGAAATTTTCCCACAATCGCCCTTTATGGCCAACATGGCCGCCAGTAATGAAGCAGTGGAATGGGGGATTTTGTGGACGGCGGAAAGTTTGTCAGAAACCATCAACGAGAGCTATGTCAATCTGGTTCCCACAGCGCAAGGCGGTACGCATGTGAACGGTTTGCGAGCCGGTTTGACCGAGGCGATGCGCGAGTTCTGTGATTTCCGTAACTTGCTGCCGCGCGGGGTGAAAATCGCCCCGGAGGATGTCTGGGAAAACTGCCAATTCGTGTTGTCGGTCAAGCTGGAGGATCCGCAATTCTCGGGCCAAACCAAGGAAAGGCTCAGTTCCAGGGAATGTGTGACATTTGTCTCCGGTGTGGCTAAAGACAGTTTCAGTTTATGGCTGAACCAGCATCCGCAGGAAGGCGAAAAAATCGCCGAAATCATCCTGACCAGCGCACAGAAGCGTTTAAAAGCGGGAAAAAAAATCGTCCGTAAAAAAATCACCAGCGGCCCGGCCTTGCCCGGCAAACTGGCTGATTGTTCCGGGCAGGATTTGAATCGTACTGAACTGTTTCTGGTCGAGGGCGATTCGGCGGGCGGTTCGGCCAAACAAGCTCGCGACCGCGAGTTTCAAGCCATCATGCCGTTACGCGGCAAAATCTTGAATACCTGGGAAGTGGAGTCCAGCGAAGTCATGGCTTCTCAGGAAGTACATGACATTGCAGTGGCGTTGGGCATAGAGCCGGATAGTGAGGATTTGCAAAATCTACGTTATGGCAAAATCTGTATTCTGGCGGATGCTGATTCCGACGGTAATCATATTGCCACGTTGATTTGTGCCTTGTTTTATCGGCACTTTCTGGCGTTGGTAAGGGCAGGGCATGTGTTCGTGGCGATGCCGCCTTTGTATCGGATCGATGTGGGTAAGAAGGTGTTTTATGCGCTGGATGAATCCGAACGCTTGGGCGTTTTGGCGCGTATCGAAGCCGAAAAACTGACCGGCAAGATCAATATTCAGCGCTTCAAAGGTTTGGGTGAAATGAATCCATCGCAATTACGCGAAACCACCATGAATCCGGACACCCGACGCCTGGTGCAACTCACCATCGCCGAAAACGACGAAACATTTGAGCAGATGGACTTGTTGCTGGCTAAAAAACGCGCTGGCGACCGAAAATGCTGGCTGGAGGACCGGGGCAATTTGGCACAGATTTAAGGCTGTCCATCAGCCTTTCAAATTTTATAGGGTATTTACTCACCGTAATTTCCCCCTGTGCTTTACAAAAAAAAGGCTGAAAAATCCTGCCAAGCATTATTTTCAGTTTTGTAGGGAATCTACGCTGAGCAATTACCAAATAATTTTAATAAATACACTTTTTCAATAAAGGCCCTTTTAACACAATCGTTCCATACCTACCTGTCACGTTTCTCAAAACCGGTCATTCCGGGAAATTCAGAATCTGCAAACTATGAGGTTACAAAGTCGCTATCAAGAATCCTCACTAACTGCACACCGGTTCACTAATTCAATAGGACGCCCTGAATGAAGTCCAATGCTTACAATAGATTGCCGAAATAAAATTTTGTTTGAAAATTTATGTTGGATGAAATTCGATAGACAGTATTTTACCTATGTCTTGAATAACTGAATCTAATTGAGTAATCAGTTCACGAGTGGATGGCTCAATTTCATGCTGTCCGAGACCACTGTGAAGTTTATCCATTAGTGTTATTGCAGGATCTCTTACCGAAACAGCTCCGATGCTTCCAGCGACTCCCTTAAGAACGTGGGCAATCCGGCCAATTTCCGCTAGATTGCCATTGGTTAGATGGTCACGAAGGTGTTGAGCATCTGTTTGGTGATGTTCCACGAAAATTTGTAACACCTTTCGATATAAATCCTTTTTACCCACTACGTTTTGCAATCCGACGGTGACATCGAGTCCAGAAATTTCTGACACCTTCACCAGCCAATCCATACTTGCCTGATCTTGTTGAGCGGATAATATTGGTTGTTCTCTTACGAATTGTTTATCGGGTATCCATTTGAGCAAGGTGGCATAGAGCGTGTCTGGATTCACTGGTTTGGCGACGAAGCCATTCATGCCGGCGGCGAGGCATTCTCGACGGTCTTCGTCAAAGGCGTTGGCGGTCATGGCAAGAATAGGCACCTTGGGACAGTTAGGTAAGGCACGGATGTGCCTAGTCGCTTCGAGCCCGTCCATCTGCGGCATTTGCACGTCCATCAGGATTAGATCATAGGTAAAAGCTTGTGCCATCTCCACAGCCTGTTTACCGTCGCTTGCAATATCCACGTTCAGCCCGGCGGCTTGCAAAATCTCTCGGGCTACTTCCTGGTTAATCACATTATCCTCAGCAAGCAGCAGGCGGACACCTATTGCGCGTGTGCGCAGGGCGTCCAGCTCTTTGCCCTTGGGAACTTCTAAAGGTAACGATTGGACGTTCTGTCCGTGGCGCAGCTTAATGGTGAACCAAAATGTGCTGCCTTGGCCCTCCCGGCTTTCAGCTCCCGCCGTGCCCCCCATCAATTGGGCCAACCTTCGGGTGATAGCTAGACCTAAGCCGGTGCCGCCATAATTTCGGGTGGTTGAGGAATCGGCCTGCTCGAATGCGTTGAACAAACGGGATAGCTTATCGGCAGAAACGCCAATGCCAGTGTCTCGCACCTCGAAACGGATAAACAGCTCTTCCCCAGTATCTTCGAGCAATTGCGCCTTTAGGGTGATTGCGCCTTTTTCGGTAAATTTGACGGCGTTGCCGGCAAAATTTAGCAGGGCCTGGCGCAACCGGGTTTGATCGCCTCGCAGCCAGCGGGGTACACTATCGGTGTCAACATTGAGACTAAGGCCCTTGTTGTTGACCGATTCGGATACTAAAGAGACTACTGAGCCAAACACGGAGTCAAGTGAAAAGTCGGTCTCTTCCAAAACCAACTTGCCTGACTCGATCTTGGAAAGATCCAGAATATCATTGATGATGGACAGTAGGTGCCCACCTTCTTGGCTGATCTTGTCAATATGCTCTGCCTGTTTTGGCGAAGTCGCTTCGCTTTGCAGGAGGTGAGCGAAACCGAGGATGCCGTTCAAAGGGGTGCGAATTTCATGGCTCATGTTGGCTAGGAAAGCACTTTTGGCGCGAGTAGCGGCTTCCGCTTCCAATGCACGTTCTGCTAATGCTTTGTTAAGCTCCAGGATTTGCGCAGAACGTTCAGCCACCATTTCCTCTAAATGATTTCTGTAATTGGCTAAGTCGGATTCGGTATGTTTTGCTTCAATCACGATCCCCGCTAATTGGGCAGCAAGTGAAATAAGAGAGATTTCATGTTCGGTTGGTACTTGTGGGTGTTGGTGATAAATCGCAAATGTTCCCAATACGCATCCCGAGGAATTTTTGATTGGCTCCGACCAACAAGCCCCCAAGTGGGCTTTGGCGGCTAGCTCTTTAAAAGGGGTCCAATAAGGGTGATTAGCAATGTCTTGGACAATCACACGTTGTCCCGTGTAAGCGGCGGTTCCGCAAGAACCAACGCCATTTCCGATGGCTAAGCCATGTATGGCGGCATTGTAAAAATCGGGTAAATTCGGTGCCGCGCCGGTCAACAAACGTTCGCCGGCTTCATCCAACACCAAAATCGAACACCATGCTTTCGGGCATATGCGTTCAATTCCCAAAGTGATTTGGGTGAAAATTTCTTCAATAGCGGCTCCATTTGCTAATTGTTCGAGTACCAGGCTTCGGAACTGTTCTCGATTCTGATTGAGATTGCTTTCGGTGATGTCACTAAGCGTAATCATCAGCCTATCGTCCGGCAGGCGGATGGTATGGAATTCAATCTCCCGAGACACTCCATCGGCACGGGTGACCGTGAATACCTTGCCAATATCTGGAGTATGATAAACCTGCGGATTGGTCACGACATTTTGATGCCATGCCTGTTCTACATGACGGCGATAGTCGGGATCGGGGTAGGCCATCTCGAACAAGGCATTCAAGTTAGCCGCACAGGTCTGTGTATAACCCAAAATCTCGGTGAACGCTAAATTTGCATAATCGATAGCTCCATCCTTGCCGATTAACAAGACCCCGTAAGGGGCCTTTTCCATAGCCATACGCTGGGTCGCTTGGCTCATTCGGAGATTTTCCTCTGCATTTTTGCGTTCGGTGATATCTTGGACAATGGCAATGTGGTAGTTGGGATTCTCTCCCTTGGACCATAAAGGGGAGACCGTCAAACTTACCCAAATTGCCGTTCCATCCTTGCGCAGATAACGTTTCTCTACCTCGTATTGAGCTACCTCTCCCTGTCTCAAGCGTTTGACGTTTTCGACATCGCGCATTAGATCGTCGGGGTGGGTAACGGTTTGAAAATCCAGTTGTAATATTTCCTCAATCGAGTAACCGAGAATTTTGCTGTAAGCGGGGTTTACCCGGACAAAACGACCAGTCAACGTTTCAACCTGTGCTACGCCTACAGCCGCTTGCTCGAAAAGGCCGCGGAAGCGGGTTTCACTGTCCTTGAGCTGTTCTTCTGCCAACCTGCGCTCACTGATGTCCTGAATCGCGCCCACCATACGAAGTGGGGTACCTTGTGCATCTCTTTTCAAATTACCTCGGTCAAGCACAATGGCATAATTTCCATCAGCCCGCAAAAAGCGATATTCATCCTCCCAGTAAAAGCATTCAGGGTCATCAAGGGTCTCAGAAAACCGCGCCTCAACCCGCTGCCGATCATCGGGATGCACCCGTTCCAGCCACCATGCGGCGGTTTGCGCAGTGGTTACCACGTCCCACCAACCGAAAACCTGTCCGCCGGTTTGGCTCCATCTTTGCGAGTCCTGGATGATATTCCAATCCCAAATGACGTCACGTGTTGCCTGCCAGGCAAGTTGCAGCCGTCCCTCACTTTCTCTCAGAGCTGACAAAATCTGTTCCCGAGAGTTTAAAAAAAGCGCCAATGTCAGTCCACTCACCGTCAGGGACAGTTGATAAAACCAAAAATTTTGCAAACCGGTGTTTGTCAAGTCTCGACCGAAAAATCCCACTTCATGGAAAGCTCCCCAGAGGGCCTGTATGGTTGTCATTGTGACAATTAACATTACGCCCTGCCGCCCAAAGCGGATAGCTGCAAACATGACCAGCAAAAACATCCAGTAGCCGAGCGCGTATTGACCAAAGTACTGCTTAAACCAATCCACGAAAATGATCTGTCCTACAACAAAGGCTGTCAGAAAAAACAGCGAGAACTCCCCGATTCGCTTCCAAGTGAAGAAGTCCGAGGAAAAACGGCGAAAGATCAAGAATGTCGGTGTACCTAGTATGATGCCCAGAAAATCGGCCTGCCACCACAAACCGATGTACTCCAAAAGACTATTTTCGGCGAAATAATCCGCAAGCCACAGTGAGGGTGGCCCTATCAGGGCGCTGATGCAAGACGCCAATACTCCGGCAACTAAGATGCTGAGAAAATCGTGAGGTTGATTTAGATCTGCGTCGAAACGCAGCCAGTTTCTCAGCAGCCAAACTGCTGCTAGAGTCTCTAGGGTGTTCCCAAGCGCGATTAGGCAAGATGTTACTGGAGGATCTCCCACCATTAGTCCGGCGGCTAACGCCCCAACGAACACGGCGGGCCAGAATCGTGACCCCCAAGCCAGGAGTGCTGCTAGCGCCAGCCCTCCCGGAACCCAGAAGATCGTGATATTGCCATGGGCCAAGGAAACTAACAACACCATTCTCGCCAGCAGGGAATAGGCTATGGCAAGCCCTACCAAACGCGCGAAATCGAAATTGCGAAAGATACTGAATCCATACATATCTTAATTAATCATCTGCATGTTGCAACCACTGGGATTAGAACGCTTCATTATTTAATTCCCATAGTGATTGATCGATAGGAGGGATCTCGTTTCGATCAGTATATATTGATATTTAGCAAGTCGAGTATCAAAGGGTCTAGATTTCGGTTCAGAACGCAGAATTCTGAACAGATATAATGCCATTGTCGCAACCGGCATGCTCTGGGATTCCGCTATAGCAACCGAACAAAAAATCGGATACTTGAGTTAAGTGCTGGGCGATCGGTCCGATGTGGATAGGCATGAAACGAGTATTCTCGGATGGCTTAATTTCCCGTAATGTGCTGGAATGCTCCATTAGCCTGCAGTTGGTCGGTGACGAGTGTAGGATTTGCGGCCAACGCATCGGTTGCGGCTTTTGTAGCAGTGCTTATAGCCATATTGACTCCTCATTGTCTGTTATTGGTTCTAAATTGAGACTGATGGCAGATGGCTTTATTTGAGCTATTTCTGTGGTTTTGAACTGGCTGGAATTTGCAATAAGCCAGCAGTCTCGATAGCTGTTAAAGCAATAGGTGTGCCATTAATGGGGGTGTGAAAATAATTCTTTAATTACAAGTGCTTAAATCGGTTATGGCTTATGATTTCGCTGATGAACGAGTAGTTAAAAGTGTCGATATACTGGACAGTGTCCAAAAAATGAACGTCCAACTTTCGTTACTGATGAAACTGAACTGTAGGGGGTTGGTGTTTGTGGGCCCCAAATTTTGACACGCATTTTTGCTGGCCCACATTCCTAGAAAATTGCTGTTATTCTCGATGATGCCGATAAGATTAGTAGCTTATGCGTAAATCAATAGCTGGTCGATTATTTAAGTCTGGATAGGAATCTGATGAAGCTATACCGGCGTCAGAAATTGTTTTTGGGCATAAGCGATTGTTCATTGATCGTCGATATCAACTGACCGTTTTTATAGTCCCTCATCGCTTGTTCTATCTCTTCGCGGGTATTCATGACAAATGGCCCGTATTGAACCACCGGCTCCCGCAAGGGTTTTGCGGCTAACAATAGAAAGGCCACTGGCTCGTCTCCTGCCAACAATTCAAGCTGATCGCCTGCAGATAGCACCCCGGCTGTTTGTGATGCCAAGGGGCGCATGTCGTCCTGAGGGCCAATCAAGGCATTCCCCTCGTAAACATAAACAAAGGCATGATGATCGGCGACCAGTGGATGCATAAAAGTATCGCCAGCCGGGAGCCTGATATCCAGAAACAAAGGCCGGGTGCTGATGCCTTGAATCGGGCCACTGATGGTCTGACCCTCAATGGTTGCTGTTCCGGCTAATACTTTGATTTGTTCACCGTTGGCTAAATTCAGCAAAGGGATTTTTTCCGGCTGGAAATCCCGATAACTGGCAGGTTTCATTTTTTCCCGAGCAGGCAGGTTAATCCAGAGCTGGAATCCACGCATCCGACCGCTTTCCTGTCGCGGCATTTCTGAATGAATGATGCCACGGCCAGCCGTCATCCATTGCGCGCCACCGCTTTTCAAATCACCCTGATTGCCTAGATGATCCTGGTGCAGCATATGACCGTCCAGCATATAAGTCACGGTTTCGAAACCGCGGTGGGGATGATCCGGAAAACCGGCGATGTAATCGTCAGCATTATTGGATGAAAATTCATCCAGCATCAGAAATGGGTCCAGTCGTAGGGTTTGTGATTGCCCCAGACTGCGGCGCAGCTTGACACCGCCACCGTCCGAGGTGGCCAGCGCCGGAATGATTTGCTTTAAGGTGCGTGTGCTCATGATTTTCTCCTGAAAAGTCACTAATTAGTAGCTAGGAGTCTGTCGGGCAATAGCTTGTTCCTCGCCTTGAGTGGAAAGTTCGGTTAATTATCACTCGATAAACTCTTTTACAGTGGTGGTTATATTGCAATTTATCATGCCATTTGGAGTTAAAGTGGAGCAAAAATAGTATCGAGTCAAAAAGTCCGACAGACTCCTAGCCGATGTTTATTCTTTGATGGCTTCAACTGGAATGTTAACCGTCACGTCATCGCCTACATTGGGGGCGTATTTGCCCATATTGAAATCACTGCGTTTAATGACAGTGGTGGCGTTAGCCCCGCAAGCCTGTTTTTTAAGCATCGGATGCGGCATGCATTGGAAAGACGTGATGGTTAGTGTCACCGGTTTGCTTATGCCTTTGAGGGTTAAAATGCCCTCAACAGCCACTGGATTTTCGCCGTCGAATTTCAGCTGAGTCGAGGTGAAAGTCATCACGGGGTATTGAGCAGTATGCAGAAAATCTTCCCCCTGAATATGATCATTAAAAAGCGTCGAGCCGGTATTCACCGATTTAGTGTCTACGCTGACGTTCACGCTGCCGGATTTAGCTTCGCGATCAATCACAATCTTGCCGGTAGCTTTGTCAAAGCGACTTAACTGCGTGGAATATCCAAAGTGGCTGTACGAAAAGCGTGGGAGGGTGTGTGATTCATCCAAGACATAGGTTTCGGGCGCGGCCCATGCCGGGCTGGAAAGCGTTGCTGTTAAAGCAATCAAGGTTAAGTATTTCATGGTGTAGCTCCTGGGTTGGTTTAGTGGGTAAAAAATTGTTGTTTGGTTAACGCATTAGTTGACTAATGTCATCAGTCGCTGTCTGGCGTCGGCCAAAGCCTTGTCTTTGGTTTCCGCAATCATGTTCAGACCTTCCGCATAGACAAATTCGATATCACGAAGTCCCAAAAAATTCAGAAAATCTCGAACATAACCGGTTTGACTATCCAATGCAGTACCGACATATTGGCCGCCTCGGGTGGCAAACACGTAGACTTTTTTGTTATTCAGCAGTCCTTCAGGGCCGTTCGCGGTGTAACGAAAAGTAACGCCTGCCCGGGCAATGTGGTCAAAATAAGCTTTTAAGGTTGAAGGTATGCCAAAGTTGTACATCGGTAAACCCAAGACGATGATCTCGGATTGCTTGAGCTCGTCTATCAAGGCATTGGATTCGTCGATGACTGTTTGCTGTTCCGCTGTCAGCGCGTCTGCCGGGGTAAAAAATGCCGACACCCTTTGTGAATCCAGGTGTGGTAAAGGTTGGCTGGCCAAGTCACGCAACACCACTCGAGTATCGGGGTGTTTGCTGCACCATGTAGCGACAAATTCCTCGGCTAACTGACTGGAGTGCCCGGTTGATGAAAAGATGCTTGAATGAATTTGTAATAACGTTGTCATGATTATGCCTTGTTCAGTGAATGTGGTGTTATTAAATAACTTAATAATTTGATAAAAAAGCATAATAATTAGCGGAATATGATCAGTTTTTTGGATAGGTTTTATGGGGCCACAAATCACGATAGAGCAATGGCGGTGTTTGATCGAAGTAGTAGAAGCGGGCGGTTATGCACAAGCTGCAGAAAAGCTGTTTAAAAGCCAGTCAGCGGTGAGTTATGCCGTGCAAAAAATTGAAGCCTTGTTACAAGTCAAAGTCTTCGAAATTCAGGGCCGCAAGGCCATGCTAACTCCGACCGGATACATGCTGTACAGACGTGCTTTGTCTTTGGTTGGTGAGGCAGCCGATTTGGAACGGGCGGCGCATGCGCTTTCGGCAGGCTGGGAAGCGGTGATTACCTTGGCGGCGGAAATTTTGTTTCCGTCGGACTTGCTGTTAAGTTGTTTGCAGCGTTTTGGTCAGGAAAGCTCAGGGACGCGGGTCGAGTTGATTGAGTCGGTTTTGGGCGGCACTTCGGATGCGTTACTCAGCGGTCATGTGGATTTGGCGATTTCCCCACAACTACCGCCAGGTTTTTTGGGGGATGTGCTAATGCGCGTTCGCCTGCTGGCGGTTGCGCATGCTGACCATCCCTTGCATCATCAAGGCTTGTTGAGCTTTCGGGATTTACAAACCCATCGGCATATCGTGGTTAGGGATTCAGGGAACAAGCGCGATCAGCGAGCGGTTTCAATCGAAGTCAATCAGCGCTGGACTGTGAGTCAAGTAGCGACGTCTATTCAGGCTGTATGCCAGGGTTATGGGTTTGCCTGGCTGCCGGAAAAGCAAATCAGTCAGGAACTGGCTGCAGGTATTTTAAAGCCATTGGCTTTAAGGGAAGGTGCCGTTCGGGAAGTGCCGCTGTATTTGATTCTGGCCAATCCTGATTCAGCTGGCCCTGGAGTTAAGCGTTTGGCGGATATTTTTAAAGCGTCAGTAAGTTAAAAAAAGTTCTGAATTGAAGCACTTATAGACATAAAAATGCCGGATATCTTTTCAAATATCCGGCTGTGGGGTGTTAACGACTACGATTAATCATCGTGCTTTTTATGGGATTTACGATTGTCATCATGCTGGTTTCTAGCTGAGTCATCATGGCCATGCTCATCTTCATGATCGTCATCGTCGCTATCCTCGTCCTCTGTTGTGCAACTACGATCAACCGGTATGGTTGCCGTCAATCCGCCAGCATTGGCTGTGACTTGGCAGGGTTGGCTGCTTAAACCTTTGGCGCTGGTAAATTTCCAAAGACCTTTCTTATTTACCTTAATGGCTGCTGCCAACACTTCGCCGGTATCGGTATCGATCAAATTAACCGTCAAAATTTTAGGTAAGCGCTTACCCTTCAATGGCTTGATCAGGCCGGAAACTTCCAGCCGGTTTTTACGGCTATCCCATTGTGCTTTACTGAAATTCAAAGCAGCAATGCTAACTGTACTGCTATTGGCGTTAACCAGAATTTTCAGCGTTTTTGAACTACTCAATGCTGCGCTGGCATCGGTAGGGAGGTCAGCGGCGGTAAAGGTCAGCGATAGCGGATTACTGGCTGGTATGCTATCGGGCTTCCAGTTAAACGTACTGATCCATTCGCCACTGGCGAGATCCTGAACCGCTGGCGATAAACTGGCGCCTGTAGGTAGAGACTGGGCAGTAATTTGCACATCGTCACCCTCAGCGTCACTGGCTTTAATTTCAAATGTTAAATTTTGACCAACAGTGACATTTTGCTGCGTCAAGGGTACGGTCAAATTCGGCGCAGTATTGCTGTTGGTGTTGGCAGCGCGCACGGTAATCGCTACTGTCGTGGAGCTTGCCAGACCGGCTTTGTCTGTGGCTTTAAATACAGCTTGATACGCTGTGTTTTGCACAATGCCTGCTGTCTAGTTGAATTGGCCGCTCGCTGCATCGAATGTTGCTCCGGGTACGCCAGTCAATGTAGCGGATAATGTAATAGTGTCACCAGCATCCGGGTCTTGGGCAGAAACGCTAAAGTTGACTGGGCTACCTGTAACGACACTGATACTATTAGATGGTACCGAAACTACCGGTGCATGATTTACTGTTGTCGTTGCTGCGCAAAAGAAGTCCAGTAGAGTGGTTCCGCCTGTACTGTAAGCCGATTTGGCAGGGGTTGCCGATTTACGGTTTGATATATGGCAAGTACTGCAATTATCCGCAGCAATTTTAGGTGCCGGACGTGCGGCACTTGAGCAAGCTGTTACGACGTTGTTGCTATAGCCGCTCTGAGCTGTTGCCGTGCCGGATACGCCAAACCAAAATATGGCTAACACAATGGCCTGTGTTTTAAAGGCATTGAACATAAAAATTCTCCTTAATCTTATTGGATGGTGGGTTACACAACGCAATTAAATCCGCTGTATGGATGCTATTTTACGGTATTAACTGCAAGCCCAAGTCTGTACTCAAGGATTTAATACAAACCTAATCAATGGTTTATGAAAAATTCATGAAAAAACCTCAAGCTTGCGGGTAGTCAAGTTAAGCTATGGGATTAACATTGTCCGTGAATGACCACTCAATAAGACGGCTGTTGATTTGATAGAGGATAAACAATAGTCCGTAGGTTTATTTTAAAAGCCAACTACGGATGAGAAATTCAAGGATGGCTCTACAGAATATTCGTGCTCGCCCAGACTGCCTGTTGGCTGATTTCAATGACAGAGCTAGAACAATTATTTAATCGGTTACAAAAATCTCAGTTTCGTAGTCGCTTTCATTTACGGCCAACTGATTTTGCTTATCTGAAAAAACACGGCGGTCAAACCATACTGCAGCATGCTCGGCAATTTGTGGCTTCTCGCTTATCTGCCGCGGAGATTGCCAATGATGGTAAACAAACGCCTTACCGGGGCCACCCGGTATTCATTGCCCAACACGCCACTGCCTGCTGTTGCCGAGGTTGTTTGCAGAAATGGCATGGCATAGAGGCAGGACGGGCTTTGAGCGAAGCCGAGTGCCAATACATCGTTAAAGTGTTGATGTATTGGCTTAAGCGGGAATGGCTGCTGCGTGGGCCGGGGGTAGGTGATATGCACGACAAGCACAATCGACAAGTCTGACTGGTATCTGCAAGCCGGACGGGTTTTGTAAACCGTCCGTAACGTTTTCTCCCGTCAAACGCCACACCAGACACGAAACG
>Ga0172373_10006363_pt1 | contig 15714 bp, 16 predicted proteins | sample Lak10m_2_FD_114546 | JGI IMG/M metagenome (GOLD analysis project Ga0172373, IMG submission 114546) | Freshwater microbial communities from Kabuno Bay, South-Kivu, Congo - kab_092012_10m | ecosystem: Environmental > Aquatic > Freshwater > Lake | place: Democratic Republic of the Congo...
GTCCACGCGCCGCTCATATTCAGAGGCCAGTACTGTGAAGCACATACCGCAGGTCATCAGCCCCAACAAGCCTCGCCTCCACAGCTTTGTGTGTTTCGCGCTCATTTTTTCACCCCCACCAAATATGCCAATACATCTGCTTTCTCGATAGCGGTGCACTCACGTGCAAGTACATCCTTGCAATTACGACGAAACCATTTGTCTACTTTGGCGTCGTCGGTCAAACGCTTGGGGTTGGCTGCTGGCGCCAATGGTTCAATGGTTTTTCCTGTGCTGGCATGTTTTCCAGTCTGGACAGGCGACTTCCCATGACAGCTGGCACAAGACCAGTCGCCGCCATGCGTGCTGTTGAAAAACTGTTCCCCACGCACAGCCACCCCGGCTTGGCCTGCAGCCACTTCCCAACGGTGCAGTTGAGCCATCGGATCTGAGGCATGCGCCAGTGCGCTCACACTCACCAGACAAGCCCAAAGCACATACGATTTGATGTTCATCTCCGCTCCTTAATCCAATGCATGGTTGCAGTGTAGGGAGCACAGATGAAGAAACCCTGAAGGCTTTCAAATAAGCGTCAAGATTCCACGAATCCAGTAGAGCTTGCCTGAGCAAAATTAACCGTCACTAGCGTCCCCATCGGCTGCAGTACATCCTCAATACGAACCTGAGCATGCATGCGATCGGCCAATCGTTTTACGATAGCCAGGCCCAAACCAGAACCCACAATTTCATCCTGTGAGCCTGATGCATTTCGGTAGTAAGGCAGAAAAATCTTTTCTTTTTCTGAAGCAGGAATCAAAGCGCCCTCGTTTGCAACTGAAAGCTGGGCAAATCCATCTACAACTCTGACTTCTACATGTATGGATGAATCAGGATGTCCATACTTACTTGCGTTATCCAGCAGATTGGAAGCAATACTTTCAACCGCTGTCAGTTGAGCGTGAACGACAACATCTACATCAGCAAAGATAACCATCCTTTGCCGCTTTCGGTCACATATTGGTTTCATGTCGGCTGCAATTCTCTGAACGACCTCGTCAAGAGCAACATAAACACTACCCTCGCATGAGAACTCCTGCGCATCAATGCGAGAGAGCTCCATCATTTGGGAGACAAGACGAGAAGCACGCCGGACTCCCTGATAGGCCAACTCCATACTTTTAACCTGACCACTCGAGTCATGAGAATTGAGCGCGTTTTGCAGGTGCAGTCGAATTGCGGCCAATGGTGTTCTGATCTCATGGGCTGCGGAGTCAAGGAACAGCTTCTCTCTTTTGATCGTGCTTCTAACCCTGGAGAGCATGTTATTGAAAGCAACAACAATCATGCGCAATTCCGACGGCCAGGTCCCCTCGATGGGAGCCTCTGCTTCTCCATCTCTCTTGGATATTTGATGAGCTATTTCTTTGATTGGCATCAGCCCCCTGATCAGCAGATAGTTGACCAGCAAAACCAACGCTACGCCGCCAAGTGCGAAGGGGGTAAATATTGCGTAAACAAGCTTGACCGTGCTTTCTTCAAGCACATTATTGTGTTCAGCTGCCATCACCCAGATATCACCAGATTTAAGAGCAAAGACTTGCCACTCCTCAGACCCGATGGTCGTGATGTGCACACCTTCCGAAAGATCGCCTAGAGGCACCACCGGTGCACTCGCAGACTTCGCTAGCAGCACCCCCATCTGATCCCAAACCTGAAACGCAATTTTTTGCTCATACGGGTGGTGATGAGGATCGGCATCATTCGGTGACAAGACTGGGTCGTTGATTTCAATAAACCCATTTTTATCAGTGGGAAGCTCATTAAGTTTCTGGCTGATGAGCCCCTCAAGCACTTTGGCAGATGTTGCAAGCCGCGCTTTGAAAATCTCATCAGATTCATGACTGATCGCCCAGTAGACGGCCACGGAAACGCCCCCCATCACACCGAGCATGGCGGCACCAATGCTGATGACCAAGCGATAGCGCAAGGAAGACCAAAGTAATTTCATGAAATTCTGTAGCCAATACCGCGAATGGTTCGAATCAGATCGACAGATGTTTTCCGCCGGATGCCATGTATGTAGACATTGATCGTATTGCTGTCTACCCCACCATTCCATCCGTACAGATACTCCTCAATCTGCTCCTTGCTAAAGATCACGGCAGGTTGTTCGACCAGTTTCTTCAGAATCTTGAATTCATTGGGTTGCAAGTCAACCGCCATGCCCCTGTAGGTGACTAGCATGGAGCCAATGTCAAGCGCAAGATCCTTATAGCTGATGACGTTGGTGCTACTTCCGGTTTTTCGACGTTCAAGAACATGGATACGTGCGATGAGCTCTTCAGTGTCAAACGGCTTGACCAAATAGTCATCTGCGCCCCGATTAAGACCTTTCACACGATCAGAAACACCATCTCTCGCAGACAAAACCAGGATTGGCAAAAACTTCCCTAGCTTGCGAACTCGCTCAATGACATCCATGCCGTCCAGACCAGGCAAAGACAGGTCAAGAATACACAGGTCAAACTCATTCTCGGCCAAAGCATGCAAAGCCTGCATCCCGTCAGCAATATGCTCAATAACAAACGCTTCACGCTCCAAAGCCGTGATCAGCCCTGAAGCCAGGAGATAGTCATCTTCAACGAGCAAGATTCGCATGACGCTTAATTCTTCTGAGCACGGAACTTTTCCAGTTCCTTCTCAAGTTCATGGAAAGCAGAAGACTTCTCCACCCGAGGTGCAAGAGTTTTGTTGTTCTTGACCTGAGAAACAACGGCATTGTTTACGACGACTTTGGGCATCTTAAGAAGAACATAGGCTCGATACTGCAACCCATCCCGGATGATTTGATGCTTCTCAATCTCGAAGTCGTGCAATTTCACTTCAGAAACCATTTCTTTTGCAGCTCGCTCGACCTCGGTTCTCACTGTTGCATCTGTCGACTCCCCACTCTCATTGATGTATAACTTCAGGGTCGAACTGATATGGGTACCAATTTGTGATGCGATAGATATCTTGGACGCCATCATGGCTTTATCCAATGCAAATTGCATATCCGAAGATACATCCGTTCCCGCACTCGCGAAGTATCCGGGCATAGAAATTTTCTCCTTGTACCAGTCAGGAGCCTCCTTGAGCGTTTGCTCGATGGTCTTGACGCGTAACTCCTTAGCCTTCTCCAACTCATAGTGAGCGTACTCAGGCGTACCCATCGGCGGCTTCGATGCACAGGCACTCAGAAGAGCAACAGTTGAGATGATGACAATCTTTCGCATGTCTAACCTTTCAATTCGAAACAATACTCAAAGTTTTCTTCCGAATTCGTATGTGCTTCGAATCCATGGAAAACACCTTCTTTGAAAAATCGTCGTAGCTCATCTTCTCAGGCAACCGAAGTTCATCCTTGGACATCACAAAAATCAGGTGCTCCAACTGCGCGAGACCTTGAGTCTTCAGAGCGTCCTTCGAAAGCAAGCCCACAACGATGTCGTAATCTTGGTTGGGTATCGTTAGCTGAGCATTAAGAAATGATTGGGTCTGATACTGATTCGGAAAAACTTTTTCCACATCGCCATCGTCAGCTGGATTAGGAATCCAGCTATAGATGGTCAAGTTGGCCGCCTGAGCCGCCGATACTGAAATTTTCAATTTCTCACCGACTCTGAGCGTATTTGCATTGACAGTCACTGCGAAATCCAGCGATGGATTAAGGGCCTCTTTACCTTGTATGAGGGCAGAAATCTTCGCCCGACAAGTCTTTGATCCCATAGAGGTTGAAATCACGGTGTCCAGGACCTTGAACGACTGAATCTCACCACTCATCTGTGACCATAGATATTTATTGAGTGTGCAAAGACTTTTTTGCAAAGACTCCACGGCTTTCCCCGTTGCTTCTGTACACGCGTAGGACTGATCGATGGAAACATCTTCCCCGACCTTTTTCAGGAGCGCATTTTGTTTTGCGGCAAGGATGGCAAGACGACATGCCTGCGCATCACTGGTCTCGGGACCATACATGTAGTCTCCCGTCGCTTCCACCTGATTGGCCCAGGAGTTCAATGGGAGAAGAAATGCAGCCAACACTGCGTGAATTAATGCCGACTTAATACCCATGGTCATCTTCCAACAGCAACCATGACGGTTGAACCCAACCTCTTTTCGTAAACCTCTTCTGGAGAAAGGCTCTTTCGTGAGCTTGATGCCGGATCCGAGGAACCCAGATAGCGCCCCGCAAAACCAAGAATTTCTTTACTTTGGTAAATGAAGTTCACGCCTTCTGGATCAACACCTTCAGATTGGCGCAATGTCTCGGTATCCAGTTTTGCTGTCGTCAATCCAATCAGGTTGCCAAATCTGTCAAAAACAGGCCCTCCCGAATTCCCTTTATTGATCTTGGCTGTGATCTGAAACATTTTTGGATCATCATTCATGCCGGAGTTCTTCGACACCAGGCCGTTGGTGATAGATGGTGTCTCTGTCCCCAGTAAATACCATAGTGGATAGCCCATGGAATATATTTGCCCACCGGGTTTGGCTGAAGCAATTTCATCGATGTCAATGGCCTGATTTGACGGAAAGGGGGTCTCCAATTCGAGCAGAGCCAGATCATCCTGCGAGGACACTTTCACCACTTTGGCTTTTGAAACATGACCAAGTGCATTTTTGATAGCAAAAAACCGCCCCTCTTCCACCACGTGCCTGTTCGTCAAGACATAGTGACCGCGCCCAAGCAAAATGCCGCTAGCCCCAGTGATACCAACACCCTCTGGAATAGGCAGATTACGATTGACACGACCATTGAATCGATCGACATAAGGCACACGCGCCTCCTCTGATGTGAAAGCCCCATGAGGCTTCATGGTGAGTGCTTCGGCGGCATGAGCCCTTCTCTGATCGTTGCTTGTCGGCTGTTCTGGCGTAGGTTGAATCGTTTTTTTATCTATTGGTTTTGCTGTTTTTTCGGAGCATGGCAATAACTCACCGATCAGATTGATCATCTCTTTTTCTTGTGCTGATTTCAGCTTCGCAGTGTTATTTAAGTCAAGCGCCAGGCAGGCTTTTGTTTTCTGTCGGATACGCACATGCGACAGAGCCAAAAGAACTCTGTCATAGGCACTGAGCACTTGTTGCCCTGAAGATCCCTCATTTCCGAGGATCTTGATGGCTTCTGCGTACGCTCCAATTTGGTAATACACCCACGCCAAATCACTCACAGCTTTCATGTCAGACCGATTGGCTGCCTTGAGCTTGAGCAATTTCAGGTACTGGCTGTTTCCCTTATTTCGCATGGAAGCAAGGGCAAAATATTTGAGCCCGGTTTGCTCTGCATGTGACGACAATGGCAGCATCTTTTGCAGCTCAAAAGTATTTCCGGTTTGCGCATGGACTTCCATCCGCTTGCTCTCAAATTCTTTGCGCAGCTCCACTGGTTCTATGGAGTCCAGGATCTGGAGCGCTTTTTCTCCCTGACCAATCTCTGCATATACCTCTGCCATCAATATGACAGATTGCTCCGGAGTGAGATCAGCATCATTTGACTTTGCCAGCTGGACTGCCTGCTCCAGCTGGCCGAGCATGATTCGAGTGCGCGCCTCCAAATAGATGGTTGACGGGTTCGATGTAGCCCATGAACAGGCGCTGATGAAGCTCAGAACAACAAATGCACTCCCCCTCAAAAATCCAGTCTTCATTGGTTAACCGCCTTGCTGACATGCAACACAAACTCACGGGCGCCCCACCGATTCTTGCTGTCGCGAATGCTCAACTGAATCCTGTGATTGCCTTCCGGGATTTCAAGGCCATCAACCTTGTAGCCATTTTTTGTTTTCTTTGCCAAGCGCAGGAATCGATCTGTGATGTCAAATCGCAATGATCCATAAGACAGCTTGAAGGTCTCCCAGTTGATATTCGCGCTATCAGAAGCGATGACCATGAATTGGATTGAGATAGGGCTGCTCAACTCTTTTGTAATCTCTGGCTGAACAATCAGGAATTCAGGGCTTTCCCGATCTGTCACTGTTGAAGACAAGGGTTCAAGCATGCCTCCGTAAATTCGGTACTCACTTTCGGTAATCAATGACTCAGCACGGGAAAGATGGGGTACGGTCAGAACACAATAAAGCAACACTGAGACCAGTGCGTGAAGCGGTTTCATTTCACGCCCTCCAACTGCTTCACCAGTTTATTAAGTTTCTCAGCCAACTGAACGTTCGCAACTTTGAGTGATGGATCGACCATTTTTTCTATCTCATTTTGCTTGCTCATGAGCTTTTGAAGCATGCCGATGTCCTTTGCTGCGAATGAGACATCAGCAGCATGGGAGTAGTTCGCAATTGCTTGCGAAATTTGTCCATCATTCAAGTAAATTTCAGCTATGTTCACATAGGTATACGACTGAGGTGGACTGATTTGAAGAATCTTTTCGTATGCCGCCAACGCTCGTGGATAGTTGCGGACCTTTGTATTGACGTATGCCAGCCCCTCAAGGTACAGAGCATTGCTTGGATTGAGGCCGCTTGCCCGCAGGTAGGCTTGATCTGCTTCATGGTACCGCGCAAGCGCAGAGTACAAACGCCCCAAGAGAAATTGGGATTCCGGGTCACGCTCTGTGAGCGCTTTGCCATCCAGAAGCACATCGACGGCCTCTTCATGCTGTCCCGAAGAAGCCTTGAAATGAGCCCAAAATCGTCTGTTGATGGCGGTGTTTTGCAAATGCACCAGTCTTGTGTAGGCTTTCTCCTTGAGTTCATTGCTGTATGCGCCTTCAGTCAGCCTCTTCAAGGCATGTGGCCGATCCATTTCTGGAATCTCATTTAGCCACTTGTCCAAGTCATTGATTTGTTGTTTATCCGCCAGCGAAAGCACTTTCTCATTGGGGAGATAAGGCAGCGTAGCCATCAATTTTCTTGATAGCGAATCAATTGCCATCAATTCTTTTTCTCTCGTCAAAGCTTCAGATGCCTTGTAAATTCCAGTAGATATTCCAATCAAGGAAAATGGAAGCGCCCCATCCGAAAAATCAACCGTAGAGTCTCCCGACCACAATAGTTTGTTCTGCTTTGTGTCCTTCAAAGCAGCCTGCGCTGAAAGCACCGCTTTGGTAAAGACACCAAAAAAACCACGACTGTTCTGCGTGATGGTTGTAGAAAAGACAAACGAGCATTCATTGCTTTGACTGAGTTTGTAGCCTCGGGAGATCAAGTGCGCACTCAGGCTTTCCCGATAGTCCGAATCGATGATCTTCGTGGACTCTTGACCTTTTTCCAGAATCAGTCGTACGCATGTGGGCAGTGGAGTCCATGCGTCAGGCTTGATCTCGCCGAGATCCATTGGCTGCGGACTACCGCTTTGCGTCAACTTGCTGACCGAACCGCATGCCACCAGAGCTGTAGACAGCATTGCAATTGATAGAAATTTCAGGTTCTTCATGGGATTGCTTCAATGTGTTGCTTGTTATTGTTCCGATCCCGTCTTAATCCAAAATTAAGTTTGCTGCGGCATGCTCCAAGCATTTTCAAAATTTGCGTTGGCAAGCCCCATGCGGAAACTAAATAAACTACTTTTGTCTACCCTTGTTTTTTTGACGCTCTCGGCGGCCTTCGCTGATAGCGATGGCGGGCATAGTGACGGAGACAGTGGAGGCAGCTCTGGCTCCTCTTCCGGGAGCAATGGGGGTGGAGGATACAGCCATCCGGGTGCGACTGAAAATGACTTTTTAAGGTTCTACGACCCTCTTGAGTTCGTCATCGTGTCTGACAAACTCAAGCAGCCCGCAACTTCAGTCTTGAGCGCAGACACAGAAAAATTGGCCCTACAGCAAATATCCACCACAACAGCGCTAGTCCACCCCAAGACACCAGCACCGATGAATATCGGCTCAGGACATGCTGCAGCCCCGGACGTTCCGAAAAACGAGACCACCCTTGCACTGCACGATGACGGACTGGTCTACCGCCCCTTGTTTACGGACACAGTAGATGATGTAGCCGTGATCGTGGAAAATGCCAATTACAAGGAAAGCTCCATTCCTCGTGATGTTGCCGCCATCAATGATGCTAAGTTTTTTAAACGCTTTGCACTTGAAGGACTCGGTATCCAAAGCAAGAACATCATTTATCTGAAAGACGCAACCAAGGCTCAATTGCTAAAAGTGTTTGGGTCCGATCGTCGCCACGAAGGACAACTAGCCAATTGGATACGCCCAGGCAAATCCCGTGTTTATGTTTATTACGCTGGGCATGGCGCGCCATCTGAAGATTCGGATGCTTTTCTCGTCCCGACTGATGCAGACAGCACTTATCTTGAGCTCAACGGGTACTCGGTGTCCACACTTTTTGGCAATTTATCAAAGTTAAACAGTAAACATACGACCGTTATTCTTGAATCGTGTTTCAGTGGAGTGAGCCAAGCCGGTGCGATCATCAACCAAGCTTCTCCACTCTACCTTCGCCCCAAGAAAACCATCGCCCCCAAAAATATTACGGTCGTCAGTGCAAGCCAGATTCACCAGATAGCCTCTTGGGAAAAATCTGAGCCACGAGGTCTGTTTACAAAATATTTCCTGAAAGCCATGTCCGGCGAAGCTGACCTTGCGCCATACGGTAACTCAGATGGTCACGTTTCAGAAGTTGAGCTTGAAAAGTATCTAGGCGAAACCTTGTCGTATTGGGCACGCAGGTACTACGGAAGAGAGCAAAAGGCTCAAATTCAGAATTGGAGTCTGAAATGAAACGAATGCTGCTGATCACAGCCACGCTGAGCGCACTCGTGGGCTGTGCTTCGATTGAAAATCCTGGAAAAAAAATCCCAGCAATTCCATCTGCACCAATCAACACTTACAACGTTGGAGATACCTTTGTTTACAGCGATGGGTATGTCGAAGAGGTCATCTCCACATCACCCAACGAGATTTCATGGGCTTTAGGCCCAATAGCAACGGTAGCAACCCGCACAGTCAATTTTTTCGACCCGACATTACATTGGCAGCTGAGTGGTTCGACATTCAAATTTGCAAAGACTTCACGGACGGGCTCCCTGTGGCCAATGCGAGAGAGTGGTGCAGAATCAATGACTGGGCAAATGAGTGTTGAGCACCGTAACGGCAATCAAACATTTGATCAGACGTGGAGCTGCAACGTCTCACATTCAGAGCGTCTTCAACTATCGTCCGGCTCCTTTGACACATTTGTCGTTGACTGCAGGAGGCAATCCGAATCTGGAGCCCATTGGCAACGTCGTAGATTCAACTACGCCCCAACTTTAGGACACTATGTTCGGGTCATTGAGGAAATGCGAGCTCATGGCTACCCGGGATATGTTTTCAAACAGCGTGATCTCGTGTACTACCGCGTAAAAAATTCCGTACAGTTCACATCTACATTTCAGAAAGCTTTGGGAACGCTCAATTCTGGCCAATCTTTTGACGTAGAAAACAACGGCCTGACCTACACCGCCGAGATCAGATCTACGTCAATGAATGAAGCACAAATAGTATGTCGAGAACTTCAAGTCAGGGACGAACGCTCTGAAAGTTATCGAGCTGATTACTGCCTTACCAGCGGTGTCTGGTCTTTGCGCAGCATGAAAAATCCACAGAAATTACCGTGAACGTCCGAGTTCAATGCATACCATGCCGCACTGCAAACAAAGCTGCCTCTGTGCGACTCTTCAGGTGCAACTTTTGCAGAATTTCAGTCATGTAGTGTTTGACCGTTTTCTCTGCCAATCCTAGATGCTCACCAATTAACCGATTACTCAGACCCTGAACAAGCAGTTCCAAAACTTCCCGCTCACGCACCGACAAGACAGCTACCCCTTGTGGCGCTCGTGTTCCAACAAATTCAGTCAACATTTCTGCGGCCAAGGTGGGTGTAACGTAAGGCTCACCGTTGTATGCGCGCTCAACCACATCACATAACTCCTGCCCCGATACTCCCTTGAGCACGTAAGCATGGGCACCACCTTTGAGCGCAGCCATCAGACTCTGCGCATCCTCAGCCACAGTCAACATCACAATGCGCGCCTGGTGCACGTCTTGCGCAGCAATGGCACGAGCTGCATCTACCCCACTGAGATCGGGCATGCACAAATCCAGCAACACCACATCGGGCGAAAAGTTTCTCGCCAGTTCCACCGCTTCACGGCCTCCTCGGGCTTGCCCAAGCACTTCAAAGCGTGGATCAGAACTCAAGGTGGAAGCAACACCCGCCCTGAACATCGGATGATCATCTGCAATCAACACTCGGATTTTTTTGCTCATATCAGCACATTTTCACCCAAAGGCAAATCCACCAAGACACACGCCCCTTGTCCTGGTGCCGTACGCAATCTGAAGCGCCCACCCAACAGGTGCACACGCTCCTGCATGAAACTCAAACCCCAGCGTTCATTGGGCTGTGCACGTTCCCCATCAAATCCAGGACCATCATCACACACGGTCATGTGCACAGCATCGTCGCAGCGCACACAAACCTCAATGCGGCTAGAGGGCGCATGCAATCTCGCATTGGCCAGAGAAGATTGCAGCACACGATACAAGGTCAGCTTGGTGGACAACGGCGCGCCCACTTGTGTCTCGTCCAGTTTGAGTTGCACCCGCCTGCCAGTGAGTCGCTGAAACTCACGCACAGCACGCTCCACTGTCTCTCCCACAGTGTGCTGTTCAAGTCCGGGGACACCCATGCCTGCAGCAATCTGGCGCAACTCGGTCAATGCTGAACGAAGAGCAATCACCACCCCACCTAGGCCTTTTTCAACATGAGTGGGCGCATCGAGCTGCATCAATGCCAAAGCCATGCCCTGTGCAGGACCATCATGCAAATCAGCAGCCCAACGACGCATAGACTGCTCGTTGAGGGTGGTGGTCACAACACCTGCATGTGCCACTTGCTGGCGCATGTGTTCGTTATCATCCAGCGCGCGGCGCAATTTATCAAGCTGCTGTGTCAAGACAGTCCGCTGACTCAAGATAGTCAGGTTAGCTCTTTGCACCAACAAATACAGCGCCGCGTAAATGGTCAATGTCACCGCCCCCACCATGACCCAACTTCGTAGGGTGGCAGCTTCGATATCTCTCTGAATGTGACGCGTGCTGTGATAGAGCTCTGCAACCATGACAGCAGGTTGCTCAGACGTCATCAGCAAAGGCACATACACCTCCTGCAAATCAGGCTCAAGATCTAACTCAACCGAATGCCGCTTCTCGTCTAGGGACACCTTGTGGGTGATGATCTTCCCCTCAAAAGCTTGTTGTAAAACCTCATTTAGCTCAAAAGTTTGTCCACGCTGCCGTGCATCGCTTGCATAGACAATGCGCCCTTGTCTGTCCCATACCTTGACGTGCACCACCTCATCATGCAGAGGCCCCCAACGAAACGCCTGGTCCAACGTAGCCTGACTCATACTGTCGTCCAACGACGTCCCCGTGCGCATCAACATCAGCGGCTCAAGGATGCCGCGCGCATAAGCCGACGTCAGCGCAGCGCCCCGTTGTAGCGCAGACCGCTCGATTTCACGTCCAAGCCAAGCTCCACTGACCGCCATCCCTGTCAACAACAATACGGCCGCCAGCAGCATGAACTGACGCGAAAAACTTAATTGCGAAAAAGTGGGGAATGTACGTACGAGCGGAGAACGCATAGTAATCATGAAAGACAGACAAGCTCAAACCGGCAATATTTCTGAGCCCGTTTATCTCACCTGAACGCCCACTAATTGCTCCTAGTTCTACTAGGTGTTTTCCCTTTTTCTTGAACAAATTGATTCCTTAGACCTCATCTTCAGACCTTTGTCTGAGGCACTTAACGGACCTTGTTCCGTTTGCACACCGACACCTCACCACAACAATGGACTGGTCGTTTTTCTGAACTCCTTGGAGAACTCTCATGCGCTTTTTGTTGAAACCTGTACTCACAGCCCTGTTCTTACTGCCCCTAACCTTCATACCGGCTCACGCCGACACAGATGTTGAACCCAACACTCCTGGAGCTCAAAAAGCCGTTCCACTCATGGGTGCCTGGGTTGCTGCGGGAGCACCTAATGGCAAATTCAAATACAAAGACTTGAAGGGTCGTCAATGGGAAGGCGACTTCAAAGCCGATATCCTGCCCCTGTTCACCAAACATGGCATTTGGGGCAAGGGCACGCAATCTTGTGCATCCTGCCACTCTGGCAATACCGAAGCCTCATTGCACGAGATGGATTTGACTTCCTACAACGGCATCCTTAAGGGCGGTGATGTCTTGTCCAAACCGCCGGGGGTCGCGGTATTCGGCGAGAAAAAAGTAGGCGACAAGCACTTCAACTGGGACGCCTCGAAGATGAAAGCCCGCCTGCGCAACAATCGCATGCCGCCCGGCATGGCATTCGATGCTACTGAAACCAACCGTGATGGCCCATGTGTGGAAGTCACCGCAAAAGGCGCCGCCGTTGACCCCAACAAGTACGGCTGTGATCTCAATGCGGTGGGCATGATTGGTGCGTGGGTCAAGGCAGGAGCCCCCGAAAAGGCCAACTTTAAATACGGCAAGGGTGAACTCACATTCAATCGAGACGTCTTGCCGCTGTTCACCAAACACGGCATTTGGGGCAAAGGCACTCAATCGTGCGCATCCTGCCACTCGGGTCACACCGAGTCTTCCTTGCATGAAATGGATCTCACCTCATATACCGGCATACTCAGCGGCGGTGACGTACTTTCTAAGCCACCAGGTGTTGCTATGCTTGGCGAGTCGAAGGTCGGCTCCAAAGACTACAAGTGGGATGTATCCAAACTCAAGGAGCGCCTGCGCAACAATCGCATGCCGCCGGGCATCGCGTTTGACATCACCGAAGAAAACCGCGACGGCCCCATCGTCTTGCACGGCAATCGACACAACTGATGGTCACAGCCACCGTCAGCATGCGCGGAGGATGGCCACTGCGCGCCATCCTGCTTCTGTGCACCGGCCTTCTTTATGCGGGTTGGACCGCAGCTCAGTCACTCACGCCAAGTTGGCAAGTGTCGTTGAAGGGGGCCTTCAATCAGGCCCCCCTGGTACGAGACGGCTTGGTCTTTGTAGTTCCTGAAAAAGGAAAGTTGACCGCACTCCGGCTGCGCGACGGCGCACAGGTCTGGCAACGCAAGGCCTCCGATGTTTGGGATCGCGGCTACTCATTGCACGATGGCCAACTTATTGTTTGCCTCAAAGATGCAAGTGTGGCCGCGTTGGACCCCGTCAGTGGGCGTGAGATCTGGCGGCGGCACCTGGGCATCAACTGCCAAAGGCCCGCCTTCGATCACCAGGGATTGTTGCTCGTATCCACTACCCATGTAGGCCCCGGCCTAGCCAATAAGCCCCTGCGTGGCGCTACGTTGTTCGCATTAGATTTAAAAACCGGCAAACCGCGCTGGCGCTTCGTCAGTGATACCTTCTTGCTACAAACCGCCACCGTCGATGAGGGCCGGGTGTTTGTCGGGGGCAGCTACATTGATCCGAACTTCGAGGGCGAAGAAGGCGGTGCTGCGTATTACCACGCGCTCGATCTTCAAAGCGGCAAGCTGTTGTGGCAGGTACCTTCTGTCGATGGTTTACCCAAAACGCTTTACGCTCACAAGGGTCTTGTGGCCTATATCGCGTACGAAGATTTTGTACAGGTTTTAGACGCACGCGATGGACGCACAGTATGGAGAAAAGACACTGAAAACTGGCTGCCTGCCATCGTCGGCCTTGGGAACACACTCTACTTGGGCGCAGCCAACACCTTTGTTCATGCCTGGGACCTGAGCGATGGACGGGTCCTGTGGCGCTACAACATGCCAGGCCAAGCGTTTGAATACCTGCTAGTCAAGCCAACGATTGAAGGTGACACGCTGTACTTCATGAGTCAAAAAGGACGTGTATTTGCACTTGACCGCTTGCAAGGACTAGCACGCTGGTCCGCAGAGACCGGTCTGGTTTCACGCATTGACCCCACTTTTGCGGATGGCTACGTAGTTATTGGCGATATCGACGGCAAAGTCACCGCCTTCCGACTTGAGCCACCGAAGAACGCCTCGCTCTCGCCCCAAGGATGATCCGACTGAATCCCCGAACGCCAAAACCATTTTTTTCCACTCATGAAGAGGTTACTATGAAATTAACAGTTCGTTTCGCCACTTTGACTTTGGGTGTCAGTATGGGCTTGGTCGGTACGGCCAACGCCCTCCAGCCCCTGATCACTGATGACACGGGTACCCAGGATACGGGTAACCAACAACTCGAGTGGTCATATGCACGCGCCAAAGTGACCGGCTCAAACCAGAAATCACACGAGAACGCAGTGGTCTACACCTACGGTGTTACACCCGAGCTGGATGTGTATGCCGCAGCCACCCGTGTGAGTGCAACTTCTTCCGGATGGGCCAACCCAGTTTTGGGGGCCAAATGGCGTTTTTATGCCGATGCTAATGAGGAAACCACCCTCGCGCTCAAACCTGAGTTGGCCTTGCCAGTCAGCGCCCAGCGAGAACTAGACGAGTTGGGCTCCGGAAAACCTTCGGGCAGCCTGACCTTGATACTGAGCCGCACCATGCCCTTTGGTGCCATGCACTTTAATTTAGTCATGGGGCAAGACCGCTTCCGTCAAAGCTCACCATTCAACAACACCCATTACCAGCGTATTTCGATGGCACCGGTCTGGTCCATCAATGACCGTTTGTCGCTGGCATTGGATATCGGCAGTGAACGCACGCGAGAAGCTGGGCAGAGCACCACCAAGCGGTTTCACGAGCTGGGCATGATGTACGCCCTGCGCGAAGACCTCGACTGGGCGATAGGCGTCATTAAGGAAAGTACGCCAGATGAAAAGACCACCACTTTGACTACCGGTTTAACTCTCCGGTACTGATGTAGAAGATGCAGCGTCGTGTAGTGGCAACTCCAATTAACACCGAATTAATTTAGTAAACTTACTGTTGAAGACCATTAACAGGAGTTGTTATGATTTTTCGGTGGAGCGTGATTATGTTCTTGGCCGTAGCGTGCGATCAAACGATTGCCGCTTCCGGTCCAGTTGGAGTTGATCACAGAATTGCATTTGATCAGTCAGGGATCTGGGGACGTCAGCATCAACTCAATGTTCAGTATGCCTCCGCCATTACAGTGATTGGCAGTGCACTGTATCTGGGTGAAAACTCTCGCCTAGGTAAGACATCTTATGCCGCAGTAGATTCAATGCTCCTGGCAGGCGCTGCATCAGCAGGACTCAAATTACTCACTCAACGACCTCGCCCCAGAACCCTTGATGACCCTAACGTTTGGGGTGCCGGTAGCAAGCACAAAAGTTTTCCTTCGGGTGAGGTCGCACACATTACTGCAGTGATCTCACCCTTTATTTACGAGTACCAAAAAGATCAGCCTTCTGTTTGGGCTTTGAGCCTACTACCTGCGTACGTTGGCTTAGCCCGCATGAAGTCACAGGCACACTGGCAAACAGATGTACTGGCAGGAATAGCCTTGGGTAGTTACACAGGTCATTTGGCATGGAAGAATGACAACCCGTGGAGCATTCAACTCATTGGCAACGGCATCAACTTTAATTTTCGCAAGGAGCTACCCTGACCCCACAACAGGCCAATGCTCTCGTATTGGCCTGCTTTGTGAGTCAGCAGTACGCTCACGTTTAGCCTTTGAGCAACACCTTGAGCACGGCCTGCAGGCGGCGAGCCTGTGCCGCATGGTGTGGCTCACGAAGCACTTGTGCCACGTCCTGAGCCCA
>Ga0172373_10006365_pt1 | contig 15712 bp, 18 predicted proteins | sample Lak10m_2_FD_114546 | JGI IMG/M metagenome (GOLD analysis project Ga0172373, IMG submission 114546) | Freshwater microbial communities from Kabuno Bay, South-Kivu, Congo - kab_092012_10m | ecosystem: Environmental > Aquatic > Freshwater > Lake | place: Democratic Republic of the Congo...
GATTGGGATCCTGTGCACAAACCGTACCTGTTGGAAAGGCGCTCAGTAGCAGCAGAACCGTAAAAGTTAGAGAGAAACGCGCGAAAATGTTCATGTTACTTTGTGGTATCTGAATGCAAAGGTATGAAATAACGCAGCAAGGGGCAGTATCGTTCGCCAAAGGCGTGTATTTTTGCATTTCGTAACACATTTCATCCTGACATGAACACCAAACTGACTGTTATATCGCTGATTACTGCGCTCTCCGTGTTTTTATTGCCTGAAGCTGGTGCGCAGATCAAGGTGCTGAAGCCCTATCAGCCTGCGCCGGCCGAGATTAAAAAGGAAAGTAAAACCGATGAAGAGGTGAATGCAGAGGCACGAAGGGCAGCCGCCCTCTCGAAGGTACAGTCGAAAAGCGGCAGTCGCACCGGTGAAGCACCTGCCGCTCCCAATACCAAGGGAAAGGGCGGTAAAGACCCGGTGACACAAGAGGAAAATACCACTACGATGACCCTGAACGGTCAGAATGTACAGCGGAATATATCAAGGGGGCTCGGACAGGAAGGCGACCGGTTGTTCACACCGATTGCCGAACTGTTTTTCGTTCAGTTTGCCGTTTACTGCAAGGATACACCCGTTGACAAGGCTCCTCCCGTGGAAGGCCTGATGCTTGTATGGCATGAAGGCACCTTCTGTCCCGAAGGAGAAGAAGGTGCCTGCTATATTGTCAAGGGCTTTGAATCGGCAGAGAAAGCCAAGGCCGCAGCGCTGCAGTTCAGGGAAGACGGCATTGACTGCTGGTACAACCCCGCCCTCACGGGCGCGCAGGTGGAAGTGATAGGAGTAAGGTAAGATATTCGCTAAGAGCTTGTTCAGGATTCTCTGCCGTTGGCAAAAACAGGCGAGAGAATCCTGAACAAGCTCTTAGTGACCGTAGGTAGCATAGCCCGGTTGTATGGGCGAAACAATCACAAATACATCGCCTTCGCCTGAAAAGCGGGCGCTGTCTTCCCCGTAAACCACACCAAAGTCGCTGACCTTGAGCGCCTGTCCGCCCACCCCGGCATCACCGCTGATCAGGTACAGCGAGGCCATACTGCCCGCGGGAAGCGGAAGTGTATATTCTCCATTCAGTGATATACGGTAAACCTGTACGCCCGGGGTGTCCATTCTCATCGGACTGCCCTCGCCGGCCAGAATGGTCACACGGGTATTTTCGTGTGTTTCTGCGGGAAAGTCGGCTGCACGGTAATCGTCGTAACTCGCCGGCTGAGAGAGTGTCTTCCTGAGGTTCGGATCGAACCATATCTGAAACATCTCCCCGTCCTTACCCATCCACTCGGAGTGACTTATGCCGTTGCCTGCGCGGATAATCTGCACATCACCCGCGGAAAGTGGCCTCCAGTCGTTGAGTTTGGTGTCAAAATGCCTGATTTCTCCCTTCAGTACAAAAGAGCAAATTTCAAAACCCTGATGCGGGTGCAGGCCGATGGTGCTGTCTGATACTGCACGGGCATGGGCCCAGTAAAAAAGATTGGAATACGGGCGCACGCTGGAGTGATCCTGCGGGAAACCGATGGGTTTGTTCTCGACGATTTCTCCGCCGTTGAAGGCACCATAGGCCTGCTGCTCTTTGGGAATAATTCTGACTGCCACGATATAGTGTTTAATTGGAAAAAAATCAGGAAGCAACAGATTCGGTTACCCGGAGGTACTCGGTGATGCCGCCTTTCAGGTTGTACAGGTTGTCAAATCCGAATTTGTCTTCCAGTTCGCGTATCGCGCGCGCACTGCGCGCGCCCGACTTGCAGTGTATCACCACTTTCCTGTCGCGGGCGATGTGGTGCTGCTTTTCCGAAACAGTGGAGAGCGGGACAAGCAATGCTCCGAGGTTGACAGATTCATATTCGGCTGGTTCACGAACATCAATCAACTGGAATTGTTCACCGGCAGTCTGCCAGTTTAACAGTTCTTCCACTGTTATTTCCCTGACGGGTTTCAACTCTTTCAGTCCGCAGAAAAATTCGTAGTCAACAAGCTGGCGAATGGACGGGTTATCGCCGTTCAGCGGATTATCGCTTCTTCGCCTGATTTTGAAAATCCGCGTTTCAAACTGAAGGGCATCAAAGATAAACAGGCGCCCGCTCAGCGGTTCTCCGACGCCGGTGACCACTTTGATTACCTCGCTGGCCTGCATGCTGCCAATGATACCGGGCAACACACCCAGCACACCACCCTCCGCGCAGCTCGGCACCAGTCCGGGCGGCGGTGGCACGGGATACAAATCGCGGTAATTGGGCCCTGTTTCACCCGCGTTATTGGTATAGTTGAAAACCGATACCTGTCCCTCGAACTGAAAGATAGAGGCATAAACATTGGTTTTCCCGGCAAGTACACAGGCATCATTGACCAGATAGCGTGTGGGGAAATTATCGGTTCCATCAGCCACCACATCGTACTGCCGGACAATATCCAGTGCATTTTCCGAAGTGAGGCGTGTGTGATGCAACTCAATATCAATATGGGGATTGAGCGATACGAGCCTGGCTTTGGCGGCATCGGCCTTCAGGCGACCCACATCCTCCTGTCCGTACAACACCTGGCGCTGCAGATTGCTGTCGTCAACCGTATCGAACTCGACGATTCCGATAGTACCCACGCCCGCAGCAACGAGGTACAGCAGGAGCGGACTGCCGAGTCCGCCCGAACCCACAACCAGCACCCTTGCCGCTTTCAGTTTTTGCTGCGCCTCCATTCCAAAATCGGGAATAATGATATGGCGGTCGTAGCGGGCCAGCTCAGCACGGGAGAATTGAATATTTTTGTATGATTCCATGATGATTGTCTTGAAAGTTTTGAAATCAGCCCCCGGCAATAGCGGGAACAATGCTCAGGACAGCGTTACTGTCCAATGGTGTTTCGCCCTGATTGCGGTCGCGGATATCGTCCTCCCCCACAAAGATGTTCAGAAAGGGCCGGATATTTCCGGCATCGTCGAACAGATGCCTGCGAAGGTCGGGATATTTTTCTGAAAGTGACCGGAGCGCGGACTGTACGGTGTCGGCATCCGTTTCAAGTCGGGCGGTGTTTTCGGTGAATTTGCGCAGCGGTGTTGGAATGATAACTGTAGCCATGTGAAAAATGATGGAGGTGAAAAAAAATTATGTGAGCAGTTCCTCTTCAAACTGTTGTTCGTCGTTCAGTTTCCAGGAGCGCACACTGATGTCATGCTCTCCGTAAACCGAAATAATAACATAAGAGAAATAAGGCATGGCAACGTTCAGATCGTGTTCCGAGGGTATCGCCGGATGAACCGGGTGCGAGTGATATACCCCGAGCAGCGTCAGATCAAGCTTTGTCGCCATCAGTTCGGCTTTCATATAATCGCGGGGGGTGATGGAGAATCGTCTTCTTTTATCGCCTTCCTTTGCGTTGTCAACAATCAGTATCTCTGAAAAAGTGCGCTGGAGGCCATTTTCCGCTCCGAACAAAAAGCCGCAGCACTCATCCGGGAAACACTTCAGGGCGTCATCGAGCATGCGCTGGTACACATCGGGATGAAAAGTCAGGATTGATCGGGTATCCATGTTTATATTCCGAGTTGGGTCATGAGATCGCCGTACTTGTCGGCATTATCCGGAAAAACGGTTACAACAGTACCGGATTCAATTGATCCGGCTACTTTGACTGCGCCGAGCAGGTTGGCTGCAGAGCTGGGACTGAGTCGCAGGCCCTCCATCCGGAGCGCTTTTTGCATCATTTCATATACTTCTGCCGTATCCAATTCAATAAAAACGTCGGCCAGCTGTTCGTCGTAGATGGCGGGCACAGCAGCCGTTTCCAGGTGTTTCCAGCCTTCCATACCGTGCAGTGCCGAATCGGGCTGCAGTCCAACAAGCTGAATCCGGCGGTCGTACTCCTTCAGGCGGCGACCGGTGCCGGTGAAAGTGCCTGTGGTGCCGAGTCCGGCCACGAAATGCGTTATTTGCGGGAAGGACTGGATAATTTCGAGCGCTGTATGGTGGTAATGGGCCTTCCAGTTACCATCATTGCTGTACTGGTCGGCGTAGAAATACTTGTCGGGGCAAGTTTCGGCCAGATCGCGGGCTAGCAGCTGTGCACCGTCGGTTCCTTCAAATTTGGAGGTCAGGATGATATCGGCGCCGAGCGATTGCAACAGGGCTTTTCGCTCAGCAGAAGCATTTTCGGGCAGACAGAGCGTTACACGGATACCCAGCTCGCGACAGATTGCGGCGTAGGCAATACCGGTGTTTCCGCTGGTAGCATCGAGCAGCGTCCTGCTGCGATTCAGCAAACCCGACTGAACAGCTGCATATATAATATTGTATGCGGCTCTGGCCTTCACGCTGCCGGAGAGTTGTTCCCACTCCTTCTTGGCGTAAACAGTAACCCGGGGGTGTTTGAATATATTCCGGACAGTGTGAACTGACGTTCTGCCGATTTTCAGTCCGATCTCCTGCAGCAGAAGCAGCAAATCGAAGTCTGTGTGAGGCTGGTGAGTAGTACCCATGTTTTGTGTTTTTTTGTCTGAAGGAAGTGGACAGATACGAAAAAAGCCCTTCGGCGTGTCACCGAAGGGCTTTCTGAAAAATTGATGCAAATACACTAAGTCATTTTGCACAAATGCGTCAGAACGGCCTCCGGAACCGGGGCAGCACAGCAACAACAGATTGTACAACAAGTGAAAAAGTGAATCATTTTTTTGATTGTGTTATGACAACATTAAAGAAAAACCAAAAACCTTGCCAAAAGTTTAATGAAAAAGAAAAAGACTGTTCAGTGGGGCAATTTATTTCTGAAATAGCCATACAACCAGGTGCCGGCTACTGCACTGAGCAACGTGACGAGTACAGCGGGGAAACCGGCTCCGATCTGTGCGAACAGCGGACCGGGGCAGGCTCCGGTGAGTGCCCAGCCCAGACCGAACAGCAGTCCGCCAAATATCTGTCCTCTGTTAAAGGTCTTTTTGTGAAAAACCACTTCTTCTCCCTGAACGGTTTTAATTCTGAAGAACTTGATGATAAAAACGGAGAGGGCTCCGGTTGCGACGGCTGTTCCGATTACACCATACATGTGGAATGAATCGAGCCGGAACATCTCCTGAATTCTGAACCAGGAAATGACTTCCGCCTTGACAAAAACAATTCCGAATGCCGTTCCGAGCAGTGCGTACTTCAGATTTCCCGAAATTGATTCCGGCTGCTCCTGGTTATTGGATGCCTCGCAGGCATCCGGGCGCAGGCGCGCGTCAGTTTCTTTTACACCCGACATATCAAATGAGTTTAAAGATGAGGGGGAGCAGTATCCATGTCCCGATGAAACCGCCAGCCATAAAACAGATTGTCGCTACAAGAGAAGGCCACTGCAGATTTGCCAGTCCGCTGATGGCGTGTCCGCTGGTACACCCGCCGGCGTATCTGGTACCAAAGCCGACGAGCAGGCCACCCAGAACCATGAAAAAGAGTCCTTTGAGCGACAGGATATGCTCCGCGCCAAACAGGTCGGAAGGCATCAGTCCGTTGAAATCGCGGACGCCCATTTGTTCCAGTGCAGTCCTGGTGGACTCACCGATCACGACAGGCGAGTTATCGGCCAGTACGGTGGAGGCAATGACCCCTCCGACAAATATACCGCCTGCAAAGAACAGATTCCAGGATTCCCTCCTCCAGTTATATTTGAAAAAAGGAATTCCGGCCGGGATGCAGGCTGCACAGATGTGACGGAGATTGGAGGAAATTCCAAAAATTTTATTTCCGAACAGCAGCAGTGCCGGTACAGTGAGGCCAATCAGTACGCCTGCGACATACCAGGGCCAGGGTTGCGACAAGAATTGAAGCATAGCAGAGGTTTTATTTCAGCAGAAAGCCCTTCGGTACAACCGGAGGGCTTTCTGCTGCAAAGGTATAACCTCCGGGCAAATAGTCTATATATTTAGTAGGATATTTTTATGCTCCCAGATAGGTTTTCAGCAGTTTGCTGCGACTGGTAGCGCGCAACTTATTGATTGCCTTGTCTTTAATTTGTCGCACGCGTTCGCGGGTGAGGCCAAATTTATCGCCGATATCTTCGAGAGAGAGCGGGTGTTCGACGCCGATACCGAAATAAAGCTTGATAACATCAGCCTGACGGTCGGTGAGTGTACCCAGTGAGCGTTCGATTTCGCGGCGGAGTGAATCGGCATATTCCAGATGCGAGTCGGTACCCGGCATCGTGGTATTTTCGAGTACATCGAGCAGCGAGTTGTCTTCTCCTTCCACGAACGGAGCGTCCATGGAAACGTGGCGGGCGGCAACGCCGAGCGTAGTTTCCACTTCATCGGTAGAAATCTCGAGAATTTCTGCGAGTTCTTCCGGACTGGGTTCGCGTTCGTAAGCCTGCTCGAGTTCGGAGAAGGCTTTATTGATTTTGTTGAGCGAACCGACCTTGTTGAGGGGAAGGCGCACGATACGGCTTTGTTCGGCGAGTGCCTGCAGGATACTCTGACGAATCCACCATACAGCATAGGAAATGAACTTGAAGCCGCGGGTTTCATCGAAGCGCTGGGCGGCCTTGATGAGGCCCAGATTACCTTCGTTGATCAGGTCGGAGAGGCTGAGACCCTGATTCTGGTATTGCTTGGCCACGGAAACCACAAAACGCAGGTTGGCCTTCGTCAGCTTCTCGAGCGCAATCTGGTCGCCCTGCTTGATTCGTTTGGCGAGATCCACCTCTTCTTCAGGGGTAAGGAGATCCACTTTGCCGATTTCCTGAAGATATTTCTCCAGAGACTGGCTCTCGCGGTTGGTAATGGACTTCGTTATTTTTAACTGCCTCATGTGCGGGAACTGCTGTATTTATTTTGAACCGCAAAGTTAAGTATTTTTAACCCTGTTGTGTAATTATTTATTTTTTAGTGATATTTTGCTTTTCCCAGGGCCAGTACGGGCGAATAACCACCGGATCGAAGTGGTCTTTCATCAGCTCTTCGAACCAGCGGAGGGGCGCCTGGGTTTTATCGCCCGTCTGGGTATCGCATTTGAAAAACAGGTAGTACAGTCTGAGGTGGCTGCCCACTCTTTCGAAGAATTTTTCAATATGAATAATTCCCCCGCTTCTGGATGCGCCCAGCCAGAGATAATAGGCATCGTCGTGCGCCTCAATCAGGTTGAGCACTGTAGTATCCCGGGTATATTTTTCCATGAATTTTCTGGCGAGCACGGCATGGTGCTTTTCCCAGTTTCGGGGCCTTGAGCGATCTTCAGCATACTTGAAGGTATCGTGTGCCAGCGCGACGAGGCGCAATTGTTCGCGTTCTTTGTCCTCAAGACCCTGAATCCGGTTGATATTTTCAAGTACTTCACCAACGTGCAGACCCACGACTCCTTCCGGGTGCCCGAAGCGGGGTTCTCCCCAGAGCAATCCGTACTGAAAAGCTGGAACGGCGATTAAATCGCGCTCCAGCTGCGTTTCCGGGCGCAGTATTGGTATGAGTTCATCGGCCTCGGTCGGACGGCTTTTCATGTAAAATGGTGGTTAATATGGCGTTAAAGTGACGAAATGACGAAGCAAAAGCCTGTCTGTGTCGTTTAGATTTGCATCAGTTCGCTGTGAAAACAGCTTGAAAAGTAATTTCAGCAACAAACGGCGCTCAAAATTAACGGGAAAACATCAGATTTGGTTCCCTGATTTTCGCGTTGCAAATTTCATCAAAATCACTCAATTCCAACTCAAGTACTATGCGAACGATTTGGTCAACCTTGTTAGCCGGCGCCATGGGTGGCGTTGTCACCTTTGTGGCGGTGAAACTAACCGACAAACAACCTGCCATCAACACGCTTCCTCAGCAGCAATCATTGGCGAAGCTGGCGAATTACGGTGGCGCTCCACCCGCTTTCGATTTCACCAAAGCTGCCGAGCGATCCATGTCGGCTGTTGTGCACATCAAGGCATCCGAGAGCAAGGCATCGGCTTACGAGCGTCAGAGAAACCTGCGCTACTCCAACCCTTTTGAGTACTTCTTCGGCTCGGGATTCGGATTTGAACCACAACCCCGCTCAGGTACCGGTTCCGGCGTTATCTACACCAACGATGGCTACATCATTACCAATAACCACGTGGTTGATTTTGCCGACGAGTTCGAGGTAACCCTCCACGACAACCGCGAGTTTCGCGGCCGCCTCGTTGGACGCGATGCCAATACCGATATGGCTGTTATCAAAATTGATGCCAGTGATTTGCCGGCTATTGATCTGGGTAACTCCGACGATGTGAAAGTGGGTCAGTGGGTACTCGCTGTTGGCAATCCTTTTGACCTCACCTCTACCGTCACGGCAGGTATCGTGAGCGCCAAGGGCCGCGATATTGATATTATCAAGGGCGGCAAGGCGATTGAGTCTTTTATTCAGACAGACGCTGCAGTGAACCCGGGCAACTCGGGCGGTGCACTCGTTGATACAGAAGGCCGGCTCATTGGAATCAACTCGGCCATTGCGACTCCCACAGGAGTATTTGCCGGTTACTCCTTTGCTATTCCCGTCAACCTGGTCAAGCGTATTGCCGACGATCTGATCAAATACGGCGAATACAAACGCGCCTACCTGGGTGTGAACGCTGCCACCATGGATTCGTATGTGGCCAAAGAGCTGGAGGTAGAATTCACACAGGGCGCTGTTGTTGTTGACCTCGATCCGGAAGGCTCTGCGGCTGTTTCCGGTTTGAAAGAGAAAGATATTATTACGAAAGTAAACGGTTCAACCATTACTACCACTGCCGAGTTGCTCGAACAGATCGGTCGCTCCAAGGTGGGTGAAACCCTCGACCTGACCGTTGTGCGTGCCGGGAAAACTGTTCCCGTTTCTGTAAAACTGCGCGGTCGCCCGGAGGGCAACTAAGAGCTTGTTCAGGATTCTCTCACCGAGTCAAAAACGGCAGAGATTCCTGAACAAGCTCTAAAACACTTTTCAGCATACTATGAAAAAACTGCTTCTCTCCTTTTGCGCGTTTTCAGCGCTTCATTTTTCTATTTCTGCACAGGAAGGTCCAAGATTGTTTCTGGATGTTCCGGCCATCTTTGTAGCTGCGCCCGATTTTGAAAATCTCAAAACGAATGTCGGACTGGGGGGTGCTTTTGCGTTCAACGCAGGTACGCACTGGAGTGTTGCGCGCGTGGGCGTGGGTGTGCAGGCCACAGCCGATCCAAAGGGAGACCTGCAGGAAACGCTGGCCACTACCCCGTTTGCCCTGTTTGAAGCCGGTGGCGGCATGTACCGCTCCAACGGCGATCGCTGCGCCAAAACAAAAAGAGCTGCGTTTACTGTGCTGGGCAAGGGCGGACTCCGATATTACTTCGATACCCGCGACGAGGTGGTCGGTCAGGACAATACAGGCTACGGACTCGACTATACCGTCGGAGCAGAACTTGGATACTTCTATATCCGAGATATGTTCCGCAATTTTGAGGTGGTAGCAGATATCAATTACCACTTTAATGCAGAACGGCTTTCACTCACGCTGGGCTTCAAGCATTTCCTCAACCTGCGGGCTACGAGGCCGTACTGATACGGCGGCTTATACGCTTTTCGAGCCACCAGAACCCGAACAACACCAGGATGGCCTGCGAGCCAAGCATGATCCACAGCACCGGATATCCGTATGCTGCTGCTACCTGTGTGCCGTACAATGGCGCAATGGTGTTGGCAATGGAATAAGCAATACCGTACAGCGACATATATTGCCCCTGAAAGCCGCCTTTTGAACGTCCAAAGACAAAATTGCTGCTGAAGGGCATGACCAGTACCTCCCCGAGCGATATGACAATGGTGAACAGCGTCACCATCATCAGCGGATCGAAGGGCAGCAGAATGCTCCAGTATGATACGGCGTAGAGAAACAGACCTGTCCTGACGAAAGACAGCGGTGTCCGGAGCTTTTCTATCCGGAATACCAGCGGCATTTCTACCAGAAAGACAACCAGTCCGTTAACCGCCGACATAATACCGACCAGCGATTCGGACCAGCCGTAATTTTCCTTCCAGAAAACGGGTATTATCCAGATCAGCTGCATGAATACGGTGGCATTCAGCATGGTGAGGAAGCAAAACCAGAGGAAATCCCGGTCTCTCCAGGGTGAGTGGCCACCCTTTTGCTGTATTTCCTCCTCTTCCTGTTCAGTTTTTTTCCTGGCCACCGAGGGCGGAAAAAGCAGGTACAAGGCGATGGCAGCAGCTATGCAGGTGAGACCATCTACCCAGAAAAGCCATGGCCAGCCAAAGATGACCAGCAGTCCGCCCAGGGCAGGTGCAACGGCCCAACCCATATTGGCCGACATCCGGTAGAGTGAAATGGATCGGGTGCGGGTGTCCGGTGTACAGTTGGCAGCAATAGCCACCGAATTGGCAGGCCGGAATGCCTCCCCCGTGAGCGCCATGATAAAGATACCGGAACAGATCAGATAGAAGTCGGTAATGTAGTACAATACGACCAGTACGATACCGTTCAGTACCAGACTGACAAACTGAACCGGGGAACTCCCGAAGCGATCGGTGAGACGTCCGCCGGTGTAGGAACCCACAATGGAGCCGAGTCCGAAGAATGCCGTGGCGTACCCGGCCTCCCTGATTCCGAGATGGCGTTCCTGTGTGAGGTAAAGAGTCAGAAATGCAATGACCAGGCTCCCGCACCTGTTAATCAGGCTGATAAGCGATAGCAGCCAGATATTGCGGGGGATACCAGAATAGGAATTTTTCCACTGTGTCAGCGCGCGTGCAATCATATCCTCTTAACCTGTGTGGCGGGAATCAGGTTTCATTGGGGCAAAAATACGCGCATTATCCCGGGGGTCAGGTTATTTTTTTACCGAAAGGCAGCACCCTGATCAGTTGAACCGCCAGAAAAGTCGTCAGCGTGACAATCCCGATGAGTACCGGAACACCCTTTAGCGGATGCTGTCCGCTGTGCCAGTAACCACACTGACCCCACCAGTCCATCACCAGTACGTGAGCCAGATAGATGCCAAAACTGGCCGCAGAAAAGTCCTTTTCCACCTCGTGCAGCGGAGCAGCAGACCAGCCGAAGCGGATGAGCAGAAACCAGCCTATGGCAGAAAAGCCGACGTTTGGAGTCAGGTAATCATAGAAGTAAACGTCGAAATTTGCGCCGGGGGTCCAGCCGCTGTTGAGCCAGTAAGTACCGAGCATGGTAGAGGCGGTACCTGCCACAATCAATGCCAGTCCGATGAGAGCAAGCTGCTTTTCGCTAAATCGCCACGAGGGGAGTCCGCCGGCTTCAATACCGGCCGGCCCCTTGCTACCCAGATAATATCCGAGCACAAAATAGCCACAGTTATTCGTAAAAAGCTCGAAGTAAACACCGATGGGCAGGTTGAAATAAACAGCCAGAATCTTGTAGCCCCAGGCTCCGATCATGCTCATGATGAAAAAATACCTGAAATCGCGCTCACCGGCCACTTTGATCCAGGGTCTGAGGATGGGATACACCAGATACAGCCCAATAATAAGGTAGATAAACCAGAGGTGATAGTGTACCGGCCTGATAATAATATTGCGGATGGCATCCCACACTGTGGCGGGGTTATTCCCGGCAATATGTCCGTAAACCGAATAGATGATCATCCAGAAAAGAGCCGGGATGACCACCCTCGAGAATCTTCTGCTGAGAAAATCGGGCAGTGGATAATCTTTTCCCAACAACAAAAATCCGCTTAACATGACAAACAGCGGCACACCGGGTCTGCTGAGAGAATTCCAGAAATTACCAATCCACCACCAGAAACTGTTCAGATCCTGCGGGACGTGTGCGATAGGTGCAGCCACGTGAATAGCTATCACCATGATAGTGGAAATATTGCGTATCCGGTCGGCCCAGAGAATTGAAACTGTCGGCATTGTACTCATTCTACATGATATCTGCCCCAAACATAGGGAAAGCCGGCGTTGCCAACAAATCATTTTATGTTTTTGGCAACAGTTTGCCCTTTACTCATCAATTTGTCGTATCATTGCGCCCTGTAAATGAATTACTTTGGGCAATGTGGAGTATTGAATACACTGCATAGTTATCGGTTCTGAAGTAACACGTAACAAACAGCTATGAGCAGATCTATTGCAATCCTGTCGGCCGGAGAACTTTTGGTTGACTTTATAACCGCCGAATTTGTACAAACCCTGGACGAGGCTACGCTCTTCAAGCGTATTCCGGGCGGGAGTCCTGCAAATCTGGCTATGAATATGGCGCGTCTGGGAAATAACGCCATGCTGGTTGCCTGTGTGGGCAACGACGACATGGGCAATATCCTCAAAAATTATGTGGAGCGCACAGGGGTAGATGTTACCTACGTTGCGCAGGTTACCGATCCGACCACCGTGATACTGGTTACGCGCTCTGCGGCAGTTTCCAATTTTCAGGCATACCGGAATGCTGATTATCAGCTCTCTATCCGGCAGTTCCCCTTCCAGAAGTTTGACGATATCAGTATTTTTCACACTACCTGTTTTGCGCTGAGCAAAAATCCGGCCCAGCATGTTATTCTTGATGCCGGTGAGCGGGCCAAAAGAGCCGGTTGCCAACTGAGTCTGGATGCCAATTATGCTGACAAAATCTGGCCCGACCGTCTGGAGGCCCAGCGGGTAGTCGCGGAATGGTCGCGACTGGGGTCTCTTATCAAAATCAGTGATGTGGACTGGGAGCGGCTCTATGAGAGCCCCAATCCTCAACCTGAAGCGGTTATTGAGCATTTCCTGAAGATGGGTGCAACGGAAGTTTGCTTCACACTGGGCGACAAGGGTTGCTGGGTGGGCAACTCGGCGGAAGAGGCAGCCTATCTGCCTGCGAGAAAAGTGGAAGTGAAAGACACTACCGGGGCGGGCGATGCATTCTGGTCGGGTTACCTGACGGCTCGTCTGGAGGGTGCTCCGGCACTCGAATGCGCCGTGGCCGGAAGAAAAATGGCTGAACTTAAACTCGCTCATTTCGGCCCGTTACCCGATCGGGTTGACCGCGATGTTATTCTGGGTGATACTGTTTGAAGCTGAATTCATTTTCTACGAGCTTGTTCAGGATTCTCTGCCGGTGGCAAAAACAGGCTGATTTTTTGTCAGTTTTTGCATTTTTGAAGGCGCATAGCCGGAGCTACGTAACTGAAAAAAGGTGGAAAATGGCGAAAAATCAGCCATTTTTGACTCGGTGAGAGAATCCTGAACAAGCTCTGAGTAAAGATACTTCCGAATCAATGGGCTCTCCGTCGAGCAGGTGGTTGACGAGGTGCGTTGCCCAGTATGGTGCCAGCAGGGCACCTTTCGTTCCCATTCCGTTAAAAATAAAGACATCCTTCTTCACAGGGCTTTCTCCGATAAGCGGCCTTCTGTCTTTGACGGTGGGTCGTACGCCGGCCACGTGATCAATTATTTCGTACGGCACACCCAGCATCTCGTTGAGATGACCAATCAAAAAATCTCTTTCGCCACTGCTGGGGGCAAAATCGGGGAAATGCCACTGATACGTACCACCCACCCAGAAGGTATCATCGCCCAGCGGAGCAATAATTGCGGTTTTTTTGAGCATGGAATTAAAAACACGGCCCTGAAAATCCGGAAAGCGAATAATCAGTGCCTCCCCTTTGGCCACCCTCCACAGGTCGGTTGGAAACAGCTCATTGAACTGTCCGCGAAAGCCTTCGGTAAAAATGACCCTGTCGAATTCGGAGAGCCAGTCATCTATCCGTTCAACTACTACCGCCTGAAAGAGGAAGCGGCCTTCATCGTTCCAGCGTTTTCTGACTGCTTGCAGGAGTTGCGGGAAGTCAACACGGGCAGCCCGGGAAATTTCACCGAAATGGAAGCCAGGTTTCACAACAGGCCCCCACTCGCGCGCGTCGTGCAACTCGCGCACGTGATCTGTGTAATCAGGCTGAGCGCAGCGTGCCGACCAGTCGTTTACCTCTCCGGGAGCGGCAAGCAGGCGCACCACCGGATACTCCCTGATTAGAGAAGCACCGGCGAGCGACTCCATCTCCCGGTACACCTGCATGGCGACCGGAAAAAAGATGTCAAAATTCCAGGATTTGACGAAGCGTTTACCGGTTACCGGATTAATAATTCCCGCGGCGAAACGGGAGGAGGAGCCGGGCATTCCGGCATCTGCCAGGTGCACATCACAGCCACGCCCGGACAGCAGGTGTGCCAGCACAGAACCGGCTATACCTTGTCCGACGATCAGAATTTTCATTTTTATTCTATTTGAAGCGTCTTCTGACCAGTCGGATGAAAGTTTTTGCAATTTCAATCCGTTTGGCGTCATTCCATTCAAAACGCTTCACACACTGCTTCACCATATAATTCTGTGCGGCGGTGAAATTGCCGATAGCGTTAATATCGGCGATGGCCGAATCGAACGCTGTGCCATTACCGCCGAAGAGTTCGCGGGTATAAAGCAGCTTGTCGTTCAGGGCGATAGCCTTTTTAAGGTCGGCTATGGGCAACTCGGAGAGCCGGTCTGACAACTCTTTGGCCACTTTTTCCTCGAACAGCGCTTCCGTTTCGGCATCCATGGGTTCCGGCTTTTCGGAAGAATAGGAGGTAGAAACAATGGGTGCCGAATGCGGAACATCAGCCTCCTTTTTTTCTTTCACCGGCTTTATTTCCGGAACTTCCTGTACGACCACAGTTACTTCCGGCTCCCTGACAGGCGGGGGCGGGGCGGGTTCCGGAATCGGTTCGGGTACTGGTTCTCTCCGTGGAGCCGGCTCCGGTTTTACAGCAACAGAAACAGGAATTGCTGCCGGAGTATCATACAATGCATCGTACAAATCACGAACATAAGAGGCCATGATATCAATATCAAGGCGCACCACGTTATCCGGATCTTTGGATAAACGGGCGAACTCGCGGTTCAGTTTATCGAGGAATAATTTCGATTTTTGAAAATCCATTTTGTGAGAGGGTTTAGACTATTTACTTTCACCGGCGAATTTCTAAAAAATTTTAAAAACTGTGTTTCTAGAACCTCATTTTAAAGGGCAACGATCGGGCTGGATTGAAGTTATTTGCGGATGTATGTTCTCCGGCAAGACAGAAGAGCTGATCCGAAGGCTGAAAAGGGCCAAAATCGCCTCCATGAAAGTGGAAGTATTCAAACCTAAAGTGGACACACGATACGACGAGCAGGCCATTGTTTCACACGACACCTCGTCGCTGCTGGCCATTCCGGTTGACCATTCCTCCAGATTGCTCAGACTCGCAGAAGATGTAGCAGTCATCGGACTGGATGAGGCTCAGTTTTTCGACGATCAGTTGCCGGCAGTGTGTCAGGAACTGGCCCTCAGGGGCGTACGCGTGATTGCTGCCGGACTGGACATGGACTACCGGGGACAGCCTTTCGGTGTCATGCCGGAATTGCTGGCGATAGCAGAATACGTGACCAAGGTACACGCTATCTGCGTTCACTGCGGCAACCTGGCTACCCATTCATACAGGCTTGCCGAGGGTGATTCGGTCGTGCTACTGGGAGAAAAAGAGCAGTATGAGCCGCGTTGCAGGAGCTGTTATGCAAAGGGAAACATACTTCATCTGTTGTAGAACTTGTCGTTCCGGCGAGAGCATCCTGAACAAGCTCTAAGAGCTTGTTCAGGATGCTCTGCCGTTGGCAAAAACAGGCTGATTTTTTGTCAGTTTTTGCGTTTTTGAAGGCGCATAGCCGGTGCTACGCAACTGAAAAA
>Ga0172373_10006369_pt1 | contig 15703 bp, 15 predicted proteins | sample Lak10m_2_FD_114546 | JGI IMG/M metagenome (GOLD analysis project Ga0172373, IMG submission 114546) | Freshwater microbial communities from Kabuno Bay, South-Kivu, Congo - kab_092012_10m | ecosystem: Environmental > Aquatic > Freshwater > Lake | place: Democratic Republic of the Congo...
ATGTGATGAGCATATGAGCCCCGCTTCGGCATGTATCCTCGCAGGCCTTCGTGGACCCGCCTTGCGTAATCCACGAACGTTTCCTTGCCAGCGGCGTGTGCGAGACCGCTCAAAATCCCGCTGGCTGCCCCGGCAAGGGTGATAACTGAGTGATGGCTTAGCCCACGAAAGAAGAGGTCCACAGCAGTTTCCAGCTGCGATCGCGCGATGTCGCGTTTCTGGAAATCTGGCATGGGAATACGCAATCAAGGCCGCAACTGTTGAACGACCCTTATTTCATAGTCGTTGATCAATTTTTTTAAGTACTTGTAGACATCATCCATCTTCACATTCAGATGGATGCTGGAAAACCCCTCATCGTTCTTATCCACCGGAATCATCCCCGTGACCACACTCTTGAAGTGCTCGGGATCTTTGTTTCTGATGGGCTGATAGGCATCGATGGCCGCAAAGATATCGTCGAGCGTGTAGCCATGGTCTCTCGTGAGGACCATCAAATCGTAGATGTCACGAGACTTCACCCGGTCATAGACGACGATGCTTTTCATGACAAGAAGCCCGTCGATGCCCATCACATCAAAGCCTCCCTCGGAAACGATCACTCTGGGGGCTGACTTCAGGAAATCAATTTGCGCCTTGGGTCGATCACCCTCATTGCGGGAATGAAACGTCACCTTGGCACCATCGATCAGGTAATCCTGAATGTAGTGATCCAGGTTCTCTGACGTATTGATTTTGAACCCCAGCTTTTGTTCAGATGTGATCAGGCTTTCAATCATGGCGCCACCGGCAGCCAACTCATCCAGAAGCCCATCGATGGCTTTGATGGGCAATTTCTGGCCAAAGATATTGAAGTCCAGGTCTTCGCTGATCCGGTGCCCAATTTGCAAGGCCAATGCAGTGCCACCGACCAGGGTAAAGCCAGCCAGTCTGGGGTCGTCCTTGAGGCGTGCAAAGTTCTTTTGCGTCGCCTCTGGCATGAATTCCAGCTTGAGTTTATGCATGGGCTTGCCCCTGTGGGGCACGCAGGCCTTTGCTGATGTTGCTGAGCATCCGGGTCACACTGGCACTGGTCATGGGATCAAACGAGCGCCGCTTGAATACGCGCTTGACCTTGGGGACACCGTAATAAAAGCACAGCCGCGCCACATCCTCGAACTTGTGCTTTTCAAGCACCTTGCCGATCAGAACATCGTCCCTGATGTTCGGGTTGGGCCAGTCATACGCACCCGATAAACCGATCTTGACGGACTTGCGTGGCGCATTGGCTTGCAGGATGGCGGTGCGCAGCCACGCCGGGATCAGTGCCGCGTAGCTGTCGATTTCACGCTCAAGCCAGTCACCCGTGGCGCGCTGGATCTCCAGCGTCGTGAGGTTTTTCATGCCCCGAGTCCACAGCTCAAGTAACACCCGGCCCTTGGGGCTGGCGGCGAGCTGGATTTTCCTTTGACTCATGCGGCGGAACTCTACGGTGTGCCCAGCAGCCTTCACGGTGCGTGACAACCCCGAGGTGGGCACCACCAGCACATCGACAGGCCCTTCAGTTGGTGCAATCCCCACGCGCTCGCCGGTCTTGTGCGCAAGGGCGCTGGCCACGGTTAGCGCATCCACCTGCTGACCAGCGGCAGCGTACAGCCCTCTGGCTACCCGCACGATGGTCCCGCCCTTCATCAACCGAAAGAGCGCCTGGTCAACGGCTGCACGTGTTCCTGCCGACAAGAAGTCAGCACTGGAGAACACCCAACCCTGGGGCCTGTCTGCGATGGCTTGCCTGATCATTTCAGATGTATGCATGTCAGAAATTATCACTGTTTTTCGCTTGTTGACAATATTACGTGACTGATCACCTCCTGGGGTCAAATTCATCGCTGAGTTTGACCCCTTGTTTTTGCTTGGAGGCAAAACCAAGCGCTTGACCTGCCTCAATGCATGAGCCTTGGACCGCCAGAACTTGTCGCAGGTCAATTGCGCTGCGATTGGCGCTGGTCAGGGCGAGCGCGCCTTCCTAAGATGAATCCATTCACTTGAGGAGCGTTCCATGAAAGCAATGATTGATTTGTTCTCCACCGACTACGGCCTCATGAGCTTGGCAGTGATTGTGTTCACCTTGCTCATGGCGGTGTTTTTCCTTCGGCTCTTTTTGAACAAGATCAACACCCCGCCCAACGAGCACCCCTGATCGCAGCCTGAGGGCATGTCGTAAAGTGCAGGGTCAATCGGTGACCCGCTCATGCACGTTTCATCCCCTCTGAATTTCGGTCCTTCTGCTCCACCACAGTGGCCTTTGTGGCTGGCCTTTGCAGCCGTGGTGCTGTGGGCTGCCTGGGGCGGCCTGTTCAACCCCTCGCAGCTCAATGACAGTTGGGAGCAACTGGTCTGGGCCCAGCAACTCGAGTGGGGTTACTGGAAGCACCCCCCGCTGACCACCTGGCTCATGGCCGCCCTGCAGCGCCCCTGGGGGCCTTCGGCTTGGTGGCCTTATGTTTTGGGCGGCGCCTGTTCGGCCGCCACCCTGTGGTTCACCTGGCAATTGGGCTTGCGGCTTTTGCCCGCAGCAGCCATGGCCTGGGTCCCCTTGCTCTACACCTTGAACAACGGCTTCACGCGCCGTGCCCAAGTGTTCAATCACAACTCGGTGTTGGTGATGCTCATCGCTGCTGTGGCTTGGCGTTTGGCCGTGGCTTTGGCTTCGGGACGTTTGCGCGATTGGTTAATCGTTGGGGTGTTGGCGGGTTTGTCGCTGCTCACCAAATACCAGGCCTTGCTGCCCTTGGGCTTGCTGGCGATGTTGGCGATGTATGGCTTTGGCCGAGCCGATGGGTGGCTTGACACCGTACGCGTTGTGCGCAACTGGCCGGGCTTGATCGCGGCCTCGGTGGTGGCCCTGATCGTCACCATGCCGCATCTGGTGTGGCTGTGGCAGAGCGACTTCATGCCCATGCGCTATGCCAGCCATGCCTTGGGTGCACATGAATCCAGCCCCTGGAAAGACGCCGTGGCCTTGTTTGTGCTGCAGCTGCGCAATTGGATTCCCGGCCTGTTGGTGCTGGCCGGCGTGGCGGCATGGCACCGTTGGCGGGTGGGGCCAACAACGGGTGGCCTGCGCTTGGTCAAGCCGTGGTGGGCCGCGTTGATTGGTGGACCCGTGCTGGCTTTGCTGGCTTTAGCCGCCATGGGCGTGAATCTGCAAAGCCACTGGGGCATGCAAAGCCTTCAGTTTGTGGTGCTGATCTTGGCCGCAGGGGCCGCCACCCGTTGGGGCGCTCCCCGCGCCAGTGCCTGGGTGGGGTGGACGCTGTTGCAAGCTGTGGGCTTGGCGCTCATTGCCTTGCAAATGACGGGTCGCTTGGACACCCATCGCTTTGATGATCGCAAAGTTGATGCGCAACAGCGGGTTCGAGACATTCAGGCTTTTGCGACACGCACGTGCGCTGGGAAGGCTTGGTTGCTACAAGCGCCCACACATGTGGTTGGCATGTGGTTGGCCTATGGCGACCCAAAGGTAAGGCCTATAGACGCCGATGATCCCTCTAAGCAATCTCAAGTGCATGAGGAGACAGGGTTGGCCAAACCCGGTGTGGGTGTGTTGCAGTTGATGCAGCGGTCTACAGCTCCTGATGCCAGTTGGACACTCGTGTCTCAAACCCCTCAAAACTGGCCGCAATACCGCTTATGGGGACGCTGGCAAGTGGCTTGCCAAGTGAAATAAGCCCGGGTTAGTGGCTGCCTTCATCTCGCTGCACAAAGCAAACCTGTTCGCCCGGATCGTTGGGCTGCACATCCAATGCATCTTTGGCGAAACCCACATCCAGGTCACGGGGCAGGGGCACGCCGTTTTTCACGGCCAGCACTTCCGACATGATGCTCACCGCAATTTCAGAGGGCATCTTGCTGCCGATGTAAATGCCAATGGGGCCGCGCAGGTGCGCCAGGCTGGCTTCGGTTTGGCCGAAGTGCTCGATCAGGCGTTGACGTCGGCTCAGGTTGTTGCGGCGTGAGCCAATGGCCCCCACGTAAAAGGCCTCGCTGCCCAGGGCTTCGAGCAAGGCCAAGTCGTCGAGTTTGGGGTCGTGGGTGAGGGCGATGACGCAGGTTCGTCGGTCGAGGCGAAAGCCACTGACCACGTCGTCGGGCATGTCGCCGGTGACTGTGACATTGGGCATTTGCCAAGCGCTTCGGTATTCCTCGCGGGGGTCGCACACGGTGACCGAAAAACCGCAGAAATGCGCCATGGTGGCCAGGTATTCGGTGAGTTGGCCGGCGCCAATCAACAGCATCCGATATTCCGGGCCAAAGGTATTGACCAGTTGCTGGTCGTCCATCACCAAGGCTTGGGGGGTTTGGCCCACGGACAGGGTCACGTCGCCGGTTGACAAGTCGGTGCGTCGATGCACCAAATGGCCTTGCTCCAGCTCCTGGATGAGCTCGTCCAAGCGCTCGGGGCTGGGGTCGAATTCCAGCAGCAACTCCAAGGTGCCACCACAAGGCAGACCAAATCGATGGGCTTCATCGGCGGTGATGCCGTATTTGATGCGTTGCGGTGGGCCTAGTGGAATTTGTGCGGTTTCACCAGTGGCTTGGGCCCCATGCGCATAGGCCTGGGTGTAACGGTAGATGAGGTCATCCTCAATGCAGCCCCCCGAAACCGAACCCACCACAGCGCCGGTTTCGCACAGCGCCATGATGGAGCCCACCGGGCGCGGTGAGGAGCCCCAGGTGCGCACCACCGTTGCCAGCAAAGCGCGTTGTTGGGCTTGTCGCCAGTCGTGCAGTTTGCGCAGCACCACCAGGTCTAGGTTTTCCATGAGGCCCCCCTTGTGTGCGATCGTTGGCTTGGCCGGTTCAGCTCGCAGCCCAGAAGGCCAGAATGGTGAGCAAGGCCGAGCCCAGGCCCCAAGCCCAGATGGGAATCTGACCATCGGTGGGTCGGGGCGCACGCGGCGTGGTCGGTGCCGAAGGCGCTGCCTGCGCAGCACCAGCAGTCGGGGCCTCAGCCGCAGGCGGGTGCATCTCCAGCAGTTTTTTCTCGAAGCGTTTGAAGAAGTCTTCGGCCAGCGATTTGGCAGCACCATCGATCAGGCGCTGGCCCAACTGGGCAATCTTGCCACCAACTTGCGAATTCACCGTGTAGCGCAATTCGCAGCCCGCGTCGGTGGGTTCGAGTTCCACCTTGGCCGTGCCTTTGCCAAAGCCGGCCACACCGCCTTGACCTTCGAATTGCAGTGCATAGGAGGCGGGGGGCACGATGTCGTGCAAGCTCACCTTGCCCGAAAACTTGGCCGCCACAGGACCAATCTTCAGCGTGACGCCCACGGTGTAGGACTGCTCGCTGTCGGCGTCGAAGCGATCGCAGCCGGGGATGCAGGCCTTGAGCACTTCGGGGTTGTTCAGGGCCGCCCAGGTGTGAGTCTGGTTAACGGGGAGGGTGCGTTGTCCTTGCATGTCCATGTGAATACTCCGATTTCAGTGAATGCGTTTGAGCAAGCGAGCCATGGCTTGGGCCAAGGACTCGAGTTTGCTGAGGTTGTGAATGGCCAACAGCGCATCGGCATGCTGCGCCAACACTTGCGCGCCTTGGGCCGAAGGGGCATAGCCCTCGTAGCGCAGCAGGGGGTTGAGCCACAGCAAGGCTCGGCTGTGCCGTTTGAGCCAGGACACCTGTTCTCGCAACAGGCCATTGTCGCCGGTGTCCAATCCATCGGTGATGAGCATGACCAATGTGCGACGCCCGATGAGGGCTCTGGGGTGGTCGTCCCGCAACTGTTGCAACGACTCACCCAAACGGGTACCACCGGCAAAGTCGGCAATTTGGGCATTGCAGGCTTTGAGCATGTCGTCGGTGTCGCGCAGCCGAAAGGCGGGGTTGAGGTCGGTCAGCCGAGTGCCAAAGGCAAAGACTTGCCGGGGTGCATGGCGTGTGGCGTGGTGCAAATAAGCCAGCATGAGCCGCGCGTAGCGCTCCATGGAGCCGGACACATCCACCAGCACCAGCAGGGGCAAGGGCTGTTCGCGGCGTGCGCGGTGGTGCAGGGTCAGCCATTCGCCATCGTGACGAATCGAGTCGCGCAGGCAAGCGCCCCAATCGAGCCGCTGCCCCCGCAATCCGGTTTGGGTGCGCCGTGTGGGCAACTCGGGAATGGGCAGACGCAGGGTTTGGGCCAAGCGCTGCACCAGCAAAAACTCGCTGGCTGAGAGCTGGGCAAAGTCGGCGTGTTGCAAGCGCTGGAGGTCACTGGCCGTCATGGCCGCATCCAGCTGCAATTCGTCTTCCTTGGGGGTGGCTTGGGGTTGGGGGGCCTTCAGGGCCTCTTGCACCCTGGCCTTTTGCTCGCGGGGCTTGGCTTCAGCCGCTTGCGGCAACATCTGGCTCAGCAGTTGTTGGGCCCATTCGGGGTTGCGAAAGTAGGCGTCAAAGAGCTGTTCGAACACCAACCGATCTTCTTCGCGAGTGACCAGCACCGCGGCCAGGGCCGCGCCCACATCGTCACGTCGCTCGAGTCCCACCACGGCCAGGGAATCGAGCGCCAGGGCGCTGCGGGCGGCGTCAATGGGAAGGCCTGCGCGACGCAAGGTGCGCACAAAGCCCACCAAGTTCTCGGCCAGTTTGCCCGATCGCGCGTCCCCCAGCAGCATGGTGCGCGCTCCTCAGGGGTTGGCGGGCTGAAGCAAGTCGCTCACCAGGGGCATGAGAGCGGCGATGTCTTCCCGTTGTTTGAACAAAATGCCGGCCGTGTCTTGCACCACCTCGGGGTCGAGTTGGAGGGTGTCGAGTGAGACCAGGGCTTTGGCCCATTCCACACTCTCGGCAATGCCGGGGCCACGCACAAAGGCGTCGGCAAAGGGCTGGCTGCGCAAGCGCGCCACAAAGTCGGCCACTTGCTGGGCCAGCTGCTCAGAGGCTTGCGGGACTTGCGCACGCACAATGGCCAGCTCGCGCTCCCGGTCGGGGTAATCCATCCAGTGGTAGAGGCAGCGCCGTTTCACCGCATCGTTCAAGTCGCGGGTGCGGTTGCTGGTGAGCAGGGTCAGCGGGGTGCTTTGGGCGCGGATGGTGCCCAGCTCGGGAATGGTGACTTGGTATTCGCCCAAGAACTCCAGCAAAAATGCTTCAAAGGGTTCGTCGGCGCGATCGACCTCGTCAATCAGCAAGATGGCACCCGGCGCTGGCGTTTGCAAAGCTTGCAACAAGGGGCGTCGAAGCAGGTAGCGCTCTTGGTAGACCTCTTGCTCCAGGGTTTGCGTGCTCACCGAGCCTTGAGCCGCGCGCATGTGCAGCAACTGCGCCGCATGGTTCCATTCATACAAGGCCTCGCGCTGCTCGAGGCCGTCGTAGCACTGCAAACGAATGAGGGGCCGGCCCAGCACTTTGGCCAAGGCTTTGGCCAGCTCGGTTTTGCCCACGCCGGGCTCGCCCTCCATGAGCAAAGGGCGTTGCAAGCGTGTGCTCAAAAAAACGGCGGTTGCCAACCGCCGGTCCGACTCGTAACCCACGCTGGAGAGTGCGTGGATCACATCATCGGTGCTGTGCCATTCAGACCCCAAAGCCATCAGCGTGCTTGCTCCACGGCCCGTTGGGTTTGGACCTTGATGAGGTGGGCACGGTAGGCAGCGGAGGCGTGAATGTCGCTGTTGAGGTCGGCGTCGTCAACGGCCACGCCCTCGACGGCTTTGGCGCTGAAGTCTTTGCTCAGGGCCGCTTCCATGCCGGCATGGCGGAAGACGCCATTGCCTGCACCGGTCACGGCCACGCGAACGCCTTGGCTGGTTTCGGCAACAAACACCCCCACCAACGCAAAGCGCGAGGCGGCTTGCTTGAACTTGGCGTAGGCCGCGCGTTTGGGAATGGGGAAGGCAATCGACTGGATGATTTCGCCGGGTTCCAGGGCCGTGGTGTAGAGGCCTTGAAAGAAATCGTCGGCAGCGATTTTGCGCTGGTTGGTTTGGATGGTGGCGCCCAAGGCCAGCACCGCGCTGGGGTAGCAGGCGGCCGGGTCGTTGTTGGCCACCGAGCCACCCATCGTGCCCATGGCCCGAACTTGGCGGTCACCAATGCCGCCCGCCAAGGCAGCCAGGGCGGGAATGTGCTTTTGCACATCGGCGTTGTTGGCCACGTCTTGGTGACGCGTCATGGCGCCAATGACGACGTTTTGACCTTCCATGCAAATGCCGGCCAACTCGCCGATTTGGCCGAGGTCAACCAGGGTTTCGGGTTGTTGCAGGCGCTGCTTGAGAGCAGCGATGAGGGTTTGACCACCCGCCAGGGCTTGGCCGCCTGCGGCCAAGGCTTTGGCCGCATCGGCCAGGGAAGAGGGGCGCTCGTATTGAAATGCGTACATGTGTGTGCTCCGTGAGGCTTAAAACATGACTGTTGAAAGTGTAGACCGGTCTCAGGCCTTGGCGTGTTGAATGGCGTCCCACACGCGATTCGGCGTGGCGGGCATGTCCAGGTCCTTGACGCCCAGGGGGGCCAGGGCATCGAGTACCGCGTTCATCACGGCAGGGGGCGAACCAATGGCACCCGCTTCGCCACAGCCCTTGGTGCCCAAGGGGTTGTGGGTGCAGGGGGTGCACACGTGTCCGATGTTGAAGTGCGGCATGTCATCGGCGCGAGGCATGGCGTAGTCCATGAACGAGCCCGACAACAACTGACCCGTTTCGCGGTCATACACGCAGTTTTCCAGCAAGGCTTGGCCAATGCCCTGAGCCAGACCGCCATGCACTTGGCCTTCCACAATCATGGGGTTGATGATGGTGCCAAAGTCGTCCACCGCCGTGAACCGGTCGAGGCGAACCTCGCCCGTGTTGGGGTTCACTTCCACCTCGGCCACATAGGTGCCTGCCGGGAAGGTGAAGTTGGTGGGGTCATAGAACGCGGTTTCGTTCAGGCCGGGTTCGAGCTTGTCGAGGGGGTAGTTGTGCGGCACATAGGCGGTGAGGGCCACCTGACCAAAGGGAATCTTTTTGTCGGTGCCCTTGACGGTGAATTCGCCGTTGTCAAACTCAATGTCAGCATCCGAGGCTTCCATGAGGTGAGCCGCAATCTTCTTGGCCTTGGCCTCGATTTTGTCGAGGGCGCGCATGATGGCCGCCCCCCCCACGGAGATCGAACGGGAACCGTAGGTGCCCATGCCAAAGGGCACGCGTCCGGTGTCGCCGTGCACCACATCGACGTTCTCGACGGGGATGCCCAAGCGCGAGGCCACCACCTGCGCAAAGGTGGTTTCGTGCCCTTGGCCGTGGCTGTGCGAGCCAGTGAACACGGTGACGCTGCCGGTGGGGTGAACGCGAATTTCGCCGCATTCAAAAAGACCCGCACGTGCACCCAAGGCGCCAGCAATGTTGGAGGGGGCAATGCCGCAAGCTTCGATGTAGCTGGAGTAGCCAATGCCGCGCAACAAGCCCTTGGCCTCGGTGTCGGCCTTGCGCTTGGCAAAGCCCGCCACATCGGCCAGTTTTTGGGCTTCGGTCATGCACGCGTGGTAGTCGCCAATGTCGTATTGCAAGGCCACTGGGGTTTGGTAGGGGAATTGGGTGATGAAGTTGCGCTGGCGAATTTCATCTTGGCCCAAGCCCAGCTCCCAAGCCGCGCGCGACACGATGCGTTCGAGCAAATAGGTGGCCTCGGGGCGACCCGCGCCGCGATAGGCGTCCACCGGTGCGGTGTTAGTGAACCATGCATCCACTTCGCAATACACCAGCGGTGTGGTGTATTGGCCCGCCAACAGCGTGGCGTAAAGAATGGTGGGAACCGCAGTGGAGAAGGTCGACAGGTAGGCGCCCAAATTGGCGTTGGTGTGCACGCGCAAGGCCAAGAACTTGCCGTCTTTGTCCATGGCCAGTTCGGCGTGGCTGGCGTGATCGCGGCCGTGGGCGTCGCTCAGGAAGGCCTCACCGCGCTCGCAAGTCCATTTGATGTTGCGGTTGAGTTTCTTGGAGGCCCAGGTGAGGCAAACGTCTTCGGCGTAGAGGTAGATCTTGGAGCCAAAACCGCCGCCCACGTCGGGGGCGATCACACGCACCTTGTGCTCGGGCAAGCCCAGCACAAAGGCCGTCATGAGCAAGCGCTCCACATGGGGGTTTTGGTTGGACACCCACAAGGTGTATTCGTCGCTGGCGCGGTTGAACGAGCCAATGGCTGCGCGCGGCTCCATGGGGTTGGGCACCAGGCGGTTGTTGATCAGATCCAGCCGGGTGATGTGTGCGGCTTGGGTGAAGGCTTGGTCGACTTGGGCCTTGTCACCGATCGCCCATTTGTAGCAGTGGTTGTCGGGGGCTTCGTCGTGCACCGAGGGGCCTTTGCCCGCTGCGGCGTCGCGCACATCCACCACGGCCGACAAGACCTCGTAGTCGACGGCCACCAACTCGGCCGCCGCATGGGCTTGCTCCAGGGTTTCTGCCACCACCATGGCCACATGGTCACCCACATAGCGGGCTTTGCCTTGGGCCAGGATGGGGTGCGGCGGCTCTTTCATGGGGTTGCCGTCGGTGCTGGTGATGAGCCAGCCGCAGGGCAGGCCACCCACCTTGTCGGCAGCCACGTCTTGGCCATCGAACACCCCCACCACGCCAGGGGCTTTGAGGGCTTTGGATTTGTCCACCGACTTGATGCGGGCGTGGGCGTGCGGAGAACGCACGAACACGCAATGCGTCATGTTGGCCAAGTCGATGTCGTCGGTGTATTGGCCAGCACCGGTGAGGAAGCGGTAGTCTTCTTTGCGAAGCACGGATTCGCCGATGTGCGGCAGGTTGGCAAAGTCGGTAGCACCCATCTGTGGTCTCCTGAATTGGTGATCGATGAACGAACGATTGAGGATCAAGGGGCCAATCAGGCCTTCATGGCCGCGGCACCCTCTTGGACAGCCTTGACGATGTTCTGGTAGCCCGTGCAGCGGCACAGGTTGCCTTCCAGGCCTTCGCGCACTTGCGCTTCATTGGCCTTGGGGTGCTTGTTGCACAGGTCGACAGCGCTCATGACCATGCCGGTGGTGCAATAACCGCACTGCAGACCATGGCAGTTTTTGAAAGCTTGCTGCATGGGGTGCAAGGTGCCATCGGCGGCAGCGAGGCCCTCGATGGTGGAGACCGATCCGCCAGCGGCTTGCGCCAGCAGCAAATTGCACGATTTCACGGCGTTGCCGTTGAGGATCACTGTGCAGGCGCCGCATTGGGCGGTGTCGCAACCCACGTGGGTGCCGGTGAGTTTGAGGTGTTCGCGCAAGGCTTGCACCAACAGGGTATTCGGTGCGGCGTCCAAACTGACTGCCTTGCCATTGACCGTGAGTTCAACCTTCATGAAGGATCTCCTGATGTGGTGGGTCGGTAAAACGTTCAAGTTAATTCAGTGGAACAGAATGGGCCCTAGGGATAACCCTTTTTTGTCGGGCTGGCGGCCAGAATTTCTCAAAATGGGACAGCTCGGGGGCTCACCTAAAATCGTTGGTTTTGCAACTGGCCCAGCCCTCAGCGAGACCCTTCATGACCACCACCCAGATTGAGCAGGTGACCCTGCAAACCCAAGCCAATGTGTATTTCGGCGGCAAATGCGTCAGCCACAGCTTCACCACCGCCGACGGACAGAAAAAATCCGTGGGTGTGGTGTTGGCCGCCACGCTGACCTTCAACACCGGGGCCGCTGAAATCATGGAATGCGTGGGCGGTGCTTGCGAATACAAGCTGGCTGGCACGTCCGACTGGCAAAGCTCTGGCCCCGGCCAACGCTTTGAAATCCCGGCCAACAGCAGCTTTGACATCCGGGTGACCGAGGCCTACCACTACCTTTGCCACTACGCTTGAGCCAAGCATCCCACAGGACCCATTGCCATGAGCACCATTCTTCAGTCTTTGCCCAAGGGCCAAAAAGTCGGTATTGCCTTTTCCGGGGGGCTGGACACTTCGGCGGCCTTGTTGTGGATGAAGCAAAAGGGCGCCAAGCCCTACGCCTACACCGCCAACCTGGGTCAACCCGATGAGTCGGATTACGACGAAATTCCCCGCAAGGCCATGGCCTACGGTGCCGAATTGGCTCGCCTCATCGATTGCCGCGCCCAGTTGGCCCACGAGGGCATTGCGGCCATTCAGTGCAATGCTTTTCACATCTCCACCGGGGGCATCACCTACTTCAACACCACGCCTTTGGGCCGTGCGGTGACGGGCACCATGTTGGTGGCCGCCATGAAGGAGGACGAGGTCAACATTTGGGGCGATGGCTCCACCTTCAAAGGCAACGACATCGAGCGCTTTTACCGCTATGGCCTGCTCACCAACCCCAGCCTGAAGATTTACAAGCCCTGGCTTGACCAAACCTTCATCGATGAATTGGGCGGTCGCAAAGAGATGAGCGAGTTCCTCATCGCCAATGGCTTCGACTACAAAATGAGCGTCGAAAAGGCCTACAGCACCGACTCCAACATGTTGGGCGCCACCCATGAGGCCAAAGACCTGGAAGAACTCTCCAGCGGCATTCGCATCGTCAACCCCATCATGGGCACGGCGTTCTGGAAGCCCGAGGTCGAGGTGAAAGCCGAAACGGTGCGTGTTCGCTTCGAGGAAGGCGTGCCCGTGGCTTTGAACGGCGTGGAATACCCCGATGCCGTCGAGTTGTTCCTGCAAGCCAACGCCATTGGCGGTCGCCATGGCTTGGGCATGAGCGATCAAATTGAAAACCGCATCATCGAGGCCAAGAGCCGGGGCATTTACGAAGCCCCGGGCATGGCCTTGCTCCACATTGCCTACGAGCGCTTGGTGACCGGCATTCACAACGAAGACACCATCGAGCAATACCGCATCAACGGCTTGCGTTTGGGCCGCTTGCTCTATCAGGGTCGTTGGTTTGACCCGCAAGCCATCATGTTGCGCGAAACCGCGCAACGCTGGGTGGCCCGTGCGATCACCGGCGAGGTCACCTTGGAGCTGCGACGCGGCAACGACTACAGCCTGTTGAACACCGAGAGCCCCAACCTCACTTACGCCCCCGAGCGTTTGTCCATGGAAAAGGTGGAAGACGCACCCTTCAGCCCGGCGGATCGCATTGGTCAACTCACCATGCGCAACCTTGACATCACCGACACCCGAGGCAAGCTGGGCATTTATTCCCGCTCGGGTTTGCTGCAATTGGGTGAGGGCGAGAGCTTCATGCAATTGGGCAACGGCAAAAAAGCCTAAGCGCAAGCACCGTGCCCCTGTGTCGGCTCTGGCCGGCTGAGCGGCAGGGCCATTCAGGGTGGGGGCTTAGGCCCCCATCATCACGTTGGGCAACCAGGTGGCGATGCCGGGGAAAAAGCACAACAACACCATGGCCACCACCATGCAGCCCATGAACGGGAAGGCCCCTTTGAGAATGGTGGTGAGCTTGATGTCGGGTGTGATGCCATTGATCACAAAGAGGTTCAAGCCCACGGGTGGGGTGATCAGGCCCAGCTCCATGTTGAGCGTGAGCATCACGCCAAACCACACCGGATCAAAGCCAGCTTGCGTGATCACCGGCATGATGATCGGCGTGGTCATCAAAATGATGGCAGCCGGTGGCAAAAAGCAACCCGCCACCAACAGCAACACATTGATGGCCAGCAAGATCACCCAACGGTTGACGTTGAGCTCGGCGATGGCTTCGGCAATGGATTGGGTGACCATCAACGACGACATCATGTAACCAAAGAGCACCGAGGTGCCAATGATGAGCAAGAGCATGCCCGACTCGCGCAGGGCGTCGCGGAAGATGTGCCAAATTTGGTTCAACCGATACAGCCGGTAGATGACCACCACCATCAGCAGGCACAGCATGGCGCCCACGCCCGAGGCTTCCGACGGCGTGGCGATGCCACCATACAAGGCATAAACCACGCCCACGATCACCAACAGCAAGGGCAACAAGCGCGGCAGCAGTTCAAGTTTTTGGCGCAGGGTGTAGGTGGTTTGATCGAGGGTGGCATGGGTGCCGCGTTTGTAGCTGAGGAACCAAGCCCAGCCCATGAAGAGCAGGGTCAGCAACAAGCCCGGCAAGATGCCGGCAATGAAGAGGCGGCCAATGGAGGTTTCCGAGGCAATGCCATACAAAATCATGGTGACACTGGGTGGAATCAGAATGCCCAGCGTGCCGCCCGCTGCAATGGCGCCGGTGGCCAAGTCGGCGTCGTAGCCTCGGCGTCGCATTTCTGGAATGCCCATCTTGCCAATGGCTGCGCAGGTGGCCGGGGATGAACCCGTGAGCGCGGCAAAGAGGGCACAAGCGCCAATGTTGGAAATGACCAGCGAGCCCGGAATGCGATGCAACCAACGGGCCAGGGCTTCGTAGAGGTCAGATCCGGCCGGTGAAGAGGCCACAGCCGCCCCCATCACCACGAACATGGGAATGGAAGCCAGGGTGAAATCGTCGAGGCCCGCAAAAACGGTGTCGGGCAAATAGAGCAGGGCATCCCAGCCGCTGTTCCACACAATGAAGCCCATGGCGGTGGCGCCCAGGGCAAAAGCAATGGGCATGCCGGTGCTCAACATCAACACCGTGACCGCAAAAATCAACAGGCCAAGGGTCAAGGGGCTCACAAGCGGTCTCCTGGTTTCAGGCCAAAGGGGTCGGCTTGGCCACTCCAGAGCTCATACAGATCGGCGAGTTGTTGCAACACCAGCAACCCCAAGCCCACAGGCACAGACAAATAGGGAATCCACAGACGGGCCTGCCAAATGGTGGGTGTGGTTTCTTCACTCACCCACGCGCCCCACCACCAATGGCTGGCACCGAACAAAAACAACACGCAAAACAGCAACGACAGCAATTGGGCCAGCCAAGAGAGCCGAACCCGGGTGGGGTGGCTGATGAGCAAAGGGACGATGTCCACATTGACATGGCCACGGGTGAGCAAGATGTAGGGAGCCCCCAAAAAGGTGGCGGCGATGAGGGCGAAGGTGACAAATTCGGTCTGCCAGATGGAGGACTGGCCCAGCACGGCGCGCACAAACACCATGTGACAGACCACCAACAGCGACACCACGATGAGCAAGGCCGAAATGACCCCGCTCAAGCGTGAGAGCGCGTGCACACCCAGAACCCATTGGGGTTGATCGTTCGCCCGCATCGTCGATCACTCCACCGCCAAAGCTTTCTCAATCAGGGCTTGGCCGCCCGGCACTTTGGTGGCGAAGTCCTTGTAAGAGGTTTGCTTGGCCACCGCACGCCATTGGTCAGCTTGCGCCTTGGTCATGGTCACGACCTTGACGTTTTGCTTTTTATAGGTTTCCACCAACTTGTCGTCCAGCTTTTTGGATTCAGCCGAGAAATAAGCTTCGGCCTTTTTGCCGGCGGCATACAAGGCTTTTTTCTGGGCGTCGTTGAGTTTGTTCAGGGCTTTGTTGGAAATGAGCACGGGCTCATACATGAACCACATGGTCTCGGCGCCCGGTGCGGTCAGGCACTTGAGTTGCTCGTAGAGGCGGAAGGACACAAAGCTGCCCGACGAGGTGTCGGTGGCTTGGGCCACGCCTTGTTGCAGGGCGTTGTAGACCTCATTGGAGGGGATGGACACAATCGATGCGCCGGCACCCGCCCACATCTTGGCGAAGGTGGCGCCCGCCGAGCGAACCTTCAGGCCCTTGGCATCTTTGGGCTCCAGAATGCATTGATCTTTGGAGCCAAAGGCACCCGCCAGCCAGGCATCGGCGAGCACGGTCACACCGCCCTTGTTGATGATGCCCTTGATGTCCTTCATGAAGG
>Ga0172373_10006370_pt1 | contig 15698 bp, 16 predicted proteins | sample Lak10m_2_FD_114546 | JGI IMG/M metagenome (GOLD analysis project Ga0172373, IMG submission 114546) | Freshwater microbial communities from Kabuno Bay, South-Kivu, Congo - kab_092012_10m | ecosystem: Environmental > Aquatic > Freshwater > Lake | place: Democratic Republic of the Congo...
GATCTGGTATCGACGGGCTCAACCTTGATCGCCAACCGTCTGCGTGAGGTCGAGACGGTGCTGCAGAGCAATGCCGTGCTGGTCAGAACGCCGCTTGAACTCCCGCCCGACAAACAGGCGTGGGTCGAGCGCCTGCTGATGCGTATTGATGGCGTGCAGCAGGTTCGCGAAAGCAAGTACATCATGCTGCACGCGCCCCGCTCTGCCCTGCCCGCGATCCGCAAACTGTTGCCCGGAACCGAGTCGCCTACCATCATTCCACTGGAAGGTAATCCCGACAAAGTCGCAGTGCATGCCGTGTGCCGCGAGAATGTCTTTTGGGAAACGCTCGAGAGCCTCAAGGCTGCAGGCGCGAGCGCGTTACTGGTGCTGCCGGTCGAGAAGATGCTCGTATGATGCTACCGATATTCGATTACGCCAAGCTCGACGAGTCGGCCCGCAAGCAAGTGCTCGCGCGACCCTCCGCCGCCGGTCGGGAGGAGCTGCTCGCCCTCGTTCGCGAGACCGTTCGCGAGGTGCGCAGCCGTGGCGATGCGGCGATGCTCGAGTACGCTGCCCGCTTCGATGGCGGCGTGCCAGTCAATCTGAAGGTGCCGGCGAGCGAATTCCTGCAGGCCTTCTCCACGCTCAGCAAAGATGGTCGTGACGCACTGATCCGCGCGATCACCAACCTCAAAAAATTTCACCAGGCGCAGTTGCCGCAGCCGATATCGGTGGAAACTTCCCCTGGGGTCCTGTGCGAGCGCATCACGCGGCCCATCGACTCGGTCGGCATCTACGTACCCGGCGGGTCGGCCCCATTGGTCTCCGCACTATTGATGGCGGCCATCCCTGCCGAGATTGCAGGCTGCAAGCGCCGCGTGCTGTGCAGCCCGGCGGTTCGCGGTGGCCACATCCACCCGCACATCCTGGCGGCGGCGAAACTGTGTGGCATCGAGGAGGTCTATGCGATTGGCGGCGCCCAAGCCATCGCGGGACTCGCCTATGGAACGCAAACCATCCCGAAGGTCGACAAGATCGTGGGTCCCGGGTCCGCGTGGGTGACCGCCGCGAAGCAGATCGTCGCCGAAGATCCGGAGGGGGCTGCGCTCGACTTGCCCGCCGGGCCCTCAGAGGTCTTGGTCATCGCCGATGCCACGGCGCGACCACGCTTCATTGCCGCCGATCTGCTGGCGCAAGCCGAGCACGACCCGCTCTCGCAGGCGGTGTTGCTGACGCCATCAAAAAGCCTCGCCGAGGCCGTGCGTGAAGCCGCTGAGGAGTTACTCATTGGCTTGTCGCGTCGCGAAATCCTCGATCAGTCGCTGCAACGCAGCCGGATTATCGTGGTTCCGAATCTTCAGGACGCGTTTGACATTTCGAATCGCTACGCTCCCGAGCATCTCATCATCCACATTGTCGAGGCGCGCGAGTGGCTCGATCGAGTGACCTCCGCAGGCTCGGTGTTCCTTGGACAATGGACGCCTGAGCCGCTCGGTGATTATTGCTCGGGTACCAATCACGTCTTGCCGACCTATGGCTACGCGCGTGCCTACAGTGGACTGTCGGTGCTCGATTTCCAGAAGCGAATCACGGTGCAGGAGGCGACACCCGCGGGCCTGCTGGGTCTCGGCCCCACGGCTGTTGCCATGGCGCGCATCGAAGGCCTCGACGCACATGCGCTGGCGGTAAAGACGCGCATCGAAGTGCTCAAGCCGGCGGGCACATGACCATGGAGGCCGTGGACAATGCGGCAATCTTGGCGCTCGCGCGTCCAGACATCGTCGCGCTCGCACCCTATGAGCATGCGGTGTATGCGCCCACCCTTGAGCGGCTGCATGCGAATGAGTTGCCCTGGCCGCCGCTGTCGGAAGATTCCGGCAGCGCCCTGCACCGTTACCCTGAGCCGCAGCCCGCAGCGCTGGTCGCCGCACTGGCTGGGCAATACGGTGTGGCAGCCGAGCAGCTTCTTCTCGGGCGTGGCAGCGATGAAGGCATAGATCTTTTGACGCGGGCATTTTGTCGTGCGGGCGTCGATGGGGTCATCACCTGCCCACCGACCTTCGGCATGTACGCCGTCGCCGCCCGAATCCAGGGCGCGGAGGTAATCAGCGTGCCGCTCGATGAGCGTTACGCGCTCGACGAAGTCCGTGTAATCGCCGCACTGGAGCGCAGCGTCAAGCTCGTGTGGTTGTGCTCGCCGAACAATCCCACAGGCAATAGCCTTGACGCTGCCGCCATTCGTCGCGTGCTCGAAGCCGCCCGCGATCAAGCGCTCGTGGTGATCGACGAGGCATACATCGAATTTTCAAAAAATCCATCATGGATTGATTCTCTGGCGGCGTATCCCCACCTCGTGATCCTGCGCACCCTGTCGAAGGCGCAAGGGCTCGCAGGCGCACGCATTGGAACGGTGATTGCCTCACCGACGGTGATTCGGCTACTCCGCAAGATCATCCCACCCTACGCGATCGCGCGGCCCACCTCGGTCGCGGCTGAGCAAGCCTTGCAGGAACACAACCGTGCCATCGCACTCGAGCGCATCGCGCGAATCTGTGCCGAGCGCGAAAGGCTGCGCGCGGCCCTGTCGCGTTCTGCGTGGGTAAAGACGGTGTATCCGAGTGACGCGAACTTCCTGTTGCTCTCGACCACCAATGCACGTCAAGTGCTCGATCGATTGCAAGCCGTGTCACTGCTCGCCCGAGACTTCAGCGGTAAACCGGGGCTCGATGAAGCCGTTCGCCTCACGGTGGGAACCCCTGATCAAAACAATCGCATCATTGAGGCGCTAGGGTGCAGTCCATGAGAGTGCTTTTCGTCGATCGGGACGGCACGCTGGTCGAAGAACCCGACGACAATCAGGTTGATCGGCTCGAGAAAATTCGCTTCATGCCGGGCGCTTTCGCCGCTCTCAAGCAGTTACAGGATACGGGCTACACGCTCGTGATGGTGACCAACCAAGATGGCCTCGGCACCAGCTCCTTTCCCACGGCTGATTTCACGGTTCCACAGCAGTTCATTCTCGATGCCTACGCCAGCCAAGGCGTGTTCTTTCGCGAGATCTTCGTCTGCCCCCACCGACCGACCGACGGCTGTGCTTGCCGCAAGCCGAACACGGGTCTCGTCGCCGAATGGATCGCTGCCGAAGGCGTTGATCTCAGTCGATCGGCCGTAATCGGCGATCGGGAGACCGACCTCGAGTTCGCTCGGCGCCTCGGCTGCTCTGCGTATCGCATTCAGTCGCCCAGCGAGTCCGCCAAAGATTGGACGCACGCGGTGCGCGAGCTTACCGCGCGACGGGCTCGCGTGATGCGGCGTACCCGCGAAACCTCGATCGAGGTGGCGGTCGATCTTGATCACATCGAGCCGTTGGCACTGAGTACCGGAATCGGTTTTTTCGATCATATGCTCGAGCAGCTCGGTAAGCATGGCGGCTTTTCGCTCGAGCTGCGCTGCGTGGGCGATCTGCAGGTGGATGAGCATCACACCGTGGAGGATTGCGCTCTTGCACTCGGGCAAGCACTGCGCGAGGCGCTCGGCGACAAGCGGGGAATTGGCCGCTACGGCTTCCTGTTACCGATGGACGAAGCGCGGGCGCAGGTGGCCATCGATCTGTCTGGTCGCAGCCACTTCGTATTCGAGGGTCAGTTCACCCGCGACTCGGTCGGCCAGTTGCCCACCGAGCTTGTCCCGCATTTTTTTCGCTCGCTTGGCGATGCGCTCGGCGCTGCCGTGCACGTCAGTGTCACCGGCGAGAATTCCCATCACATGGTGGAAGCCTGCTTCAAAGGTGTCGGCCGCGCGTTACGCATGGCGCTTCGCCGCGAGGGTGATGATCTGCCGAGTACCAAAGGCGTCCTGTGAAGGCAGACGTCGATGTCGTGGTGGTCGATTCGGGCGGCGCCAACCTCGCCTCGCTGGGCTTCGCGCTCGATCGGCTCGGGGCGCGCAGCGTCGTCAGCGCTGACCCGGATCGCATCGCCGGTGCACGACGGGTCCTGCTGCCGGGCGTGGGTGCCGCAGGTTCCATCATGCAACGGCTCGAGTCGCTCGGGCTCGTCGAGACGTTGCGTAACCTGCAGTGCCCCGTTCTCGGTATTTGCCTTGGCATGCAGATCCTCTGCGAGCGGTCGGCCGAAGACGACACGCACTGCCTCGGTATCTTGCCGGGCACGGTCCAGCGATTTGCGGAGGCGCCTGACGCACCGGTGCCGCACATGGGCTGGAACCGAGTGCGCATCACGCAGGATGATGCGCTACTGCGCGGGATCAGCTCGAGTGATTGGTTCTACTTCGTGCACAGCTATCATCTGCAGCCGGGGCTCACTGCCACACTCGCCGAGACCGACTACAGCGTGCCGTTCACGTCGATCGTGCGACAGAGAAACTTCCGCGGCGTGCAATTTCACCCCGAGCGTTCATCCACCGCGGGCGCACGTGTGCTGCGAAATTTTCTGGAGTTGACGTGATTCTCATTCCCTCGATCGACTTACGCGGCGGACGCTGTGTCCGACTGTTGCAGGGCGACTTTTCCGCCGAGACGATCTATGACCTCGACCCGGCCGAGCTGGCGGCACGCTATCGGGATCTCGGCGCTGCGTGGTTGCACGTGGTCGACCTCGATGGCGCCCGGGAGGGTGCGCTCGGTAATCGCTCGCAAATCCTCCATCTCGCCAAAACCGGCGGCCTGCGTTTGCAGGTCGGTGGCGGCGTACGTGCGACCGCTACCGTGCGGACGCTGCTCGAGGGTGGCATTGCACGCGTGGTTGTCGGTAGTGCGGCCCTTGAAGATACCGCGGGGGTACAGCAGTGGTTAGCGGATTTTGGCGGCGACCGAGTCTGCCTAGCCCTCGACGTACGCATCGATTCTTTGGGCACGCCTCGAGTTCACACGCGCGGTTGGACCGAAGCTACGGCGGTGAGTCTCTGGGAAGCGGTTGATCGGTTCGCGCCGCAGGGCCTACGACATGTGCTGTGCACCGACATCGCCCGGGATGGTGCGTTGGCGGGTCCAAGCTTCGATCTGTACGCCGAATGTCTGCGGCGCTATCCGTATATCGCTTGGCAGGCGTCCGGTGGCGTTCGCCATCAGTCAGACCTGGAACAACTGCGGGCCATGGGCATGCCGGCGGCGGTCAGCGGTAAAGCCTTTCTCGAGGGCCGAATCACTGAAATCGAGGCGCGCTCATGGTGGGCAGCCTGAATGCTCGCCAAACGCATCATTCCCTGCCTCGACGTGCGCGACGGACAAGTCGTCAAGGGAGTTCGTTTTCGCGATCACCGAATCGTCGGCGACATCCTCGAACTCGCTGCGCGCTACCGCGACGAAGGGGCCGACGAGCTCGTGTTTTACGACATCACCGCGAGCCCCGATGGGCGCAGCGTTGATCGGGACTGGGTGCGTCGCGTGGCGCAGTTGCTCGACATTCCATTTTGCGTCGCCGGCGGTATTCGCTCCATTGCCGAGGGTGAGGCGGTCCTCAATGCCGGGGCCGAGAAGATCTCGATCAACTCACCGGCACTCGAGAACCCGTCGCTGATCGACGCCCTCGCCCGTCGGTTTGGTTCGCAGTGTGTCGTGGTCGGCGTCGACAGTGAAACGACCCCGAGCGGGTATCGGGTGCATCGCTACACCGGTGATCCGAACCGCTCGGCAGATAGCGGGCGCGATACCCTGAGCTGGGTCCGAGAGGCCGTCGATCGCGGTGCCGGCGAAGTTGTCCTCAATTGCATGAGCAGCGATGGCGTTCGTCGTGGCTACGATCTTGCTCAACTCCTCGCGGTCCGCGAGTGCTGCCCTGTGCCGCTCGTCGCATCAGGGGGCGCCGGAACCGTGCAGCACTTCGTCGAGGTGTTCCTTGAAGCCCGAGTCGATGCGGCGCTCGCCGCCAGCGTCTTCCACTCGGGTGAGATTGTCGTACGTGAACTCAAGCAAACCCTGATCCAGGCGGGTGTGGAGATTCGTCCATGATCGTGAGTATGGAAAATGCGGCAGAACTCGATTTCGCCAAAGGCGAAGGCTTGCTCACCGCCGTGGTCCAGCACGCGAGCTCCGGTGAAGTGCTGATGGTCGGATGGATGACCCGCGAAGCGCTGGAGGAAACTCTTCGCCGCGGCCGTGCCGTCTTTTGGAGTCGCAGTCGGCAGTGCCTGTGGGAAAAGGGGGAAACCTCCGGCCATACGCTGCATGTCACCGCGGTGCATGCGGACTGCGATCGCGACACCCTGCTCGTTCTGGCAACGCCCGACGGAGCCGTCTGCCACAAGGGCACGCGCCACTGTTTCGGCGATGCGGCGCTGATCGGGAACTCCGTTAACCGCGATCAGGGACCGCTCGCATTTCTTATGACGCTCGAGAACGTCGTTACCCAACGACTGACCGAGGGCGACAGCCAGAGCTACACGCGGCGTCTGGTCGAGGCAGGGCCGGCGCGGGTGGCGCAAAAGGTGGGCGAGGAAGGCGTCGAGGTGGCGCTCGCGGCCTTGAGCGCCGATACCGACAAACTGGTGAGCGAGTCAGCGGATCTGCTCTATCACCTCATCGTCTTGCTGCGTTCAAAAGGACTTGGCCTGGAAGCAGTCAGCCGCGAACTCGCGCGACGCCACTCAGGGTAACGAGCGGACGAAGGCGCGCGTCGCTAGATCAAGATTTCTTCGGCTGGATCGCGAAGATTGTAGTGCGAGGCCATCGATGCGCCGTACGCGCCCGCCGTGGCGATCAGCAAGACATCACCCTCCGCAGTGTCGGCGGGCAGGTAGCGATCGTGCCCGAGCACATCGCCGGTTTCGCAGATCGGCCCGACCACCTCAACCCGTCGCAGCGCCCCGTCTGCGAGCCGCGATAGATTCACGATGTCATGATGCGCGCCATAGAGCGCGGGACGAATGAGTGAGTTCATGCCCGTGGCCACGCCGACGTAGCTGACCTCACCCTTGGTCTTGAGCTGCGTAACGCGGGCCAACAGCACCCCAGCCTCGGCGATGACATAACGACCGGGCTCCAACCACAGGGCCACACCGGGCAACATCGGCTGAAGTCTCATCAGCGCGGCATCGAGCGCGCCGAGATCGAGTCGGCGACCACCTTGGCGCGTTGGGATACCGAGGCCGCCGCCCAAGTCGAAAACCCGAGCGTCCGGAAAATGGGCGCGTGCCACCATCATGAACTTTGCAGTATCGATCCAACTATCGATACCGAGAATGCCACTGCCCGCATGGGCATGCAGCCCGACGACCTTCGCCCCGGCTCGATTAGCCGCCGCCGCGAACCGCTCGATCTCGTCGTGGGCCACGCCGAACTTGGATTGACTACCCGCCGTTCGGACGTGTTGGTGATGACCTCGCCCGCTGCCCGGATCGAGACGAACGAACACCTCGCGACCTTTGAAAAGCTCGGGCCACTGTTCGATGGGGTGCAAGCTGTCGAGCGTGACGCGAACGCCGCGCGCCACAGCCCAGGCGTACTCCTCGCGCGGCGCAAAATTGGGCGTGTACAACACCTCTTGCGGATCAATGCCCGGACACGCGTCAAACACCTGCTCAAGCTCACCGCGCGAGACGCATTCGAGCGCGAGACCTTCCTCGCGCACGGTACGCAGGACCTCCGGGTGCGGATTCGCCTTCATGGCATACGACACGCGCGCGATCGAGCCCAGGGATCTCAGTTCGCGGCAACGCTCCCGAAGCGTCAGTCGATCGTAAACGTAAGCACTGTCTCGATCCTGCATCAGCTCTAGCAGCTCTGCGCGTCGCGTCGCCCACCAAGGCGGAGGCGTCTTCACCGCTGTCTCGGGGGTCTGAAACAACTGTGACCAACTTGGGCCGAGCACGACATCATCGCGCACCGGCTCGACCAACAGTTCGTGCAGACTCTCGACCAAGCGATCACCCTGGTCCTGATCAACCACGAACGTCAGGTTCAGATCGTTGGCGGCCTGACTCACCAGATAAATCCGACGATCAGCCAGCAACTCGAGTGCACTACCGAGGCGGTGCAGGATGCCCCGAATGTTCTGCCCGACGAGACTGACGGACGCACACGGCCCGATCAGCTCGGCACGGCACAGTGGTGCGAGGTCGCGCTGCAAGGCTTCGAGTGCTGCCGCATCGAGGGCGTTGGCTTGTGGGTCGAGCGAGACGGTGACGTTGGTCTCGGAGGTCGACACCTGGTCCACCGACATACCGTGCTGTTTGAAGATCTGAAAGGCATCGGCGAGAAATCCGACCTGATGCCACATGCCGGGGCTCTCCATCGACACCAGCGTCACGCCTTTCTTGACGCACACCGCTTTGACCTGCGCCACCTCGGAGACGGGCGCCGTGCTGATGCGCGTACCGCGCATGGCGGGAACCTGCGTCGCATAGACAAAGAGAGGAATGTCGTACTGGCGCACCGGCAACAAACAGCGCGGGTGTAATACCTTGGCCCCAGCGGTGGCGATCTCTTGCGCCTCGTCGTAGGTCAACTCCAAGAGCTGCCGTGCCGTCCGGGTCGCGCGTGGATTGGCACTGAACATCCCGGGCACGTCAGTCCAGATCTCCAGTTGCCGTGCATTGAGCAGCGCTGCGAAGTACGCACCCGAGGTGTCTGACCCACCGCGCCCAAGCAATACCGTGTCACCCGCGCCGTCGCTGCCAATGAAGCCTTGCGTGATCAGCAGCCGACCCAGCGACGCGAGTCGGCCCTGCAGCGCCTCATCGGGGCGGAAGTCGCAGGTCGCGGACAGATAACTCGCACGTTGAGTTGCGGCTTCGCGGGTTTCGGCCCGTAGGCACTCGCGCGCATCGATCCACCGTACCGGCAAGCCACGCGCCTGCAAATACGCCTCGCCGATGCGTGTGGCGAGCAGCTCGCCCATCGCCATCACTCGCGCCCGCGTGCGATCGTCGACCCGGCGCGCCGTAACGATGTGCTGTAGTCGATCGCCGAGCTCGCGCCACCACGGCTCGAGAGTGATCGGGGCCTCGATGCCGAGCTGCTCGATGAGCGCTGAATGCCGAGCTCGAAGCGCCTCGAGCGCCGTGCTGTAGTCCCCGGAAACTGCGTCGGTAAGCAAGGTCTCCAGGCGATCCGTGACGCCACTCAAGGCTGAGTGAACGATGAGCACTCGATCACCCGCCAAGAGGCGCTGCTGCGCCGCGGCGGCAATGTTGGCCCAATTGGATTCAGACGAGACGCTGCTGCCGCCGAACTTCAGGACGACCCAGTCAGAGGCTCCAGCTCGGGACATGCGCGAACTCCCGTCGGCCTAGAGTTCGTCGTCGTAGATTTCGCGCAGATCCTTCGCGAGTTTTTTGTCCGCCAACACTTCCTCGACTTTGCTCCACGCCGCCTTACCGCGCTTGCCGGGCACGGGGCGCGCACGCCGCTCTACCCGGTCGAGGAACCGGTCGTAGTCGTTGTTCTCATCTTGATGGGCCACTTCGCCCAGCATGTCGTCGTCAAGCTCGAAACTTTCGGAGTCCCGTTCGGATATCATTGCGATGTCAAAACCTTTTAAATCAACGCGTTAGGTGCTGCTTGGCGCCGCAGACGCGGGGGACTATAACGAAAATTACCCGCCAGTCAACTACGACGCACGGCGTTGCGGACGATTACCGGGGCTCCGCGAGATAGGCCGAGGACATCAGACGCCCTGCCCTCAGCCACGGCAATTTCGAGCACGCCAAAGGAATTCACGAGCGCCATGCTCTCCCCAGGACGCATGTCACCGTAAGTGCGCCGTAGGGACAGTACCTCTCGCCCCGCGTGGACAATGGGCTCCACCCAACCTTCGAGCAGTCGACTATCGATGTTGGTAATGAGGTTACCGAAGTGATCGATGGTGATGACGACGCCTGCCACTCGATCGGCCGAAGCATCGGGTGCATCCACCCAGGCTGGGACGAGTTGGTCGATCGGTCGGCCGAGTTGCTCGGGCGTGACCCGTCCGGCCGCGATCTCAGCAGCGAGGGGCGCGAATACATCGCGCCCATGAAACGTGGCGCTCGGCCGGCCCAAACGAAACCGGCTGAGCACCGCTGAATCCAGATGCCAGAGTCGAACCGCAGGATCGCGCGCCGCCACAGGTTCGAGCAGCCCGTTGTCCGGCGCGAGGAATAGGTGCGAGCCCACTTGCACGATCGCAATATCCCGCGCTGTACCGACGCCGGGATCGACCACTGCGACATGAACCGAGCCCGCCGGGAAATATTCGAACGAGCGCGCGAGCCAAAATCCCGCCTCAGCCGGCCAATGGGCGAGGATGTCGTGCGTCAAATCGACGATTTTCGCTTCAGGGAAGCGCTCGAGGATCCGGCCCTTCATCACTCCAACAAACGGATCACGCAGGCCAAAGTCCGAGGTCAGCGTGATGAGACCGGACGGCGTGAACGAGGTTGACATGCGCAATGCGCTCCGGGAGGCGAACGAATTTCCAACGAAGCGCGTACGGTATCATCGCTCGTATGACAACGCCTCGGCTTCCTGCTTTTCGGCTCGACGGCAAAGTGGCTTTGATCACAGGGGCTTCGAGTGGCATCGGCGCGCGGCTGGCGGAAGGCTTCGCGGCCGCCGGTGCGACGGTCGTGCTCGCGGCGCGGCGCGAAGATCGCTTACAAGCCTTGGCGGAACGTCTCCAATCGCACGGTGCAAGGGCGGTGCCCGTGGCCCTGGATGTGACCGACCCCGCTGCCATTGCCCAGACGTTTGATCGCATCGCGGCAAACATCGGTATCGTCGACGTACTCGTCAACAACGCAGGGATCGCCGAACCGCACCTCTATCTCAAGACCACGGCGGAAAGCCGTGATGCGACCTTTGCGACCAACTTCACCTCGGCCTGGGACATGAGCGCGGAGGCGGCCAAGCGTCTCATCGCAGCCGGTCGACCGGGCAGCATCATCAACATTACCTCGGTGCTGGGCATCGGTGTGGGCGTCGGGTACTCGGCCTATGCGGCCTCGAAAGCAGCGCTCGCCCAACTGACCCGAAGCATGGCACTCGAGTTCGTTCGTCATCGGATCCGCGTCAACGCTTTGGCACCGGGATGGTTCGTCACCGAAATGAACGAACAATTCTTCGCCACAGCGGAAGGTCAGGACTATCTAAAAAAGATGCCGCCGGGACGCGCTGGACAGCTCGATGAACTGGTGGGGCCCGCATTGTTGCTGGCGAGCGAGGCCGGTTCGTTTGTGAACGGCGTAGTTCTACCCGTTGACGGCGCGCATCACGTCGCGCTCGTCTGAAGACTGGCCTCGGAGGGCGCAGGCGCCGGAGGTACGGCGCCCGCCGGATCGGGCGACAATTCGAGTCCGATCATCACCGGAATGCCTCGCGCCTCGCTCAGGGCTTGTACGGCCAAATCCCAATTGATGGCCACTTCCGTCTCACCTAGCAGGGCGTCAAGCCGCTTTTCGAAATCCTCAAGCGGCACAGCCGTGCTCTGCCCTTGCGCATCAACCGGCGGGTGAACCTCGAGCCAGACCTCGCCGTCCGCTTTGGTGATTTTGACGGGCTCGTTGACCAACGCGACCCGAGTGCCAACCTTCACCGCATCGAAGAGCACGGCGACGTCCTCGGGATACATGCGCAAGCACCCATGAGTCACCGCCATTCCTACGGCATCGGGATTATTCGTGCCGTGGATCAAGTAGGAGCCCCCGGGAATGTTGAGCCGCAATGCATGCGCGCCGAGCGGATTGTCAGGCCCCGGTCCCACGACGAGTGGCAGCGGATCGCCGCGTTCTTCGTGCTCTTTGCGCACGGAGGCCGGCGGATACCACGGCGGATCCTTTTGCTTAGAGACGACCTTGGTGAATCCGAGCGGCGTTCGCCAATCCATCTTGCCGACGCTCACCGGAAACGTCATGGCTTTGGCTTTCTCGCCCTTCGCGGGCGGCGGAAAAAAATACATCCGGTGCTCAGGCAAGTTAACGACGATGCCGATGCGCTCCGCGGGGGGCAGCAGGCGCTTGCCCGGAATCAGAACACTCGTCCCCTCACCCGGCAACCACGGGTCGACACCCGGATTCACCCGCAATAGTTCCTCGTAGCCGAGGCTATAGCGGCGGGCAATCTCGATCAGGGTGTCTTCGTACCGAGTCTGGATCCGCTCCACAACGCCGAACACTTCGCCGCCATCCTCGCGCAACTCGTACTCGACCGCCTGCGCACTCTGCAGTGCAGTGCCCAACACCGCACAAAGCAGAATCAGATTTCTAGTGAGCGTGGCGCGCATCATCAGCCGAGTGCAGTGCCGACCGAGGCGTCCTTTTTGACAGTGTCCAACACTTCCTTGGGCTCGAGGTGAGTGAGCCCCACACGAACCGCTGGCTGAAAATCCTGTAGTCGCACTTTCAGATCGTCGGGATCTTGTTGATGATCCAGGAAGAGTTTCGCGGTTTTGAGCACGTCCGCCAAATTCGATCGGCTACCGTCACCATGGAATTCAATGGCGGCTTCAATGATATTGCTGCCGAAACCCCACTGCTCCAATATCTTGCCCAAGGCACCGACATGCCACTGCTCGACAATATCATCTAGACCCTCGACGTCGTCGCGAAACTCTTGGTCGAAAGCGGCCTCAGTGAACAGAAAGATTCGGCCCACGCCCTGCATGAGAGCGCCCAATAAAGCCCCTTCGGAATCTACGCCATGCACGCGCATGGCCAGCGCGTGACTGAAGGTCGCCAAAGACACGCTGCCCTGCCACACTTCACCGACTCGCGTTTGCACGAGCTTCAATTCACGGCGGTCACGCAGGCTGGATACGGCAAAGGCCAAGATGACGACGCGCAGCGAGCGCAGCCCGATTCGCACCACCGCGCTGCGTGCATCAGTGATGGCGCGGCCACCACCCTGGAACGCCACCGAGTTGGCCATGCCGATCACCCGCACCGACAAGGCGGGCTCAGATTCGATCATCCGCGCAATCGTCGGCACAGTTACGAAATCGCTGTCGAGCGAGCGAACGAGCTTGGTAGCCACTTCCGGAAAACAGGCAATTGCAAGCCCGCCCTGCGACATATCGCGGACGAGTTTATCAACGAACGCTATACCCTTGTGATCACTCATGGTCTTCGACAACCCGCATACCCACGGCGAATGCTACGCGAGGCGGACCACCCGAGACCATGGGAGACGATCAGGGAGTCGATGGCGGCGCGGCGGGTTGCAACAACTCACCACCGTTCGGTTTTGGACGAGGCGGTTCGACGCCGCTGCGCCCTCCGCCCGGGCTGGGTGGCCCAAACGATACGCCACCACCCTGCGCCCCATCGGGCTCGAGGATGGCCAGCATCACACGGCGATTGGTCGCCCGGCCCTCAGCGGTATCGTTGGATTGCAGCGGTCGCTGCTCTCCGTAACCGATGACCGTCATCAATGACGTATTGGCGCCGCCTTCGCCCAGCAGTCTCACGACTGCGCCGGCGCGTGCGCCCGAGAGTTCCCAGTTGCTCGGATACTGCGACGTCTTGATCGGTATGTTGTCGGTATGCCCTTGTACAAAGATCGGGTTTTTCAAATTCGCCAACGAAGCCCCCAACTTGCGCACGATATCCGCCGCCTCGCCCGCCAGTCCCGCCGACCCACTCGAAAACAGCAGATCGTTACGAATCTCCACCTCGACCCAATTCGAATGCTGCCGGATGGTGACCTGATCGGTCATGACTTGCCGCTCAAGCGCCTTGGCGACATTGCCGGCGATCCCGGAGAGACTCATGCCCGTATCCATACCCTGCGCATCCGTTTTGCGGATGGGGCGCGGGCCCATGGCTTTCTCCGTTTCAGGCATGGTGACCAAATCGGAGGACGGCATACCCTCTCGGATCGACAACGTGATCGGCATGTCACGTTGCGGCTCACCTCGAAAGGCCGCCATCAAGGCTTCGGACATCACCCGGTATTTACCCGAGTTCAGCGAGGACACGGAATACATGACCACAAAAAAGGCCAAGAGCAAGGTGATGAGATCACCATACGGGATGGCCCATGCCTCGTGGTTCGCGTGCTCTTCTTTGCCTTTGCGACCGCCGCCACTCATGGCTTCGTCAAATACCCTTGCAGCTTGGCTTCGATGATGCGCGGGTTCTCACCCTCAGCAATCGCGGCAAGGCCATCGATGATCATGCCGCGGGTGCGGGCTTGGGCGCCTGCCACTGCCTTCAATTTAGCGGCGGCCGGCAAAAAGAACAGATTCGCGATGCCGATGCCGTACACCGTGGCCGTGAACGCCGCCGCAATCCCCGTACCGAGTTTCGAGGGGTCCTCAAGATTTCCCATGACCGCCATCAATCCGAGCACCGCACCGATGATACCGAGCGTGGGCGCGTAGATGCCCATGCCCTCGAAGACCTTGGCCCCGGCATAGTCGATGTCGTACCGGGCATCGCTTTCGACCTCAAGCACCTTGCGCACCGTATCGGGCGCCGCGCCGTCGTAGACGAGCTCGAGACCGCGTTTGATAAACGGGTCTTGTTCTTTGGCGATTTCCGGCTCTAACGCCAGCACGCCGCGTCGACGCGCTGCCGAGCTCCACTCGATCATACGCTTGACCAGCCCTTCTTCGTCTTCCTTCGGCGGTTTGAACAACCACTTGAGCATCGCGAGGGCACGCTTCACAGAATGCATCGGCGCGTGGATACAGATCGCGGCAATAGTGCCAAGCACGACGATGACGAACGCTGCACCGCCAAGCAATCCCTTGACACCGGCGCCCTTGAGGATGGCACCGACGATCAGCGAGAAGATCGCCAAAAACACGCCAACGATCGTCAAAATATCCATGGTTAGCGCAGTTTACTCTTTCTGGCGCCCTGATCGTCGGTTTCCCGCCAACCGGCGAGACGCGCCTTGAGTCGGGAAACCGCCTGGCCATGAAGCTGCGACACGCGTGACTCCGTCACACCGAGGACCAGGCCGATTTCCTTGAGATTCAACTCGTCCTGATAGTAGAGCGACATCACGAGCTTCTCGCGCTCTGGCAGACCATCGATGGCTTCGGCCAGCGCCGCACGAAAGCCGCTGTCCGCCACAGACTTCACCGGGTCGACGAAGTCGTCAGCCGGATGGTCGACTTCAACGTCTTCCATGCTCGACAGCTGGCAGGTCGCCGCGTCCTGTACGATCTTGTGGTACTCATCGAGGCTTACGCCCATGCGGCCAGCAACGTCAGCCGCTGCGGCTTCGGCACCCGTCTCCTGTTCGATCGCCAGGATGGCTTTGGCCACCTCGCGCGAGCGGCGGTGAACCGACCGCGGCGCCCAATCAAGTCGCCGCAGCGAATCCAGCATGGCCCCGCGGATACGAATGCCGGCGTAGGTTTCGAAACTGGCTCCGCGTCCTGCCGTGAATTGACCGGCCGCTTCGAGCAGCCCGATCATGCCGGCCTGGATGAGGTCATCGACCTCGACCGAGGGAGGCAAGCGTGCGCAGAGGTGGTAGGCGATGCGCCTGACCAGCTCGGCATGCTTGCGGACGAGTTCGTCCGACTCCGATCGATTCGCCCGCAAATCCGCGTATGTGTTGATGGCGTTCATTTGATCACCTGAAGTCGTCGCCCTGAGGGAGCAACCAGTCGCTCCGCAAAAAACTCGATGTTGCCGCGGGAACCCTGCGGCGCTTCCCATTGGCTCGCCTTGCTGACGAGACGTTTGAGTGCGGCACCGGCCGCACTCCCCGGGTAGGCATCGATGACGGGTCGCTGCTCGCGGATCGCGCGTCGCAGAAAATCGTCATC
>Ga0172373_10006371_pt1 | contig 15695 bp, 11 predicted proteins | sample Lak10m_2_FD_114546 | JGI IMG/M metagenome (GOLD analysis project Ga0172373, IMG submission 114546) | Freshwater microbial communities from Kabuno Bay, South-Kivu, Congo - kab_092012_10m | ecosystem: Environmental > Aquatic > Freshwater > Lake | place: Democratic Republic of the Congo...
GATCCTGTTGCCCTGATTACGGACGAAAAAATCGAAATGACGCCGTGGGAGGTTCAGGACATGGCCGTCCAGGTGGTCCGCGACTATCTGGAGGAGCAGGGCTTTGAACTGATGTCCTGGCAAAGCCACCCTGAGGTGAATCCATCCATCTGGTTCATTGGCAAGTCTGGGCAGCCAGAGTGGGTGGTGGTGCGCCCAGCAAAGTTTCCAGCCAGGATCGCCGAGCGCCCAGCCAACTGGCAGGAGCTTGCCGACAACTACGCCAGGTTGAGCGACAAGGGGCACTTTGCCTCCGTTGCCATTGCGAGCTCCTACCAGCCTTTCAATTCCAGCGATGAGGATCCTGTGCCGTTGTGGCGCGGGCATCACCTGGAAGTGGATTTCACCGGTCTGGAGTGATCTGCCTTGGGCTGTCGATTCAAAAAGGCGCCTTTTCATCTACGCGTTTGTCACGCCTGGTACACCAACCCCTCGAAGTTGCTTGAGCCACCTTCTAAACTCCAGACATCCGCTTCGAACAGTTCGCCCACGTTCAGAACGACTTCCGATTGGTCGTTCTTGTACTTGCCAAGGCCCTCCGAGAAATATTCGATGTCGGCATTGTGGGGTTCAGCCGCAAACTTGAATTGGTCGTTATCCAGCAGCGTCTTCAAGTTCACCACGACTTGCCCCGGCTTCGGGAGGATCGCAAAAATCATCTCCGTCAAACCTGTGTCGGCCTGCGGCACGCCTCCAAAAAGCGTCTTGGCTACCGACATGTCCAGAGTCCATGATGAAATCTGCTCGTCCAGAGCCTGAACGCCAAGCAGTTTCCACACGCCTTGGTTGTCTAAGGACATTTGACGGAAGCAGGTCAGGCTTGTCTGGCGGAACGTTTTGGGCAGCTTATCGCAATGCTCTTGGAGTGCAGTGGCTCGCTGATACCGCTGTTTTCGGGTCTTCGGTTTCCGTTGCCAGTCGCTTACCACCTGGATCAACTCACGCGTAAAAAGATTCGTGCTCATATGAGTTTCAGGATACCCATCCGGTGCGTCAAAACTGACTCCCTGCCTTCAGGATAATCGTCAATTCTCTGCATCCAACCTCGGCAAATGGACGCTTCAACTTTTCTGTCCTGTACTCACTCCGAGCATTGCCGTTGGTTGTTGCCAGCATCCACGTCGAGCCGCACTCTCCACAGTTGGCTTTGAAGCCATTGTCTGAGCCGTGAAATAAAGAAGGCGGGAGTTGGTGGCCGCAAACGCGGCACAAGCCAATAAGTCGTGCCAGCCTAAGTGAAGTGCGGATCGTTCTCTTTGTAGCTTCGTTGGCGGAGCTTCGTTGCACTATTGCCTCCACATCAGCCTCTATCTTGGGAGGTAGCAGTCCCACAAACCTGACGCCGTAGCCTGCCTTTTGAACCTTGGTCCCCGCAGCGGCAATGATGGTGCTTTGCAGCTCTCCCGGAATTGGCGAAACCGTGAATGGATACCGCATCAGCACCTGCTTGAGCAACCACTTCTCAATGGCCAGTCGCACCCTCTCTACGGCGTAGAACTGTAATGGATGCAGGATGCTGTTTTCGCCAAGCTCGTCATCCATGGACTCGCTATCGTGGCAAAAGAAAACGTAGTAGTTGTCCCGCTGCTGGGCCCAAGACAACCGGCCCCGCCAGCCAGCTACCAGCGTCAATCGGTCAACAGAGTCACCCTGGTCATCTAGGAGCTCCAGGAGGCAAGCACCTTTCTCCAAGCGCAGCAGAACTTCCCAGGGACCGAAAGTCGCGGACCCACTCACGTTATCCCAGGCAAGCAGCGCGCTGGCATCTAACGCTTTGCGCGTCAGCAGTTCGATAAATGCCGCGTACCTTGCACCTCGCGCCTTTGCTACCTCGAACTTTTGCTGTGGTGTCTGCATTTCCTTGGATGCGCCAGAGTTAGCCAGCAACCAGAGTGGACGCAGGTGCCGATAGTGGGGATCGTGCCGAAGGATGTTCGTGTTCCGTAGGGCAATCGGGACATTCATTGTCCGAGGGACCCTCGGATACAGCCCACGATACGTGATCTGCTTGACCTTGCCGTACAGACTCGTGAGCACTTCATGTGTGTTCTTTGCTCGAGCACCTGCTTCCGGGTTGTCAGCAAAAGACTGACCCCACAGCGAGCAGATTTCCTTGCGAAGCCGGTGATCCAGATGCTGCGCATCCGAGAACTGCTTTGCTTGTTCGTGCTTTTTCAGTAGTTGCAGCACCTCGTGGATCCGCGCGCGAAGAAGACCCAGGACTCGGTCGATCAGCCGGGCGAAAACCACGTTCTCATAGATGGCGTACTCGTCCTCGCTGACCAAACTCTTAAGGCGTGCAGGCACGATCCCCGTGATCCGGCGACGGCTCCAATCTCTTGAGTTGGATGCCAGCGTCGTCAGCGCGTCCTGCGACAGCCTTCTGGAGCGGGAGACTGGCAGCACCTCCGCGTCGTAGCGCATGTCGAGCCTTGGTTTCTTCGAGATCGCCTGAAGGTGCCCGGCAGCGAGAATTTCAGAAAGCAGTCTCTCGATGTCCAGCAGGTCCACGTGCTTCTCGAGTTGCGCTGGCATGATGGGCGACGGCAGTTCCCCTGCCATGAGTCCATCTGTCACTGCGCCGACAGCTTCGTCGATCAACGGGTTCGGTGAATCTCCCGCGGAGCCAGTTGTCGGAAGTGCGAATTTCCGGTCTGAGCTGTCTGCGGACAAGACGCAGCGCACATTGCCATCCCCCCAAAGGATGTCCCCCATCTCGAGGGACGTGTGTCCATTGAGAACGCAAGGCGACAGCACCTCGAATCGTCCGGGCTCCACCGTCGTCGGTAGCTCAACCTCCCGACCCGCATGGCGATCCCAGACCTTCATCCGCCGCGCTCCAACCGTTGGATGTCCGCTTCGATCGCCGTGAGGCAGGACGTTGGTATCTCCCCGAGCTTTGTATCTTTCCAGAACGCGTTCAGCGCTTCTTCCACAATGCGCAGGTCATCGGCGCGCTTGTCGTGCCGACCGGTGACCTTGCCGTCGCGGAACATGCGGGTGGACAGCATATGGTCGAGGGCCATAGCCTCAGTGCCCCCGCACTCAAGCACCACAGGCATGAAGCGAACCATCTGTTGCTCCAGCCGGTTACCCCAGCCCAGGCCGAAGCTATCGTTCAGGATTTTCGTGAGGCGACTGGAATCGAGCGCAGAGAGCAGTTTTTTGACGTGCGTCGTATGCTTCCTTCGAGCTTCGTCGAACAGGTGCATCAGGCTGTCGTACGACCAGGTCACTCGATCGGACGGTCGCGCGATCCTTTCATTGGGAGGAACTTGCTTGGGCAGTTCAAGCACGAAGGCACGGTCGTGGGTCTTGTCGGCGAACGCGTTGGTGGTTTCGTCTTGGTTGGCCGTCCCGATGAACCACAGGTTAGGTGGCAAGAGGATCTGGCGTCCATCCACCAATAGCGCGGGTGCGCCACTCGCGGGGCGCGACTCCATGAGCGTCATGAGCCGCTTGGCTGGCGAGAGCTCCATCGCCGACAGGAATTCCGCAAAGTATTGCTCGGGCCGCGAAAGATTCATCTCGTCCAGAAGGACGACATGCAGCATGTCGATCTGCGCTTCGGTCTGAGCGCGGTACAGCGCCTGTAACGTGTCCTTCTCGTAGTACCGCTTCTCGAAAGCGTTGTAGTGCCCGATCAAATCTGCCCGGTCGCGCCACCCCGCCTGCACGGGTACGACGGTACAAGTCGCGCCGATGGCTGCGCAGAACGCCGTTGCCAAGCTGGTCTTGCCGGTCCCGCTGATGCCCTGGAAGATGTGTAATCGGCTCATCGCCAATCCGCCCACGAACAACTGCAGGATTTCCTTGGAGAAATGCAGCTGCTTCTTTTCCTCCGCATACGCGATGCGGGCTTGCAGGTCGCCGACCAAGGTCGACAAGGCAGGCACAGGTTCCGTGGGTATCCGCAACGCGAGCTCCTTGTCCATGCGCGTAAGCTCTGGGAAGGCAGTTGCCTCCTTTCCTTGGTCTATGAGGTCATCCACCTGTGCTCGCAGCTCTTGCACCGCGTTACCCAAGAGCGCCTTGTGCTTTTCCAGAACCACGCGCATCGTTTCGGCGTTCTCCCTCTCCATCACGCTGAGCTTCCACTGTTCCTGCTGCTGTCGAAGGCCGAACAACTCGCCCATTGCAACATCAAGGCTTCGCTGCAATGCATCGCGCTGTCCCCGAAGTTCCCTGGCGTCACCTTCAGACTGGCTAGAGCGCATCTCCTGCAGTTTTCGATCCAGTTCCCTGTTGTTCGCACGCAGCGACTCCACTTCTTGCAGCAGTCTCTCAGGATCATCCCCGGTCGCCTGCCGAAGCGCGTCAAGTTCATCGAGTTCAGACTGTTGGCTGCTCACCACCTTGCGCAGCCGATCAATTTCTCGAATATGTCGGGCGATCTCCGTCTCTTTTTCCTCCAGGAGATCCTTAGCATGCAGGCGGGCGTCTTCTTGGAGATTTCTTTGACGGACGCGAAGAACCTCCTCCTCAACTCGGATCTTGTCCTCTCGTCTTTTTAGGCTGACATCCTGTAGGGCAAGCTCAGTTTCCTTCTGCTCAAGGGAAGCTGCCTGTTGCCGCGCAGCTTCGAGGAGTTGGGCCGCCTCATGCCTGGCTTCCTCAAGGAGATCCTTTCTGCGTTGGGCAATCTCTGTCGGGAGTTGGTCTCGCTGCCTTTCAAGTGTGCTGATCTGTTCCTGTAGAACCCTCAGCGAAGCCTCGCGCTCGAGAACGAGCCCTCCCCGAACTTCGGCTTCCCGCAGAGCAAGTTTCTGTTCAGTCCCGACGAGCTCGCTGCGAAGCCTGGAGACCTCATCGCGTTCAGCTGCCAGCTTCAATGCATCGGCATTGAACTGTGAGCGCTCGGCTTCAAGCGACGTCTTTTCTGCTGCCAGTCCATCGCGGTCTGCCTGTAGTGCAGCGCGCTCATCGGCCAAAGATTTCTCTTTTGCCTTGACTTCGTCAACGGCCTCCCGTGCTCTGGAGCCCAAGCGCGCGAACTCGTCGATAAACGTCAGAAACGGACTCCGATCGCCCTCCGGCAGTTTGGTGACAAATGCCTTGACCACGTCTTCCGACCACTCCGGAACCGACTCACCGACCAGCGGCGCTACCTGCGAAGCCGAAGCCATTAGCCTCACCAGAGCCGATGGTGCCGGTGAGGCCGCGGCCACTGGTTGTGGGATCGCGGGACGTCCCGCTTGATTGCTCTTGCCCTTCTTGCCCATTTTTTTCAGACCTCTTCAAAAATACATGGAAAAATTCTCGGACCAGGCAATCGCGAATTCAGCTTCGGAAAGAACTTCTCCCCGAAGCAGACGTCTGCCGCTCGCATGCGCGCCCTTGTTGCGCATACCGATCAAGTCCAGGAGCCGCTCCCATTGCACTTGCGTGTCTTCGAGCTCGCGCAAAGGATGATCCAGGTGTTCGTGCGTCGAGAGCAGTGCGGCGAATAACAGTGCCTTGAAGGGGCGATCGCGCGATTTCGCGGCGAGGCGGATGTCCCGAAAGTTCTGGCCAGCCAACATACCCTTGCTGCGTTCAGGCAGCGGGGCCCGAAGGGGGACGGCATCGAGCAAGGCTTCAGCAGCACCTCGGTTCTGGCCATCGCGTGGCCAGACTCTTTCGCCGGCCGGCCAACGCTCCAGCATCCACTGGACCAGCGCTTCCAGAAGAGACCCACATTCCTGCACCAGGCTGGCCAACTCTTCTTGTGTAGCCTTTTCTAGCGTTTCCGTTCTGGCCTTCTGTCTCAACACCCTCCCCAAGTGGTGCTTCAGCTCCGACAAGCTTGGCTTGTCCAGTGCGGGCCAGCGGGAGAGGTGAAGTTCCACGTCTCGCTCAATTTGTCTGCTTAACTCATCAGCGGAAAGCTCTGAAGCATCTGCCGTCGGGAGCAACGCAGAAATGCGGTGCGCCAGCGCCGGTATCGAGTCCAGGCTCGCCTGCAACGGTTCTCGGAGCCATCTGGCGACCGGCGTGATGCGCCAAGGATCCGTCACCAGCCACGAGTGGAGGTCGCCCGGAACGTGGACGACCTCGCACCAAACGTAGGCCAGCGTGGGTTTGTTCCCGAGTATCTCAATGTCGTCGCTGCGGATCTCCGGCACTCCTTCCTCGTCGCCATTAGCCTGTAGAGCGTCGCGCAGGCCAGCGCGCCAAGCTTTCAGTATGTCTGCCTTGGCCGGCGTGGCGATGCCCTGCCGGCGCGGAAGCAAAAAGGGGCGAACCTCTCCGCCGCCCTCCCGGCTTTCGCGGAAAGTGGGGAACCTTTGCGCGGCCATCTCAAGCGGATAGACATCGGGTAAATCGCTGCTTACACGGGGAAGCCAGAGTCCGAACACACTATCCCGATAGGCGTACTGCACCGAAGGCGCGCCCTGGGTATCGATGCCACCGGACAGGAGATCCTCTCCGGCGGGTGTTGGTCGGAATTGCCCATCGACCCAGCCGGCGGGCATGAGCTCGTGAGCGAGAACGAAGGCGACGAGGCTCTCCTCCAGCCCCAACAGCTTGGCGATCTGCTGGCGATCGCGCATTCCAGTTCGTAGTAGGCCGAGAATGGCTTCCTGGAAGACGTTGAGGCGCCGATTGGCATCAGGCGCCAGAATCGTCCAGACCTCCACCGGCCAAAGCAGCGACTGTTGCCGACCCCGCGGCCCCTTGTGATCCCAGCGAAGATAGCGTTCAGCCGACATGGTTGGCCTCCGCGTCGCAAAGGTCCAGGAACGCACACAGTTCGGGTACCGCTTCCCTTGCCGCAGCATCCATGAACATGTTCTTGTCGCCAACGGCGATGAGCAGGCGCCGCTGCCGGCTCATGGCTACATTTAGGCGATTGGCGCTTCGCAAGTGACCATATTTCCGGCTGGCAAGTTGCTCGAAGGCATCGAGACTTTCCTGTTCCGCGCGACATTCGAGCTTTTTTGTGCTGCTTCTGACGACGGACAGGAAGACCACGTCAAACTGCTTGCCCTGGAAGGCGTCGACCGTTCCTACACGCAGACGTTCGCGGCATTGTGGGTTCGACGCATGTTCATCCTTGACCTGCCAGCCTTCTGGCGATTTTTCAGCAACGTCGAGCCTGGCCAGCTCCTCAAAAATGAGGTCTCGCTGTGCCGAGTAGAAGGTGATCACGCCGATGCTCTGATCGAGCGGGAGCTGCTCCAGCATACGCTTAACTTCCTGTGCGGTTCGAGCCGCCTCTACAGAGCGAAGCCGGCTGCCACCATCTACCCTTGTCTCCGCACCTTCATGGGCGGCCACGTCCACCCAAGCACACACTGCGCGACCGTAGATGGGAACAGTCTCTGCGAAGTCTGAGGCCTCCTTGCCCGATGAAACCTTGCCCAGCCCGACCGCTTCGTAAAAATTCTTGCTGACAAACTCACCGAGTGTCGGGTGCATCCGGAATTGCTTGTCCAACATCACAACGCGCGGGATCCCGTCGATCTCCTGGCGCTTGGTGAACTGCCGCCAGAGTCGTTCGAAGAGGCTGTGTCGGTAGGTGTCGGCGTGCACCTGGTCGCCTCGTTCGGCGCGGATGTCCTCCTCGAGCTCTGGGTCCAGGAGGTGCGGCAATTGCCGGTGATCGCCGACGAGAACAATCCGCCGGCGGGCCATGGCCATGGGAATAAAAAGGTCGAGGGGATTGGCCCGTGCCGCCTCGTCGATGATGACGCTTTGGAACTGAATCGCCTGCGCCGCATCCGGCGAGAGGTTCTTCAACTGCGTCATCATGCGACTGGCTGACTGCTGGCAAGTGGCGCCCACGATGCTGCTGTAGTTCTCCACCGCCCGTCGCACCCACGCTGGTTGCGAGACGAGGGCTTCCGAGAAGCGCCGTACTACTCCGTAGGCGCCGGCGCGCGATTTAGCCACCTTGGCAGCCAGTTCCTGCTGTAGTTCGCCCAGCAAGTTGACCGCCTCTTCATCCAGCGTCTTGCGGACCTTTGCCGGCCGGCGATCCACCCGCAGGCTGCGCAACAGTTCGTCGCGTACACCGCGCAGCTCATCTAGTTGCGCCATCGACGGAGTCGTGAGCTCAGCGAGCTTCGTGAGAACTTCTGTTTGGGATGCCGCACACCACGCGGAGCCTTGTGCAAGACGCAGGACCAGCAATGCCCGTCGCGGTCCGTCGTCCTCGAATGAGATAGGCAACACACGCAGGGATCGAACCGCTCGGGTCAACTGCCTTCGAGTGACGGCCGACAGGTGGCCGCTCGACGAAGGCATGTCTGGCTTCGTCTCGCGGTAGGCATTCCACCTGCTGCGCCAGTCGAGCGATGTACGGATCCGCGCCGTAGCTGCAAGCTGGTCAAGTATCTGCTCCAGCTGAGCAAGCTTTGCACTCCGGACATCTGCAGGAGCGCCTGCGACCAGCAATTCATTGAGCATGCCATCGAGTTGCTCCAGGAGTTTTGCCGCGGGATCCTGCTCCTCAAGGCCTTCCAGTTCCAACGCTACCTTCGCATGCTGTGCCAAGCGCCAGGTTTCGACTGGGTCAGTACCGCTTTGAGATCTGGAACCGACCTTGACCGCAGGCAGCCCGTACACCTCGGTTCTGTCCAGAGCCGTTTCGACGGCGTCGTGCTGGAAGCTCGAAATCAGCACTTGCTGTGCGATCGAACGTCCCTCGTTGAGGTCGGCCAGTTGCCGCTCGAGAGCTGCAATCACCTCCGTTTTTCCCGTTCCCGGCGGACCAATGATCAGCGCCACATCGGGTGTTTCAATCGCGACCTTCACCGCCCGCTCTTGCATCTCCGTGGGTTTTCCTTCCCTGAAGCTTTGCCGCGCATGGGATGTAAGGCCGCCGTGGGTTGACCTGCGTTGCCAAGGCAGCGGCATGTCCTGAAGCAGCCGGTTCAGGGTTGGTACGCCCACACCCGCTTCAATAGAGCGGCGCGCACGATCTCGTCGCTCCTGCTGCGTCCGATTTCCGGTGAGTGACAGGTAGACGAATCCCGATTCCGGCGGTGCAAGTCGGTCGTCGGTTTTGATGAGTAGCCCATCGGCAGCGAACTGGGGGCGTCCGCGCACGCGCTTTCGCTTGTCCACCGCACTCAGATCGGTGTAGCGCTCCGAAGTCCAGTCCGGTGCGCTTTCATCCAGCTCGACTTGGTCGTCGTCCGTCCCATGGTCGCGCCAGACGTTCCTGAGCGCTGCCAATTGCCTGTCTTCAATTTCCAGTATCCAACCCCCTCCCTCTTCGCTGATTGGCCGCCATGAGGCGTAGCGCACCGCGCCAATCGCGGCAGCTCGCGCCACATCGCGCTGCCACTCCTTTTCGCTGTAGAGACGCCAAAGATCCAGATATGCACCGTAGCTGGTGACTGCGCTGTCCAGCAGTGTGCGGTCAATGCTCGGCACCTCTAGGCCAGGATCCGCAACGTTGACGAAACCGATCTTCCCAGAAAGGACTGCAATAGGAGCCAAGGAATTTCTCGGCCGGTCAGCCACGCGATCCACCACGATGGGGCCCTCGGCTGTCCGCGTAAGGTCGGCCAAGTAGCGGCGGCCGTGCAACTGCAGCCGGCGCTCATCGCCCCGGGGATGCACCACGGCGAAAACACGGGGAGGGTCGCCCACTTGCACGAATTCCTCGCTTAGCCATTCGATTGCTTCGGCAATATCGGGGGCGTCAATACGCCCCTTTCTGTGCAACTCGTCTGCGACGCGCTGGTCCACGGAGAAGTCCAGTCTTTCGAACGAGGTTGCGCTGACGGGCACCATGCACTTGAGCCCGATTTGGTTGGCTTTCACACGTACCAGCAGCCAGAGCACGTCAGTATTTGAGGCTAACTGTTCCAACTGGCCAGACTGCGGCCCTGGCGCGAGCTGTGCAATACGCGAGCCCTGTCGGACGAGAATGACGTCGTGCTCGGCCCTTACGATGACTTCTTCGTTTACGGTCCAGGGTTGCGGGTCGAACGCTGGTTCATTAGGACGCGCAACCAGCACTTCCGGTTGCAGCAGTGGAGATTCATGCAACTGCATCTGGCTTCACCAAGTCATCCGCCAAACACCATGCGGCACGTCTATCCGCCCCATGTGCAGTGCGATTCGGACACCACGTGCAGGCAGGCGGACGCGACCGTGCAATGGTTCAAGTTGCTTCACCCCCGAGGTCTGCAGCGTCACGTTCTCGCCACTAGCGACTTGAATCGTTAGCGCACCACTCTGGATCCAGACGGAAGCGAGCGCTCGGCTGTCCGGAAAGCTGGCTGTACCTGGGGGTGATAGGCGCAACGACACTGGTGTACCGCCAACGACCTGCGCCTGCCCTGTAGCGGTCCACTGATCCTGCGGCTTCGCCTCCTCGCCCAGGAACGACTTGGGCGCGAACACCAGGTGGTCCATGAGCACGGACGAATTGGCCCCTCGTCCCACCTGCCCACAGAACGGACACTCCCTGGATTCCGACCATAGAAAGGTGCTACCGCAGCCACCATCGCTTTCTTCGCATTGGACCTGCAAAGCTGCTGCAGCCTCAAGCGCCTGAGCCCATTCAGCCATGACCGGCCGGCGTTCGGGTGCGCGCAGTCCGTCCTGAAAGCAGCGGCGGAAAAGTGCTGCAAGTTGTGGTGTGCAGACGATTTCTCTAGGCAAACCGGCGGAGGCGCGATTGCGCTCGTCACCGTCGTGGTCAATCCACGGAATATCGCCGCGGAAGGCCGCCGCCTCCAGTTCGCTATCTGTATCGACCAAGGCGCCGCTCTTAAAGGGGTGCAGAAGCGTGAGCGTCTGGAACGCCATGACGGCGAAGCTCCAGATGTCCGTATAGGTACTGATGCCCAACTCGCCCCGAAATATCTCGGGCGCGCCGTAGTCGGGAGTGTAGATCTGCAAGTCGCTGTTCCTCACCGCATACGTTAGGTTGTCGCAGTCAATCAACCACGCTTGGTCATGCTCAACCGAACGAGACACGAATACGTTCTTTGGTGAAAGGTCTCCGTGTGCAATACCGAGCCCGTGTAGCCTGGCTAAAACACGACCGAGCCGTGCGAGCAGACGAAGCCGGCGGGCGAGGCCGCCGGTGGCGAGAAAACCTGCCAGGCTGTCTTCGGCAAGTAAGCGCTCGTGCGCTTGCCGCAGTACGTCCTCCAGCGGGACGAGTCCATCCATTAGTTCCATGACGTACCCCGGCCTTGGTTTCGTTATCAAAGCCACTGGCATCGCGATCGGCAGGTCGTTCTCCTCGATCGGCATTCGCTGAACTGCCGCAATCTGCCGGCTCCATGCCTCCGTCCGAGGATCGTCGGCAGGATGTCTGCTGACCTTGACAAGAAAGCGGGGATCCTGAGTGGGGCAAACGATCCCTTGGCCGCCTTCGGCGATCCGCTTGCCTAATTCGTACAGGCCTCCTTTGTCGTCGACGACACGAGGTTTGCGCGGAGGTGTGGTGTTCGCGGACCCGGGGGTTTTTCCCATGTTTATCCTCAATCCAAATAAATGGCAGCCAGAGTCTTGTCGTCCGTGTGCCCAGGTGTCGCCCATTGAGTAAGCTCCCGGTACAGCCACTTGCGTCCGGCCCGCCGGGATCGCTTACGCAGTTCTCGCCGCACTACCGCCGCGAAACCTTCGACCATTTCGCTAGGCACATCGTCGGAAATTCCATCGGTCATAAGGAGGATTGCGTCGCCACGACAACTGAGAACGATGTCCTGCGCCGTCCATGCAGACCAGGAAGTGTCCGTTCCCAGTGCGCGCGTCTCGTTGCCGAATCCGCCTCGCGCTGGGGTCAGAACAGCAGCGCGACCGTTCACCAGGCTGACCACTAAGCCATCCCCCATCTGCCATATGCGCGCGTAACCGTACGCGTCACAAATGGCGATCAGCAGAGTCGTGGCGGCAATCGACTTGTCTCTCCAAGGGAGCGCCTGGAGCCACCGACGGTAGATGTCCGTGGCGACCTGACGTGCCGGCAGGTCACGCCATTCGCCGGAGCGCTGCCAGTTCCTTGCCACGGCCTGCGCAGCTTCGACGGCTGCGCGTGCACCACGGGCGCTTTGGGCTCGAGACCCTAACCCATCGGCGACGGCTGCGATCCATCCGCCTCGCCAGCCCCTTAAGGACAAGGCGTCTTGACAGCGCTCTCCCAGCCGCAAGTGGCCGGGACCAGTGACACAGGCACCTGCCGCACTCAACATTCAGATGGCGTCCAAGTCGAGGTCATCCGCAGGAATCTCGCTCACGTCGATTGCAAGCGGTTGGTCCGGGCTAGGGCTGGAGGAACGTGCCACGACGCTCATCGTGACCGCCCGGAAGAAGCGCCGGATGTCTTCTGCTTCGTGTGCTTCAAACACTGGCGCTTCGACGTCGTTGCTGAATTGCGCCAGCAGTTCCCGGTCCGCGTCTGCGCCGATCGCCATCGCAAATCGCGAAGCCTTCTGAGCACGTTCGCTGCCCTTTAGAGCGGCCAGCGGGTTCTCCCAGTCGTCGGTAGGGGCGCCGTCCGAAACGAGAACCAGAACCGGGCGGTATGCACGTGCGGGCACGCGATCCTTGTCTTCCAGCAACTGCTTCGCGAGTGCGAAGGCCGCGCCCATGGGCGTGGCCCCCGCCGCGGTGAATGCCTCGACTTCGCTAACCGCGTGGGCGCTGATCAGCGGAAGGTGGAGGTCAGCTTTACGGCCGCCGAATGTGATTAGTCCGACCTGAATATCGGCGCGCAGGCGCGACTCTTTGGCAAAGCTCTCGACCATCTGCTTGACCGCGACGTTGAGTGCCTCGATCTTCCCGTTCTCGGCCATGCTGCCACTCACGTCCGCAAGAATGATCACTGGGAGCGGGCGCGCTTGAGGGGCCGCGAAAGCCTTGAGTTTGGTGATGGCGCTGCCCTTTTCGGGGCTGTTCTTTGGTGTGTTCATCTTCTTGTCTACCTCGTTTCTAATGATTGTTGCGTTGAAGAATTGGCTTTCGTTATCTTCATTCATGCTTGCCCAGCCCATGTTCTGGCCTCCTTCTATTTGATTCAGTGCGGATATTGGATCCTGGCACGGCGATTTGAGCGCGCCGTCACCCGGATTGCGTGGAGATCGCGACTGCGATAAGTCGTGACGACCGATCCCTCACTGGACACGAGTACCTGAACCCCGGCCACCTGAGCGAGGTTGATGCCCTTGTCCATGTACTGTCGGACCTCCTTGTCCCCGATGACAAAGAAGGTTAGGCCCTTGGCGTGGATCCGCCGTCCGTAGGCAAGTGCTGCGTCGACGTCGTCCCGCCGGATACCTCGCTGCTGCATACGAACGCTTGCATGCTTGGTCAGGTCTGGGATTGACGTATTCGATTCCAAGTTTTCGCCGTGAAACATGATGGCCTCCAGTCTGTATGCCATCTGTACTGCGAAATTCATTCCACCTTCTGGTGCGATGCATGTCTCTATAAATCAAGAACTTACGGATGCAATCGTAGAGTGACATATAAAAATACTTATATTTCATATTATTTGTTTATGCTCTTGGTTTCTGTGATCTGCCTGTCGAGCGTCAGATCCATCTTCCGCATGCGGTTGTCGAGCGTCTGGTAATTGGCGAACCCAAGCAGCGATGCTGCGACGGATTTCCTCCCACCTGCCTGCTTTAGGGCTCGAGCGAGGTAAGTTCTCGTCACTTCGTCCAGTACGTTCTGTAGATTGAAACCTGGCACCAATGGCTGATCGAGTAGCGTCGTGTCGCGTTTGAATGGCTGCAGAACAGCTGAACTCACATCGGAAGACTGGATCTGCTGTGTCGTTGACCAGATCGAGGCCCTAACCAGGGTGTGATAGAGCTCCCGAACGTTTCCAGGCCAGGGGTGCGCAAGCAGTAGGGCCCGAGCCTGCGGAGAGATAGTTTTCTCCTGGGCTTCGGGTCGACCTAGGGCGTCTTGGTTGATGCGATTCAAAAATGCATCGATCAACAGCGCCACATCTTCCCCGCGCTCTCGGAGAGGCGGCAAACGCAAGATGCCGCCGGCCAAGCGGTGGAAAAGATCTTCCCGGAAACGCCCGCTGGCCACATCGGCAGGGAGGTCTCGATGGGTTGCTGCAATGACCCGCGTATTCACTTTGACGGGTGTAGACGCTCCGACGGGGGTAACTTCTCCGGACTGCAGGACTCGGAGAAGCCGCACCTGGGTATCGGGTGGAAGGTCTCCTACTTCGTCGAGAAAAAGCGTTCCTCCATCGGCCTCGCGGAAGTGTCCAGTACGGTTTGATGTCGCACCAGTAAATGCCCCCTTCTTGTGCCCAAACAGTTCTGAGTTTGCGAGCTCTGGCGAAATGGCACCGCAATTTACCGCGAGAAACGGCTTGTCCGATCGCGCGCTCGTTGCGTGGATAGCTTCAGCGAACAACTCCTTTCCGGTTCCGGTCTCGCCCAAGACCAGAACGGGAACCTCGTGCACAGCTATTCGTTGCGCCAGAGCAATCTGACGTCGCATGCCGTCACTCGCATGGAGGATCTTTGCGAAGCCCGGCGCGGTGTCGGTTAGCCCAGTCGCGAGCCGCTCGATTCGCTCGCCGCTGCGCTGGAGAAACTCTGGCAGAAAGTCGTTCGCCAGATCGAAGAAGAAATCCACCGACTCAAGTCCCCGCTCGCGAGAGGTCTGAATCAGCGTGGCGGGAAAGCGCGTTTTCGACAGGATGATCCAGATCGCCGCCATCGCGGGTGTGCCTGGACTCAAGTGGAACGTCAGGTCGACGTCATCTCTGGGGAGACGGGCTTCTTTAAGGTTCTTCGAAACTTCGGCATAAATGGCGGCGTAGTCGATTGGGCTCGACAGATCAACCTGAAAGAGGTCGACGCTGCTATCGCTGTACCCGGTGCGTTTCTGCAGCCAATGGCAATAGTTTCTGCTCCGCTCGGAGGAATAGTTGGTGAGTAGGTAAATGCGGTCGTAGCGTTTGGGGCCCGCTAGTGCCATTGCTATCGGCCCAACGTCTTGCTCGGCGCCGTTTTCAGCCGCCTCATGGTCGGTTCGACCGACCCAAGATATCAACCAGCGTTCCCGTGTCATGACCAATCATAAGGAGTTTTGAGGATGTTCTGGACAACTAAAAAACACACTGCTGCTTGAGCGTTTCCAAATCGACCTTCATCCCATATCCTTGTTGATTTCGACTCCAGTGTGACCTGACGTAGACAGATGAAACATCATTACCGTACCGCGCCCGCAACCAGTAGCGGTCATGGCCGCGTCGTGCAGGGTCACACCGGATCGGCACTAACGATCAGTTTTCTCGGGCGGCACTTCCTCATGCTTTTGGCGCAGCTTGCGGGGAAGCATATCCACGGTGAACTTGCGAATGATCTGCCCGTCAGGGCATATAACAATCGGTGATTTCGCCAGCGGATGAGGCTTGGTCTTTTGGGCATCTTTGGATTCACCTGTCTGTGCGGTGTCCGCTTTGCTCTTCATCTTTATTTCCCATTCAGATATCGCCAAGGTAAGACAACACGTGCCGGCCTGCACACCACAAAAAAACGAGTCGAGTTCACTGTATCAAATCAGCATTTCGGGGTCTTGATAGAGCAGGCATTACTCAGTTGTCGGCGCCAAATCCCGGCGCGATCTCAGCACTCTTGCAGTCTTTCAGTGACTCGATATTCTTCAAGCTCAGACGATGGACCATCGGATCGAGTCGTCCTTTCGGACTGCAATCGACATGCCACTGTTGA
>Ga0172373_10006372_pt1 | contig 15695 bp, 1 predicted proteins | sample Lak10m_2_FD_114546 | JGI IMG/M metagenome (GOLD analysis project Ga0172373, IMG submission 114546) | Freshwater microbial communities from Kabuno Bay, South-Kivu, Congo - kab_092012_10m | ecosystem: Environmental > Aquatic > Freshwater > Lake | place: Democratic Republic of the Congo: South-Kivu...
GAGGCCATGGCGGGGGAGCTTCGGCGTTTGGGCCTCAGGCGCGGCGATCACTTCGCCATCTGCATGGGCAACACGCGCGAATGGTGCACCCTGTTTCTGGCAGCCGGCACGGTTGGCGCGGTCACGATTCCAATCAATACCCGGTTCAAGGCCGACGAGATTGCGTACTGCCTGCGTCAGGCCGATGTTCGAATGCTGGCCATCGCAGATCGGTTTCTATCCATCAACTTCATCGCAATGCTTAGAAGCATTGTGCCGGGCATCGATACCACCCTGCCCGACTCAGCATTCCCTTTGCTGCGAACAGTCATCGTGGCAGGCGAAGATGTCCCTGCGGGGTGTCTCCCGCTTGGCTCGCTCACCCTGCCGTCGTCCGAGGAGCACAAGCTCCCCGAGCAAGAGCCTGTATACCCCGACGATACCCTGCTGATTCAGTACACGTCAGGCACAACCGCCTATCCCAAGGGCGCCATGCTGTCTCATGCCAGCATGCTGCGCGACGCATTTGAGGTGGGGCGCCGCCTCGACCTTCGGCCCGGCGACCGCTACTTCAGCGGCCGCCCGCTGTTTCACGCGGCAGGCACCACCATGTCGCTGCTGTGCTCCATTGAAGCAGGCGCCTGCTACCTCACCACGCCGAGCTTCGACACCGAACAGGTGCTCAACATCATGGAGCGCGAACGCTGCACCCACACCAGCGGCAATGACACCATGTTCCTGATGATGATGAGCCATCCCAGCTTTCAGCAACGATCGTTTTCGCTCCGGGCGGGGTGGGCCGCCGCCACACCCTCGGTCATGCGACAAATCATCGACAGAATGGGAATCGCCGGACTCTGTTCGGCGTTTGGCATGTCTGAGTGCGCACCGAATGCGGCGATGGCGTCGGTTGATGATGACGTGGAAACCCGAATCCATGGCTACGCACGGCCTTTGCCTGGCGTGTCCATCCGCATCTGGTCGGAGGAGTTGCGCGGCGACCTCCCCTCCGGGCAGGTAGGTGAGATTCTGGTGAAGGGTTGGAATGTCATGAAGGGCTACTACAAGATGCCCGAACACACCGCCAGCACCATCGATTCTGAGGGCTGGTTGCACACCGGAGACCTTGGTATTTGCGATGATGAAGGCCGGCTCGCGTTTGTTGGCAGGCTGAAGGATTCCTTCAGGGTGGGAGGCGAGAACGTTGCGCCAGCGGAGGTTGAAGATGTCCTCCATCGCCACCCCGGCATCCGACAAGCCCAGGTGGTGGGCGTTCCCGACTCGCGCATGGTTGAGGTCCCAGCGGCGTACGTTATTCTTCAGCCTGGCTCGCAACTTGGCGAGTCAGATGTCATCAACTGGTGCCGGGAGCGCTGCGCCAACTTCAAGGTGCCGCGCTATGTTCGTTTCATCGATAGTTTCGAGCACATTGGAATGACCGCCAGCGCGAAAATTCAAAAGAAGAAGCTCCGTGACTACGTGGTACGCGATCTCGGACTGGAGTCGGTCACCCTCACGGGGAAAAGCGCCAGACCGTGAACGATCAGGCTCTTCGCCGCGCCGAACTGTCTGAGCTCAGGCAGTCAATCCGGCGCTCCATCGAAGGGCGGATGGCCTCATTTCCCGCCGAAATGAACACGCATGGCCGGTTCACACCCGACATGGTGCGAACCTTCACCGAGCTGGGTCTTCTCGGCATCCGGATCGAAGAGCCCTGGGGCGGCGCAGGAATGAGCCTGCGGGCTTACTGCCTCGTTCAGGAAGAGCTTGCGAGGCTGTCACCCATTCTCTCGCTGATGGTGTCTTCCACCAGCGGACTTGCCCCGATGGCCATCCAGCGACACGGGTCGCCAGCGCAGCAGCGACGCTACCTTCCCTCGTTATGTAACGGCACAGCGCGAACCTGCTTTGCTCTGACCGAACCCGAGGCGGGCTCGGACGCGACCGGGCTCAGGACAACGGCCCGCCGGGTCGCGGGTGGCTGGGAGCTTGATGGGATCAAGCATTTCATTACGCTTGCCGATGACGCGCAAGTCATGATGGTGATGGCGGTCACCGACCGTAGCCGGCGCGCACGCGGGGGCGTCAGCGCCTTTCTGGTCGACATTCCCTCTCCGGGCCTACGCATATCACGCGTCGATCGCACCATTGGAACCCCAGCCTGGACGCTTGCCGAGATCACCCTGAGCGGCGTGTTCGTCGCTGACAGTCAGGTGCTTGGCGAGCTTGGAAAGGGCTTTAGCTACGCGATGGAGTCGTTGGACGAAGGGCGATTGAATGTCGCCAGCATCTGCCTGGGTGCCGCCCGCTGGCTCCTGGAAAGGAGTGCAGCGCACGCACAGTCTCGTTCAACCTTCGGCGCCCCGCTCGCGTCCCGTCAGGCCATACAGTGGATGCTTGCCGACAGCGCCACCGAGATTGCAGCGGCCGAGGGCCTGATAAAAGGCGCGTTGGATGCGATTGAGGCGGGCGTCCCAGCAGGCGCGTCAGCAAGCATGGCCAAACTCTACGCTTCCGAGATGGCCTTTCGCGTTGCAGACCGCGCCGTCCAGATCCATGGCGCAGCCGGCGTACTTGACAGCTCGCCTATCGGAGCGATGTTTCGCGACCTGCGATTGTTTAGAATCGGAGAAGGAGCCTCCGAGATCCAGCGAATGCTGATTGCGCGAAGTGTGCTCGAAGAAGTCCCGGCAAGTTAGTCAAGCCCCGCCAGCTGTCAGCCCCCGACAACAATAGTTTCCAACAGGAACGCGTTATGAAGCGCAAGCCCCGTTTGCGCGCCTGGGCCAGGCGCCGCGCTCAAGTCGAACGTCTTGAGGATCGTGTGCTGCTATCAGCTGAGCCGATGCTGGTCGAGGCGAAGGCCAATGGCGATCAGGATCTCTCCGCAGAAAATGTCCGCTTGAATAGCGTCGACCGCGTCGACAGCTGGCCCAGCCTTGAATCGATCGCCGCCTCACAATTTGTGGTGAATCTGACGACCGGCGCGCAGCAAAATCCCGGACTGATTTCCTCTGGCGGGAGGCCGGGCGAGCTTCTCATCAGTCAGCCGCTATCTGGGCTCATCGTTGACCTCGGCTCGACCAACGACCAGGCCACGCTATCGGCGGATACCGATGGGAGGCTGAGACTCACCACGGCCTCGGATGAGTTGTTCGATCTGGTGTTCGCTGCGCCCATCAATCTGTTTGGCGTGCGTGGTCTGGGCGGAGCTGACCGGCTGATCCTGGACTCGGTTGACCTCGGCAGCGCGAGGCTGAGCGTGGACATTGAGTCCATTGAGCTCCAGGCAGGCAAAACCCTGAAGACAACGGGCGACGTAGTGCTCCGTGCGCTATCGGCCGCCACCGCCACCACCGATACTGCCGTCAGCGCAACCTCTGGCGTGAGAATTGATGGCAGCATTGTTGCGGGCGGTGAAGTGTTGCTACAGGCCCTTGCCACCAATACGCTTGCATTGACCGTAGCCCCTGAAGCCACGCAGGTAAGCGCGTCCGCCACCGGTCAAGCCCGGGTACAGGTAGGCGCGCAGGCAAGCATACAGGCCAGCTCAATTTCGATGGTCGCCGATACGGTCGTCACCATCACCGCTGACTCTGCGCCTGCTGCGTCCCTGCTCATGTCCATCATGGCAACCCAGACCAGCGAGGCAAGCGTTGAAGGGGGCGCGCGCCTGGGCGTCTCGAATACCACCGCCACCACGGCCCCTCGGATATTGATCGAGGCGAGCAATACGCAGTCGATCAGGTCAGATTCAAAGCCCACTGTCCCAAGCAACGCCAAAGCGGCAGACGTCACGGTGAACCTTACCGTGGCTCGAACCGCCAAGGCATCCCTAGGGAGCGACGCCGCGCTAACGCTGCTTGGTCCCGCTGACAGCACTGCCCCCCAACCACTGCTACAGGTCGCTGCGCTTGCACGCGATGGGGCATCAGGCGGGATCAACGGCAGATTCTCAGGACCAGCGACCGGGCGTTGGAATGTTGCAGTGACCGGATCGGTCAGCGCAGACATCATTCGCACAGATCTGAGTGCGGCCCGACTACTAGCCCTGGCACTGGATGCCACGTCCGTGCAGGGCACTGCGCGGCAGACAGTGCAAGGTGCCGAGACGGCCACACGGGTTCGTGTCGCCGATTCCAATTTGACGGTGACGACCGCCGCTTCACTGATTGCCCACGACCGATCAAGCTGGCAGTCCACGGGTGGGGATATCGGTGCAGGAGGCATCAACAGCCTGAGCGGTGACGCAGCGCTCGCAGGCAACGATATCAAAGCGTCGGTGGCCGTCGTCATCGAGCGTACCGTGCTTCGAGCAGCCGACCTCCGGGGTGCTGCGTTGGCTGCCCAAAGCCTTCGCGCCGAGGTCAAGGGCGCGCGGGGTTCCGGGTATTCAGTGACCGACACCAGCGGATCTCCGGCTTCCGACACTCGCACTGTGGAACAGCGGGCGTGGAACTTGATTGCTGGCGGGGCCAGCCTCGACCTGTCAGCGTCTGCACTCCGCGTCGAGCGCGCGCTCGGCCTGCACGCTCTCGGTGCAGCGTCACTCGATGCATGCACACCAGTCGGCGGAAACCTGGACCTCGCGGCAGGGGTTCTTGCGCTCAACCGCGCCGGCGGCCAGGCCGTCAAAACTGAAACACTCAGCCTCTCATCGGTTGATGCTGCAGACGACTACAGCGCAGCCTCCGCACTGACTGTTCGTGTCACTGCCAACGATACAACCGCGAACGCCGGTACGACACTGAGTCTCACCGCACTGTCCAGCCTGTCACAACGGGCACGCACGGGTTTCCTGTCCGCCGACAGCGGGCTCCCTGACGTCGCCACCCTGACACTGACCGCCGCCGCCATCGTGGCGGGCAATCGCTCGAGAAGCAATGTGGCGGTCAATATTGATGCGACCGGAGGATCATCATCGCTGCAAGGGAGCGTGGTGACCCTGACCGCCACCGATACGGCCACTGCAGATGCGGGCGCTGGGGTTGCATCAATCACGGGCGCAAGTGCCGGTTCCATCGAGGTATTCAACGACGTTCACCGAAACGTGAGCAGCGCAGTCAAGCGGCATTCTGTTACCGCTGACACGCTGTCACTTGAAGCCAGCGATAACGCAACGATTCAGGCGATCAACCGGGTGGCGCTTGATGACACGCTTGCGAGCAGCGCCTACGCGCTGAGCGCCATCGCTGATACCGCGGCGACCACCATCAACTGGGTATTGGGGGGCGTTTCGTCCAGTCTTGATGCCGTCACGCTGTTGACGGCGGGCGATGCAATGGTTAAGGCGACGGACCGCGCCAGCGTCATTGCCGATAATCTTCCGTCGAACAGCTACTCGGGCAACCTGCTCGCTGCCAATCTCATTGGCACCAACACTGCGCCCTCCGCGAATCAGAAGGTGGGGCTCAGCACGCTGCCGAACGAGTCGCTACGGAGCCGCATCAGCGCCTCGGTTGCTGGAGGTCGAATCGACACTGGCGGTAGTTTGACTATCGCCGCTGCTGATTCTCGCAGCGTGTCGCACACCCTTTCTCATGTCCTGGGCACCGCAGCTGCGCGATACGGTCGGGTATCGGTACTGGGTGCAGCCGATACCCTGGTCGGCGCAAGCCTTGGCTCAACCACCGCAGCCGCGCACCGTGTTGGCGGCACACTGACGGTCAGCGCCGACGCAAGCAGCCGCTTTACCAGCTCTGTCGAGCTGGATGCGCCTGGCGTTCTGGCCAGTGTCGGCGCAGTGATCTCGGCCAACACCGCGCGTACCGATTCCTCAGCAACCGTCGACCGGATCAGTCTGGTCAATGGCGAAGGCGTGAGGGTGAGCGCAATCGACTCACAGACGCTTACCAACACGGCAAAGGGCGCCATTGGGCTGGACAACACGCTCACCCGTAACCTGAGCGTTCTGGGGTTGAGCGGTGGCGGATTACTTGTCCTCAACGCGACCCTGGGCAAGGTTGGTGCCACCGTGATTGACAGCACGCTGGTCAGTGCAGGTGACCTGTCTGTCCTGGCGCGCGACGCGGCGCGGCTTGACGCTGACTCCTCAATGAGTCTTCGTGGCGTGATTTCCGTTTCCTGGGCGATGGTCGTCAATCGCTCGGGCTATTGGTCTGATTCAGGCTTCGGCGAGGCGATCGGTGAGGCGCTGCTCGCCATCGATGGCGCCACCGCACAGCCACGCAGCGTCAAGGCATCGCTCATAAGAACCGATGTTTCACTGGCAGGCAAGCTCACGGTGGGCGCCGATAATTCGAGCGCAATTCGATCCAGCGCATCCTCCGCCAGCCGGGGGGGCTTTGTCGCATCAATCGGTGCGCTGTTCGCCGTCAATCAGCTCGCGACCGAAGTCGATGCGTGGGTCAGCCGGGCCGATACAGCCGAGACCTCGGCGGGCTTGACGACCACCGTCAACCTCGACGCCGCAGGATCGATCAGTATCGCTGCCTCCGATCGTGCGACGCTAGCTGCGCGCGCAGATCTCAGTTCAAGTGCGGGCAAGGCCGCCGTTGGCGTGTCCGGCTCCCGGAACCTGTTGGCGGGTGCCGTGCGTGCAACGCTTGAAGATGCCGTTGTGCGCAGCAACGGCGACCTGTCTGTCACCGCCACTGAGGCAGCTGCCCTGACAGGAGCGCTGCAGGGAACCGCCTCCAGCGCGGACGGTTACATCCCATTTACCTCGTCTTTCGTGTTCAATGCATTGGTGGCGTCGAACCAGTTGCTGTCGGCCGCACGCGCACGGCTGGAATCGGTTGATGCCCAGCTGGGCGGCGATGTCGTTGTGAATGCAGCCAACCGGGCAACTCTTGACGCGGGCAACATTGCACTGACCCAGGCAGGAAGCACTGCACTCCTTGCCTTCAATGCAATAGGGTGGGATCTGAGCAATGTTGGAGCCCTGACGCTCGCCACACTTACTGGCGGAGAGCCCGGTGTCCGCCAGCCCGCCGTGACCCTCGCAGAGGTCCGGGCTAGCGCGATACAGGCGGGTGGGAGCGTACTCATAGACGGCGCGCTCACCGCACAACTCACCGCCAGCGTACACAACGATGCAGAGACCTTCGGGCTGGTTGCCACGTTTAATGCCGTCCAGACGGCGGTCGACGCCAAGTTGCTTGACGCGGGCGCGCAGGCGCAGGCACTCGGCAGCATACAGGCAGGCGGGCGCGTACGAGTTCAGGCAACCGACCAGGCAAGCGTCAGCGCGAGCACATCGCTGGACACCACGGCATTTCGTGGGCTGATGGCCGATGAGTTGGTCGCTGATTTCACAACGTCTGATGGTCTGCAAACCATCAGCTTCGGAACCACCGTCAGGCTGGCTAAGAATTGGCGGGGGGCGGGAACACCCGGTAAGGTCTACACCTACATGGGGGCGACACCGGCGAACAAGGTCGATCTCAGCACAGCCAACTACGGTGACACGGGCTACTGGGCGCTTAAATCCGGCTGGCAGCAAAGTCCGCTGACCGCGGTGTGGATGAAGCTGGATGCAGCGTGGGAGGCTGTCAAGAAAATTGGATCCGACTGGGGTGACATTCCCGCGGTGGTCGAACCCGACATCAGCCTTTCAGCGTTCAACACAGCGGCTAACCAGTCGCTTGCCACCGGAACCCGCATACGTCTCGACTCCGGTGCGCGTCAGGGCGAGGTTTACGAATTCGTTGCTGCAACACGCACCGACGTATCGCCCATCGTGCTGCAGGAGTCTGAGCTGCTTGCGGCGTCTCTCAAGTCCGATGGCGCATGGCGAGCCGTATCCAGACGCGAACAGCAGACGCTTACCCTGCTACCCGATCAGGCCAACGCACCGACGAGCTTTGCATTGTCACTGGGCGAGCAAACCACGGCTGCCATCCCGCTTTACGCGATCGGGGAAGCAGTGGCAGCCCGCCAGAGGCTTTCCATCGCGAATGCTGCGAGCGCTGCTGGAACGGTGATCAAGCTTGCCCTTGACGGGCAGCAGGGCATCGAATTCATCACCGGGGCAAGTGCTGAAGCCACTCGCTCGGCGCTACAGAGCGCACTCGAGGCATGGTTTGGCGCAACTGGGGTGAGCGTCGGCACGACCACTCAACGCACAAACGTCTGGTCATTCGATATCGCGCTGGCAGGCAAGGAGCTCGGGCGCTCACTCGAGCCCATCCAGGCAAGCATTGGCCAACGCGCCGCAACCGGACAGATGGCGGTTAATGTTATTCAGCTGGAGGCGGGTCGCGCAGCCCCCAACGCAGACGATCAGGCGAAGGTAATTCAGCAGGCGCTGGTCAATCTGACCGGAGATAGTGCGCTAACTGTAGCGGCCGACCCAACCGTCCCCAATCGCTATCGCGTCGCGTTTGGCTCGCTCGCCAACCAGCCGCAACTCAAGCTCAGCGAGCCTGCTGCAAATTTCAGTGCTTTGATCGATACACCCGAGGGTGGTCAGGGTGCGCGTGGCGACGGCAGCCTCTACACCCTACCGCTCGCAACGGCAGGATCAACGCTCCGCTATGACCTTCGATTCGATTTAGGAGGAAAGACGTATACCAGCTTGGCGATTCCTGACCATGCGTCGCCAGAGCTGATGAAGCTTGTGCTGGGCGACGCCACCGCGCCTGACGGTAGTCGATTTTCTTCAACGGGCGTCTCGATCGCCATTGCGTCGGGCACCACCGAGGACGGCACCGCCACGCTTGAGATCCGATTCGGTCGCGATGCAACGGGGCAAACCGCTGGCAAGCTTCAGCTGCGCGACACACCGGACGGTTTCACCAATGTTTTGTACGACGCATTCGGTGGCTTCACGATGGTGGACGGTACCGTCGGGATCGCGGGTGCGTTGTCCCGGAATGATGTCACCACTTCAGTCGTCGCTTTGATCGACAAGGGCGTCATCCAGGCCGGATCGGTCGAGGTCATTGCAACGGACGCGCCGGGCATCTCCGCATCGGTGTCCGGTTCCATCACAGTGCAGGGGACGCTGCAGGGCGGCGGGGGCGCCATTAACGGAAGTGTGGCCACCAACCAGATTCTGCCGTCGACCAAGGCCTCCGTTGAGAACAGCCGAATCATCACCTCAACCGGAACCACCGTTGTTCAGGCGCGCGAGAGCGCAAGTCTCATCGCCGACAACGCAACTGTCACTGTTTCGGAGGGAACGTCCCTCACAGTTACCTTTGCGACCAACATCATCGGTTGGAAAGAAAAGAACTGGTTGCCTACTGCAATAGCCGATCCGCTGGGGACGCCCACGGGTACCGAGCAACCGGCCTCAGCAATTGCTCTGGTAAACGACAGCACCTTGACGGCATCCCGTGGGGTTCAGGTCGATGCCCGGGTCGATGCCACCATCACGGCCAAGCAGAGCGCAAGCGGCAACGCCATTGAGGCGATTCTCGAGCGTATCAAATCGAGAGGTGCCGACAAGTCCGGAAAGAACGCGATCTCCAAAGCCGATCTGCTGCAAAAGATCACCGCAGGGTTGCTAATGGGTAGCAACAAGGTGAGCGCGGCGGCCCAGGCTCAAATAAACGGAGCGAGCACCACGGTCAAATCGCTGGCGGGCGGAGTCCAGGTCAGCTCCAGCTCCCAACCCACGCTGAAGGCCACATCGACCATGGCGCCGGTGGCGGCCGACTCGATGGGAAAACAACTTTACAACCTGGGCGTCATGGGTCTTGACTGGGTAACCGGTGCTGCCGGTCGCAAGTTCGCCCAGTCTTTTACCGATCGATCAGGAGTTCAGACACTCAATTTTGGCGACCAGGTTCTGTTTAGTCCCGCCACCTGGCAATCAGTCGATCGACCTGCTATGCTGAAGACCGGCGAACGCGTCAAGTTGCTGCGCTCGCTTACGGGTGCTGCGCCGGGCGTCAGCGTTTATGAATACATAGGGAAAGATCCGGTCAGTAGCATCGACTTCGAAGCGCAGGACTATTCCGACGCTTCAATCTGGCAGCCCGCTCGCGGCGACGAATCGGTCACCTACATTTTCCTGGGATTAAGCCAGTTGGTGGACCTGTCCACTGAAAATTTCACGAACGGATCGCGCTGGATCGCCTATCCGCTCGCGGTCAAGCAGCAGGCGATTCGCGCCATCGAGCGCACCATCAACGACGCAATTGGCAAGGTCGGCACCAGCAACACCAAGATGGGTATCAACCTGCTTGCGATCTTCAACGACGTCCGCAGTCAGGTAGCCGCCAGCATCAACGATGCGGCGATCGAGTCAGTCGGCGACGTAGTGGTGCAGGCGAAAGAAACCGCCTCACTGACCGCAACGGTTACCAGCAGCGTCATGTACACCGGAACCGACCGGCAAATGGGCGTGATGTTCGCCCAGAACGCAATGATGGGCGGCGCCGATGCCACGCTCAGTCGGGCCCGAATCACAACGACGGGCGGAGGCAATCTTCGCGTGCTGTCCACCAACGATGCAAAGCTCACGGCAAAGACCCAGGCGGACGTCAACGCCGACCGGTCGGTGAGTGTCATCGTGGCGATGAACTCAATTGGCCGGCCACCGGTCATCAAGGCAAGCGACTTCATCGACCCCTCGAGCGAGAACAACCTCAGTCCTCCAAGCCTTCAGCAAACCCGCGCGCAGATTCTCGCAAGCGATCTCAGCATCAATGGAGGCATTGACCTGTCAGCGAGCAATCTCTCGAGAATCGTCGCAACGAACGCCAATTCCGCCATCAATTTCAAGCTTGGATACGAGGCCTTCGCCAAAAAGCAGATTTCGCTTGATGCTTACAGTTCGCTTCAGGCCATGCCGGTCTATGCGCAGAACCGGATCGATACATCAACCATCGCGCTTCTGGATAGGCCTAAGCGTTTGACCACAGGCCTCGATCTGAACGTGTCGGCCACCGACCGCTCGGAGGTTTACTCAACCGTCACGGCACTTGCGGTTGGTATCGTCGCGGGACAAGGCCTCTCGGTCAGTCCGTCGATCGCGTTTAACAAAGTGAGCAGCGAATTATCGGCACGGGTGCTGGGCGAATCTCCGGAGCTCACCAACCTGTCGGTGGGCGGCGATGCTCGCATCACCTCGGACCGAACCGCCATCATCATTGCCACCACCAGCGCGACCGCGGTCGTAGTGTCGGTGCAAACAGGCAAGACGATGGACACCGGATTCGGAACCCTCGCTGGCGGGGGGGCGATCGCGGTCAACCTGCTGGGTGGCGGTACCCAGGGCGCGGCTGAAAGTCTGATCTCAAACGTACGACTGACTACGGGCGGAACAGCGGGTCGTTCGGGAGACGTCACGCTACTGACGCGGGATCGTTCAATCATTGAGGCGACCCTCACCGCAACGGCAGCCGCCGCAGCACTGGGCGGAGCTTCAGCTGCAACCACGGCAGTCGGTATCGCGGTCACACGTAATCTGATTGGGGCCGCTGCAGCGGTCACGAACGTCGACTTCGGGCTTACAGAATTCAACGCAAGAACAAGCCGTTCTCTGCCTACCGGCACTCGAATCCGTATCGATAGCGGTCCATTGTCGGGCGATGTCTACGAATACCTTGGTGCGGCCCGCCCGGAGAGTGATGCGGTCGTACTCACCGAAGAAGACTTCCTCGATGCGAGCCTGTGGAAGCTGGTGAACTATGTCCAGACCACGGCTGCCACCCGCGCGCGACTAGAACAGGTTGAGCTTAATGCGGCGGGGGCTTTGTTCGTGGAAGCCCGCGGCGAATCATCCATCAGCGCGAAGCTCAACGCCACGTCGGTCTCGGCGCGCGCCACGCTTTCTGCAGGCAACACCCTCGCGATGAGCGCAGCTGGCGCCATCGCTGTCAACACCATTTACTCCAGCCTTGAGGCGAGCATAGGTGGAAGTCTCCAGGCACCGCGTTCAATCCTGGCAGACCGCGTTCAGGTGCGGACGGAATCGCGTAATTCGATCAATGCAGTCGTCGGTGCAACCTCGGTGGCGGCCGCGGTCGGTGGTGGCGCAAAGAGCTTATCCATCGGTCTATCGCTGGCGTTCAACAACGTCGACGCTGATGTACTCGCACTGATTACAAACGCTACCGTGACTGCGCGTTCAGGTGGTGTTGAAGTGCTCTCCCTCTCAGGCGCTCAGTCGGCTCTTGATCTTGACTGGCAGAAGTTCAGCGACGCCGGGCTCACTGGCGCAGCCCTTGATGCAGCGGCAAATGGTGCTGCCAAAACGAGCTTTGACAGCGCAGATGGCCGAACCTGGGACTATCAGCCGTCTGATGGCAACACAACCCTTGCCACAGGTGATCGCGTGCTTCTTGCCGACCGAAGCATTGCAGTTTTCCAAGGCGCAGCGGGTACGCGCGACCTTTCAAAGGAAGCGCTCACCGGCAGCGACTGGGCCACCCTGGTTTCCGATCCGGTCAAGATCAAGGCTGGCTACACGGTGCGCGTCGACCCGATGCACACTGCGGGTGGCACCCCGGGGCGGGTCTATCGATTTATCGGTGTCAAGGCAACTTACAGCAGTGACGAGCGTAGCCGTCAGGTCAAACCCAATGACCTGGTGAGCGTTGGGGCAAGCCACATCTCCAATAACAACGCCCGAAGCCCACTGCTTGGAAAGATATTCAAATATGTGGGCACAAGCGCCTCAACCTTTGACCTGACCGAAACCGATTTTAACGACACCGCAATCTGGAAGGAGATGAGTGTCGAGAGTTCGATCACGCTGTGGAAGGAGGACTACAGCAATACCAGTCGATGGGTGCTCGACCAGACTTTTGCAGACCCCGCCACCGTAGGTCAACTCACTGCCGTTCTCGAAGCCGCGGGACTCGCCCTTCCCCTGACTGACGCATTCGGCCAGTCCGCTCTTTATACAAGTAACCAATCGGATCCCCTCACGCTACGCCGCGGGGACACTGTCAAGGTTGCCGACGGGCACGACTCTGGCGGCATCGCTGGTGCGGTCTATCAATACACGGGGAAGAACAACGTCAGCTTGTCGCTGGGCACCATCGATTATTCATCCAGCAACTGGCAACGGATCCGACCCGCACTTGACATATCTGTGCTTGAGGCGACCAAGCGATGGGCGATTGTCGACGCAAGCGGTAACACCTTTGTACTCGGCCGCGATTCGGGCGGCGGCGCGCTCAAACTCACGCCAGCACAAGTCAGCGCCACGGCTCGTTCAGTGTCGGTTTCCGCAAGCCTGGGACTGGCCGGCCAAGCAGGATGGTCAGTTTCTGGTGCCGGTGCAGCCGCCATCAACCGATTGGGCGGTGATACGGAGGCAGCGGTCAGACGTTCATCGCTCACCGCGACTGGAAATGTGGTGATTGATGCAGCCTCCGAAGGGAACATCAAAGCCACTATTCAGGCGATTTCAATCGGGGTATCCATCTCCGCTGGTGCAGGCGCGATGTCGGGACTGGGTGCAAGCATTGGCGTTGGCGTGGCCCGCAACCTGATCGGTACCGCTGGGTTCGGCGTCGCTCCCGGCAATGCTGAGGCCTTTACACGTGCTGTACTTGAGGCGTCATCCGTATCCACTCAGGGCGCGCTTCAGATTAGCGCGCACGCCACCCAGGGAATCGATAGCACTGTGAACGTGCTATCGGTTGCGGTGGCTGGAAGCCTTGGCAGTTCAGGCCTTGCCGGCTCAGGCTCAGGGGCCTGGAGCGATAACGCGATCGGTACCCGCGTCGAGGCGGGCATTCTCGGTGGCACCACAGCGCGCGCGGTTTCTGCGACCGATATCTCGGCGACGGGCAATGACGCATCATCAATCACCTCCAACGCTTACGCGGGTAGTCTTGCTGCCGCGCTCGGCGCAACGTCGGGCGGCGCACTGTCGGTGGGCGCCGCCATCGCGCGGAACAGAATCACAGGCGGTGTTGCTGCAGCAGTTGATTCTTCCAACCTGACGGCGAACGGCAGCATTGACATCACTGCCACCAACGCCGCGGCCACTTCGGTGACAGCCTCCGCTGCATCGCTTGCGGCTGGGCTCGCCGGCAAAACGGGGGTTGGACTATCCGGTGCCGGAGCGTCGGCGCTGAACATCATCAACGCCGATACCACTGCAGAAGCCCGGTCCAGCACGCTGCGAGCCGCCTCAAATGTCAGCATCGTTGCCAACTCCAGCGCGGCAATCGACTCAACGGTCAAATCGGCCTCTCTTGGGGTGGGCGTCGGCGGCACGGCTGGCGTCGGCGCTTCCGTGGGCATTTCGATTGCTCGAAATTTCATCGGCTACGACCCCGACAAATGGACTGGTAGCCCCACCTACACGTCGGGCGTTGACAGCCCTTCCCGGCTTCGAAAAAGCGACGTCGTCCGTCTTGGACCTGGCGCCGGCCTGCGGGCTGGCGAAACCTATCGATACATTGGCACCGCAGACTTGCTTCAAGGGGATATTGATGGGGACAAGACGCCAGACGACCTGATCCTCACTCAGGATTTCAACGACTCCTCAAAATGGGAGCAACTGACCGACGCGGCATCCAATCGCATTGCAGCGCGAATGATCGATACCTCGTTGACGGCTATTGATTCAGCCGCCACCCAGGTCAATCTCACAGTCAGCGCAACCAACCAGCAGACGGTTAATTCCACCGTCTCTGCAGGTTCGATTGCGGCGGCCATTGGCGGAGAGTTTGCGGGTGCACTCGCGATTGTTGCCGCCAGTACCGGAAACCGGATTGGCGCCGCAACCGAAGCCGTCGTGTCAGGCGCAAGTACGGGTGGTAGCAACATCGCAATCGACGGCGCGGTGGTGGTTCGGGCGAACGACACGTCCAAGATTGACACCTCGCTGTCGGCGCTGGGCGTGGCGGCATCGCTCGGTTACGCTGCCGGCGCAGTTTCATTCTCGTTTTCCATATCAAAGAACGACATCCGAAGCACGGTCGACGCGCTGATAGACCGTGTCAAGATCACAGCCGCAGGCGACGTGACGCTCACTGCGACCGACAACGCAACGATCACGGCCAGCTCATCCATGGTCTCGGTGGCTGCCGCGCTGGGCCTCGGAATCAGCGTGAGCGGTGGCGGCGCAAGCGCCGACAACGCAATTTCCACCACCACCCGTGCGGTGCTCGGGCGCCAGGCCCCCGACCGCGTGACCGATACATCGGTGATCACCACCGGGTCGGTGCAGGTCATGGCAACCGAAACATCCAAAGCCACCGCCGACGTGGGCAGCGTCTCGGTCAGCGTCGGGCTGATCGCAGCTGCTGTGGGGGGCAGTACTGCGAGCAACACCTTCAAACCCCTGGTCGACGCTTCGATTCGAAGCGCGAGCATTCAGGCAGGAGGAGCGAATTCGTCAGTCACAGTCGAGGCAATCGGCAGGCACACGGCCGATGCAAACACAAGCTCTGTCAGCGCAAGCACCGGTGTATCGGTTGGCGAATCCAGGGTCGACACGACCAATGAGGGCAGCGTGTCTGCGGCACTGGGCAACGATGTGGCGATCACCGCCCCCATCCTGAGAGTGCTATCTGCCGGAGAAGACCGGCTGTTCCAGACATCAAAGGCTCATACCGGCGGCCTCTTCCTTGGAATTACCGGTTCGAACTCCACCTTCACTCTCAGCTCGGACACCCTCACAACGGTTGGCGACCGGGCGCTGCTCAAGATCGGTACCCTTGAGATGCGAGCGGAGCGCAATCAGGCGTTTGACGCGACGGTCTCCAATCTTGCAATCGGCGCGCTGGCGGGGAGCGGCGCATCCATGACCACCCGTCTCGGCGGTCGTTCTGATGTCA
>Ga0172373_10006376_pt1 | contig 15685 bp, 10 predicted proteins | sample Lak10m_2_FD_114546 | JGI IMG/M metagenome (GOLD analysis project Ga0172373, IMG submission 114546) | Freshwater microbial communities from Kabuno Bay, South-Kivu, Congo - kab_092012_10m | ecosystem: Environmental > Aquatic > Freshwater > Lake | place: Democratic Republic of the Congo...
AAGATCCAGCTATGAGTTTATCTTTATGAATTGCAAGATATAATTTAAGATTTTGCGAAAGATGAAACTTTTTCCATAATGCTTGAAAAAAATCTAATGATCTGGCTGGGGTTGAATGAAATCGCATAGTATCTAAATATAATTTATGCCAGGCTATTAAGTCACCCATGGACTCAGTAACCTTAATAGTCACGCCATTGGTTATTGCTTTATTTACTGCTCTTTTAATGGTGCTATGGTTTCGTGAGTCACCAAATCTTATTTCAGCATTTTTATCTTTGGGAATTTCAAAGATGTAGGACTCACGCCAGGGAATACATACTAATTCTGCTTCGGAATTGTTTAATTTATCAGAAAATGATTTGACCTGAAGAATTTTCCCGGGATATTTTTCCAGAAGTTTTATTGCTTCATTTAATAGGAGTGTATTGATTTCATTTGTGACTGATAACGGACCACCGATAGGAGTGCGGGGCAGGGAAGACAATCTTGCCGCCGCAGTTACACCGCCCATTCCCATAGGAAATCCTTTTGTAGTAACGAGCGGCATAACGCCGAGAATATTTCCATCATCGTCAACACATGCTAACCGTATCAGGTTTTCTCCAGATTCCTGTTGGATAATTTTTAGCCATCCTGTTGTGAAATAAATTTGTCCTTCCGGATGTGAGGCAACAAATTTATCCCATTTAGTTTCTAATTCGAAATTTTGATCTTCAATAAAAATAATATTGTTCATTAAATTCAATAAGAAAAAATTACTTGTAGTTCGGTAAAAATCTTACCCTCTAAAATTGTAAATAACTAATCACAAAAATTCCTGAATAACTTCACGTAGTTATCATTTATTAAAACATGCTTGATGTTCTGCTAATAATTCCAAAATGTGAATTATTTGCCGGGAGGCGATTATTTTAACAAAGTCATCTTTTTAGTAATGACTTCGCCTCCTGCATTTATAATATAAATGTAATTACCACTGGCAAGATTCGTACCATCAAACAGAAGAGAATAGCTTCCCGCTTCTTGCTGCTGATCAATGAGAAAAGCAACTTGATTTCCTAATAGGTCAAATACTTTTAGAGAAACATAAGTAGCGGATGGAAGCGTAAAATCAATAGTGGTGGTGGGGTTAAAAGGATTAGGATAATTTTGTGAAAGGCTGAACTCTGTGGGGATATTTAAATTTAAGGAAATGATTTTGGAATATTCAAATGAACCATCTGTATCAATCTGTTTCAATCTGTAATAATTAATTCCAGTTTCGGGAGAATTGTCTTCAAATGAATAATACTTATTCGAATTGCTGTTTCCGTTGCCTTGTACAAATCCAAGCTTGTTAAAATTTTTACCATCAATAGATTTCTCAACATCAAACCCATAATTTCTAACTTCAGTTGCAGTTTCCCAATTTAACATTACTTTTTTATCAATAATTCTTGCACTGAAAGTGGAGAGTTCAACAGGAAGAGGCGCATTGCTGCTTGCAAGTGCAAATTCAGTTCCTGTCAATCCGGTTTTAGTTAATGTATTAGCCGAAGTATTCAACGTAGCGTAAAGTTCTCCCCAAGTGTCATCCGATAAATTATCCCTGAGCAATAGACCTAACCCGGTTTCAGAAGTAATCCCTGGATGTCCGTCATAATTATATGTAAGCGTGTAAGTCGGTGAAGTGCCGATAACTTTAACTCCCCAATATCGAAGTGCATCAAGAGTTGTAAGCGTGTCAGCAGTGTTTGAGGCTCCTGATCGAAGAGGAGTAGAATCTACACGATATACTTGAAGACCTGTAATCGTACCGCCATCACCGGTTGCGGTCAAATCATCTGTATCGGTATGTGTAAGATTTACAGTAAAATCACTCGGGTTGCTTCCAGTGTAATCATAAGCACTTTCATCACCAATTGCTGCTCCAGACCAACTGTAAGTATAATCCTCCATGTCGTGCATTGAAGCGTAATTATTATTAGAAGTTTTATCTGGAACGTTTAAACCTTCAGGTGAGTCAAAATTCCAATAACCTCTTAAATTACTTTCCGAGCCAGTTAATTTTTGGCACATATTCGCTTGAATTTGTGCCTGTGTTCGTTCTGTATTCCATAAGCGTATTTCATCCAAAGAACCAGCATAGTAATTAGAGGTAGTTCCCCCAATTAACAGTCTCTCCGAATTTCCATTAATAGGACTAGTGGCTGTATTCATATCAAGAACACCATTTACATAAATCTTCAAACTATCGTCTGAAGAATTATACGTTGCAGCAATATGTGTCCAAGAGTTTGCGGAATAAGATTGAGCGGATGTCAATGTAGTCCCGTTAATGCGAAAAGCTACCTTACCACCGGAAGTAATATCAAGTTCATATCCATTTGCCGCGCCTGAAGTTTTATTTAAAATAGAACGGTTCTGTAAAGAAGTTGGGTTAATCCATGCTTCAATTGTCAACGAACCTGTTAAGTTAATTGTTGTATTACTTTCTACTCTTAATACATCATTCGTTCCATCAAATGCTAAAGAGTAACCCGAACCATTAGTTGTTGAATCAGCACTTCTTTTTGCAATTACTCCATTCCAAACACTTGTACCTCCGGAACCAGTGGAAAAAAGCACTACTGTACTATCCACATAACTCTCTTTTGAACTGGAAACATTATAATAATCATTTGTAGCATAACTAAGATATTGAAGTCGAGATGAAGTAAATGAAATTGGATTTGTAGAGGATTCGATGAAAATAATATCATCCGGGCTTCCATCATCTTCGGTATAAACGATTGTGATTTTGCCTTCAACTTCATTTAACAATACTATTGGTCTTGTGCCCAAAGTACTTGAAGTGTTATTTAGTACTGTATAAAAAGGATCCCAAGAACCATTGCTATGTTTTACTAATAGCCCAAGCATTGGATAACCAATAGTTTCGTAACCGGTCTTAACTGCGGCATAAATGGTTCCATCAGAAGCAACCTTTAAATTAATATGATCGTCCGCTAAGCCTAGTCCTGGAGTGTCTGCTGAATCTATAGTTTCATAGTACCACGTACTTGGGCTATCGCCATCAATATGATATGCGAATCTGAAACGGGTATTAGGTTGATCCGACCATAAGATTCCAATTTTACTTGGACCATCAGGATTGTAAGCAGTTATCGCACATATATCATCATAAGAAACTCCAGTTGCAATTGTGATTGGACTACTAAAGGATGAGTAAGGATAATCGCTCCAACGTACATTTATTTTTTTTACTCCACTGCCTGGTGAGGATCCGTCGCCATCTGAAGCCAACCAAATTGTTCGATTGCTATCGATATCAATTGTGGCAGTTTCGCAATAGGAATCAAGAGATATATTAGTCGAACTAAGTGAGGAGTAAGTAGAACTGCCTGAATCAAATAGATATCTGAAGAACTTTGCAGTTTGAGTGTCGGGTATGTTTGGTGAAACAAGAAGAATGTTTATAGTATCGGCTTGTAATTTTACATCTGCTTTAATTGAATTTGAAGTCGAGATTTGGTTTTTTTGTGTCCAGGATTTTCCTTCTAATCTATAAATATAAGTTCCTCCACTGACAGGAATCACAGTCCACCAATATCCACCATAAAACCAAACTTTGGATTGAGGTTTATCAGCAGTAGTGGCAGTGGAGTTTATAGTACCTAAAGAAGTAATAGTTTTAAAACTTTGTGCATTGCCAATAACGCAGAAAAATATAACGCTTAGAATTATTAAAAGCTTTTTATGAACTCTTTGTGAATTTATCATAGTCAAAAATATTTTTCTTACTCACTTCGAAATGTCTTTTTCAATATTAGAAATAAAATTGTTCATCTGCAAATAATTGATGATTTATTTTGACAGAAAAACCTAATAATTATGTAATAATATTTCGGAAAAATCTCATTTCGGAAAAAGACAAATAAAAACATTTTAAGTGTCTTAGCGGTTGAAAATCTGATATTAAGTTTGTTCAATTTTTTTTCCGCTAAATAGTGATTTGAATATAAATGCTAAAATCAATTTCATCTCACCAAGAAACGGTTTGGGATCTTTTAATGAAAAAACTGCAAAGTACTTTGGACCTCTTACCGACTTAATATATTCACTGATCGTTAATTTGCCTTTCTTCCAATAATTAATTGCAGATTGCAAGTCAGTGCGAATATGTATCCATTTAATCCCTTTATAGGTTTGAAACCTCGAAGAGGGAAGCGGCAGTCCGAGACAATCGCAGTACATCGTGTAAAGCAGATCAACACCGCAAGCCTCTGATAAAGCTGATCTTCCGGTCGGTCTTCCGATGTTGGGTTCAATAATATAATATTTACCCGTTCGGTTATCTTTTTTTAGTTCAAGATAAACCAAACCTACATAATTAACTTTCTTGAAAAGTTCGTGCGAAATTCTAACGACTTCATCATCAATGCAATCAATTCCGAGTGCCGTATTTCCAGTCTCCGGGGGCCATTGTCTTAATTTTTTTGCAGTAAAAGTTGCTAATGGTTCTGACTCAGAATTATAATAACAATTGCTCGAATATAAATCTGAATCAATTCCGACTATCCATTCCTGCACCATCAAAGTATCTGCCCACTGTGAACACATTTCGTAAGTTTTAAAATATTCTTCTTCACTAAAAACCTTATAGACTTTATGAAGCTTGGAGTATTGTTCCCACTTCGCGCTTTTCATTGGAGGTTTTATAATTGCCGGAAAAGTTAAGTGTTTTGCAGCGCTGATCGCATCTTCTTTTGATTTGAGTAAATAAAACTTTGCTACAGGAAGATTTTCTTTAACTGCAAAATCATAGAATTTATATTTATCCATCAGCAGTTCTACCGTATCTTCAGTTGGGAGGGAAATGTGATAATACTTTGAAAGCTGCTGTCTATTTCGTGAAACTAACAGCACGCTATTATCCTGGCAGGGATAAAGAACGGGTTTTAAGTCAAACTTTGGACCCATCTCCATAAGCATATTAATAAGATATTGAGTTTTCGTATCCACTTTAAAGACTTTTTCACAAGTATTTGTTCGCGCACAATAGTGATCTGGATTATTAGCCAATCCAATTACAGGAACACCACGCTCGGCTAACAATCTTGAAGACTGAAGTCCTGTGAGATAATCCATATCAATAAGTACTGCGTAAGGTTTTCCGCTTTTACTTTTTATTTTTTCCATTGCTGCCAGTTTAAATTTTCATTTAATATTATTTTAATTTTCCATTATTCACGAAATCAATTATTGTATTATTAACTTCATTGAAAACTTTTTCTATTGGCTGTGTTGTATCAACGATTACAAAATTTTTTAAAGCTTTCCCGACTTTCAAAAATGTTTCAGTTCTCGTTTTTAGATATTCAACATCAACCTCATATTTCCTTTTGTAAAGTACTTCTGCAGGGGCGTGCAGAAAAATTACGAGATCCGGTTTCGTATAAACTTTATTGAGAAACCATCTATGTATTTTGTTTGTGAAGCGCTGCTTTTTTAACTCTTCGCCAGTTGCACTTGTCGCTGCATCAAATATAAAGTGACGATCGTAAAGCACATTATAGCCGCGTATCTGGAATGTCCACGATATAAATAACCTGTATAATTCTTCCGATACTCGTTTTATAAGTCTTGCGGTTGCCCCAACCTTGCCTCTTGGATCTTCTCTTCGGTTGTCATCTATTTGATGAAGAGAGATATTTTTTAGCTCGGCATGTTTTAAATGTTTGTGTTTCCGTTTGTACTCCCAAAGTTTAAATTTATATGCTAATCGTGAAGTTGGGAGAGCATAATTACTTGACTCTATATTCAATCCCATATACAAATACTTTAATGGAACCGGAGGAGACTGCATTATTTTTTTTGCCACTGTTGTTTTGCCCGAGCCGTCAGCCCCAATTAAAGCTATTGTTTTCATTTAACTTTGACCGAATTAATTTTTGGTGGATACGTTGTTCTATAATTCGATAAATCCTTTTGCTCAAAAATACTTTTCATGCTGTTAAACAATTTTTCAAATGAAACTGGATATGGATGAACAACCTTGTAAGCAGTTTTGTTTTTTAAAGCATTATTTAATAATGCGATTTGTTTTGTCCCAATATTCTCGAGTAAATCATTTTTAAGATTTGGGAATGCATACTTGAATGTTAAATACTGCTCAATGAATGAAGCGATCTCATAATTCTGAGAGTTTATCATTCGATCAATAACTTCTTGAATATTACAAGATTCAATTTTTATATCATCGCTGTCATGACTCATAATAAAGATAATATGATCAAGCGATAACTTTGATTCGATCATTCTTGCTTTAAAAATAGTCTTTGGTTCAACTCTGATATTAAGCTGCCGTCTGAATGCAGGCATTGCTTCAGCGAGTATTTTGGCTGGGAAAGAATTTTTTAGAAAGGAATTTATTAGAAATTTGTAAAGTGAATCAAAAAAATGGATCAAGCCGAAAAGCATTCTTTTTTGATTCGGAAGTTTGGGAAGAAGTTTTGGTATCTGTTTAAATTGCCAATCCCAAACACAAACAGAAACAGGAATTCCAAAAATTGTTTTTCCATCTTGAGAAATTACTACTGTTTCATCGCCAATATATTCTGCTTCTTTATTAGCAAATGCAAGTAGTGATTCAGTCTTCCCACCTTTCGACCAGCCCATTACAACTGCTGTTTGATTCCTATACCTGAATGCAGAAGCATGAAGCGGTAAATAATTTTTTTTTAGAAAAATTAAATTAATAAAATGTCGAAGCATTGGAATTTCAGGAGTACCGGATTCACAAATTATTTCAAAGTCTTCACCAATTTTATCAAATGGGATTTTAACTTTTAGCTGGTTTCTACCGGTTGATAATACGTAAAAACCATTTTCATCAAAGGCTGCGTTATTTAATCCGATGTATGTTAAAAGGGGGGTATCAATTTTATTGACGAAAGTAATTTTAATATCAGGTTCATTTTCTATTTGGCACTGATATTCACCAAAAGAATTATTGAATCTTTTTAAATCTTTATCAGATGGATTTACTAACCTTAATCGTACAATGCCATGCAGATCATAATTGTATAATTTTTGTGTGTTAGGATTCATTCAAAGTACAGTGATAGCTAAATTTTACTTAACCGACTCGCCGATCATCGGCAAATATTTTTTTTCTGCTTGCTTCAATTCATCAGCATTTTGCAAACGGAAAATTTCTTTGACCGAAACAATTTCAGGTTCAACTGACAGCAATGATCTTTCGTTATGAATCTGATGTGCAGTGTTTTGCATCGCTTTGATAGAAGCTCTTAGGAGATGATTTGCCCAAATAATAAGACTAATGTCTGCATCTTCAAAAACTTTGGTTGGAGTTTTATAGTACATAGTTGGAACGATAACAATTGGAGCTTGATTCTGCCAGGCGTTCATAAAATCCAGAATTTGATCAGGAGCGGCGATCTTACTGTGAATTAAAATTGCATCGGCACCGGCTTTATAATATGCCTCAGCGCGGCGTAATGCTTCATCCTGTCCAAGCCCTGCTATCAGAGCTTCAACACGTGCAACTACAGAAAAATCATCATCAGTTTGTGTATCTTTTGCAGCTTTGATCTTACCGCAAAACTCGTCTATGTTTGCCAGCACCTGCTCTTCACCATTAATAAAAGAATTCGTTTTAGGAAACAGTTTGTCTTCGATACACATAGCGGCAACATTTCGCTGCTCAAGTTTTTTTACCAATCGGCGGACGTTGTTGAAATTACCATAACCTGTATCTGCATCGACCAGGATTGGGATATCAGTCGCATCGCTCATATATTCAAGAACCTCGAGCACTTGAGTCCAGCTTGCTTCGTTGTTATCTCTTACTCCCATAGCAGCAGACATTGATAAACCGCTTGCCCAAATTCCTTTAAAGCCTGCCTCCTGCACGATCTTTGCACTTAGTCCGCTGTGGGCTTCCATTATAAATTCGGTTTCGTGCGACAATAGCATTTGTCTAAATTGAGTTGTCTTTTTCATATTGCTCTCTTCGATTTTGAGTAAAAATTATTCGTCAATAAAATTAAATTACTGTTGATTCCTGTAAAACTTTGATTTTTTCTTTTTCAAATTCCTGGACAGTTGATAAAATTATTTCGCCGATTTCTTTTTGCGAATCAATTGTCTGGGCACCAATGTGAGGGGTTAAAATAACATTTTTCAATTCGGCTAAAGGAGAAATTTTACCTTCACCTTCGGCAATGTGAACATCAGTGGCGGCACCTCTAAGTTTTCCACCTTCAGTTAATGCGTGGTACAATGCCTGCTCATTTACTACACCACCCCTTGCCAGGTTCATCAAATATGAACCAGTTTTCATTTTATTCAAAACATTTTGGTCGATAAGATTTCTTGTTGAATCATCAAGCGGTACATGAATACTTAAATAATCCGCGTTTGCAACAACTTCATCAAATGAAGTAATCTTAATTCCTTTTGTTTTCATTCCGGCAATGAATTCATTAGTTAAATTGGAATGACGAACGCAGCCTAAAACATTCATTCCCCATGCCGCTCCCATTGCTCCTACTCGTGAGCCGATATTTCCACACCCAACCACACCTAAAACTTTTTCGGTGAGTAAATAACCATTCATTTCGGATTTTACCCAATGTCCATTTCTCCATGAAGAATCTGCTTTGAATAAATCTCTCGATAGTGCAAGCATAAATGCGAAGCTTAGTTCTGCAACTGCCTTTGCCCCTGGCTGAGGAATGCGAACAAGTCTAATATTTCTTTCTTTAACATAATTCAAATCAAGATTGTCAAGCCCGGATCCAGCACGTAAAAGTAATTTTAAATTAGGCGCACTTTTTAAAACATCGGTAGATATTTTTACACCGCTTCTAAAAATTAAAATCTCACGGTCAGCTATTGCCGAGATAAGACTTTCCTCAGAAGCATTAAAAGAACAGACTACATCATGTTCATTTTGAAGTTTTTCAATAGCACTTTTATGAATCGAACTTGCAATTAGGATTTTCATTTATTCCTCAGATTAGAATTTCTAAAATTATCTCACCCACCGAACAAGTGAATGTTTTTCCTAAATTAGAACAAATAATGTTCCAAGAAAAATTTGTCAATTTAGTTGATATTTGAATCAAATTTGATGCTTAAATGTAAGGCAGTGTTTCAAGGTGATAATTTTTTCATGTAATAGTTTCCCTAAACTAATTACTTTAATTCTTAACCGATATGCCTGTAAGCTATTTTACCAATTGCTTTCAATACTGGAATCGGAAGTGCAGCAAAATATTTGTTATGCTCGCCATGAGTTTTGGTTATCAGTTTTACAAAATCCTTTTTCCTAAAATCATAACGGTAAGTTTTAATTTCATATTCCACGGTATTCCAGCCATTCTTAAATCTTCTTAGTCCGTCATTTTCCGGTTCTGTTTTACCAAAGTAAAATTCTTCATAGCCCAGAGCAGCGTAATGACGAATCGCTTCCCACATCACTAAATTGTTTGCTCTTAAATTTTGGAATGAAAGATCAGACGCACCATATTTATACAACACTTTTTTCCCAAAATGAAGATAAACAGCTCCTGCAATAATTTTATTATCATAGGAAGCTAAGCAAATTTTCCCCTTACCAGTATTAATAATCATATCAAACAAATTCTTAAAGAATTTAAAAGGCTGTGGTGGAAGGCCGTGCCGCTTTCTTGTAATTAGATTCAGCATGTAGTAGTCTTCCATAGCTTTTTTAGAAGATGAGATTTCAATCTTAAGGTTTTCGGTTAAAGCTTTCTTGATATTTCTTTTCGTGTTGCTGCTAAGTGAAGCAAATAATTTTTGCTCATCTGAATTGAGATAGAGAAGATGTCCATAGTCAATAGTGGCAGGTTCGTGCAGACAAAGGAATTTTGCCCCTCCTTTAATTTCAAGATATTTCCATTTCGCTTTTTCTCCTTGCTCTAATAGTTTATTGAAGCAATTGTCAAAAGCAGTTTGATTGGTAAATAGAGGTTCGCAATAATCACTGAAAGGCAGGCAGGCTGCTCTTTTGCCTGTGATGAAACTATTTATCTCAACTAAAGGGAAATACTCAAATGAAGATTCGGACTCATTTTTTATGATAGAAATATTTTTATAATTATAGGATTCTATTATTAATTCTAACCATTCTTTAGAGTTGAAGTAAGAATAATCGGGATTCGAAAGCACATTTTTCTCCCATCCAATAATAGAGCCCTGGGGATTTGTAAGCATTAATTCTGAAACAAATAAATTATCATCTATTGAACTTTTAAATTGAAATTAGGCTTTCGATTCAACAACTTCATCGGTTTGAATAGTTTGTTTAGAAGTCTCACCGTATTTTTTATGACCATATCCATAACCATATCCATAACGATATCTGTATGAAGATTTTTCGACATCGGCTGAATTGACTACTATTCCGCGTATCTTGATACTTGCCTGCATCATATCCTGAATACCTCCATAAACACTCTCTTTAAATGAGAAGCCCGGGCGAACAACAAGTATGGCATCCTTTACAAAACGTCCAAGTATTAAAGTATCAACAACACGAGTAACAGGGGGAGTATCAATAATAATAAAATCATAAGCCGATGAATTAATTGTTTCAAATAACAATTTCATTTTTTCAGAGTTAAGAATATTGCCGGAGTCCTCTGTGGTTCCGCCAGCCGGAAGTATGTCAATTCTTTTTAATATCTTATTATAAATTTTTGGTGGAACATCATTCATTAAATATTCGATTAAGCCGGGGGATTTTTCAGAGATGTCAAATTTTGAGGAGAGTTCTGCCTTTCTTAAATCACAATCGATCACAAGAACACGCTTATTTTCTTGAGCGATGGAGACAGCCAAATTTGAGACGACACTCGTCTTTCCTGTATTTTCCTCACAACTTGTAACGAGGAATATTTTTTCTTTTCCTTCCATCTGGAAAAGTATTTTTGTTTTGAGCAGTCGAAATGACTCTGTATATCCATCAGCGTTTTCCATCAATGTCACTAGCCTTGACTTGCCATCTTGTGCATTTTCAATCTTGCTTTTAATTTCAGTAGAGTAGGAAGGAACTATAGCAAGGATTGGGATTTTAAAATCCTCTTCTAATTCATCAAGATTAATAAGTTTGGTGTTTTTAAACTCAAGGATAAGGATAGACATAATACCGATGAAAGCTCCGGCAAATAGTGCGAGAATAATGTTAAGAAGTTTTTTAGGCGAAATAGGATCCAGCGGAGTATGTGCTGGGTCAACTATAACTATGTCTTGAAGTTTAGAAAGTTCAGCCATTCTCATCTCCTCGCGTTTATCTAAAAGGAGTGTAAAAATTTTCTCATAAACATTTTTTTGACGCATTAAACTTACTAATCGATTTTCTTGGGCTGGAAGGGTTTCCATCTTAACTTCATACTTGGACATCAGGTTGGTAATCTGCAAAAGTTTTTGCTCCAACGCATTTGAAATAATTCCGTAGGAAGTTAGAGTGTTCGCATTAAACGAACCCAGCTTATTTTTCACGAGATTTATCTGTTCATCAAGTTTAATAACATCAGGATGGCTTTCTGTTCTTTTTTGAAGCAGCTCAAGTCGTTGAAGTTCAAGATCTGACAATTGTTTCATTGCTGAAGAGAAAGGGGAGTTAGTCGGTTCATTACCCTCAGGGGCAAGAAAACTTTGGTCAAAATATCCTTTATTGCCGAGTTCCTTCTTCATATCTCCCATCTTGTTTTTATACTGCCCAAGTTCCAATTCCGTTTTCATCTTTTCAGCTTCTAATGAGCTAAGAAAATTCACTAGTTCTTCAGAGCTTCTATCAATCGTCATAATTTGACCTGAAGATTTGAAACTAGTAAGATTTGCTTCAGCCGATTTTAATTTCTCCTGCATTTGCTCAAGCTGTTGATCAACAAAATTAAATGAATAACGAATTGTTTCTTTCTGCTGATCTATTCTTGACTCTCTAAATTTATCGGTTAACACGTTTGAGATTTTAGCAGCAGCAAAGGGGGATGAATTTTTTATTGAGACTTCAAAGACGTCTGTTTTTAACCTTCTCTGCACAGATAAAGATTTCTTTAAACCATCAATTACCGAATAGTAATTTTCTAAAGTAAAATAAACTTTAGAACCAGGTTCAGCATTTGTCCATTTTAAAGGGATATTTGCAATATCGATATTAAAATTACCCGCCAAAGAATCACTAGTAGTTTCTAATAGTCTATCATTCTCTGCACTGTATAGTGAAAAATTAGTTTGATTATTGAATTTCACATAAAATTTAGCTGAAATATCAAGCTGTTCAATTTTTATTCTTCCGAACTCCGGAAGAGAACCAAGATTTGGTGAGTTAAGGTAAAATTCAGGGCTCTCGTATTCAATGGCATTTTTCTCAAGTTCAATTGACTCACCATTTGGTTTTACAATTTTATCGATGGTTAAAAATAAATTTAATGAATCAACAACTTTTCTTAAAACAGTCCAGGTCTGCACCAATTCCATTTCAGTTTCAATTATATCCTGATTTTGAACATTAAGAATATCCTGAAGATCAGGTTTGATGCTTGTTTCGGGAGCGTTTTCTTTTTTTAATAGAACTGTTGCTTCGTAAATTGGTGTTGACAAGAAATTGTACAGTAATGCAATTATTAGAGTAAGTACAACAGAAATTATTAAATACCATTTATGTTTATTTAAAATTTGAAGTAAATCAACTAAAGATTTTTCCTTTTTCTTAGGTCTTGTTGATCTTATTTGAGTATTTTTTTCTTTTGCCATATTAACCTTAAAATTCTTTTTTTAATTCAATTTACTTTAGTAATAATGCGGCTACCGACACAAGAACAGTTAAGGCACCTGCGATAATAGTCACGCCTTTTGCATCCGCCCACCATGTTCTTGGAACGTAGATTCTATCTCCAGATATTAAACCAACATCACCTAATGTGTTTCCGGATTCTATCATATCACGTGCGTCTAATTCAATTTCTGCACTATCCCGGATGATATATATATTGTCAATATCGGCATCGCCTGTAACTCCACCGGCAAGAGCAAAAATCCCGGACAACTTCTCAACATCGGTAACAAAATAAAAGCCGGGTTGTCTAACTTCGCCAATAATGTTAATCTTAAATAAAGGTTGAATTGATAACTCGGGGTCACGGTAAAGGGAATCATATTTCTGGACTATTTCATTTTTAATCAGTAGGTAATTTTTATCATTTGTGTAAATTGTACCTATGTAGGGAAGTTGCAATGTTCGGTCTAACTGAATAAAATAATCTCCGGAAATTTGATCGGTAACATTAAAGAGCGTAAGTCTGATTCCATCTCCGGGGTTAAGATTTTGTGCGATGGAAGAAGAATAGAGAATAACTGATAAAGTGACGGCGAAAATTATTAATGTTTTCATCTATTTATTAAGTTTATTTAAAATTATAATTCTTTAACGTTTATTACCAATAGAAGGAAAGCTAAAAATAATATAATTCTCTCTAAGGGTTAGTAAGTTCCTCAATATTCAAAAGCTGTACCAATAGTTTTCAAAAGTTTCCTCTTTAACACCATCAAATTTACAATTTTAATTTAATAAATCAATTTTCTTTTTGCCAAAACGAGAAAAAGTATTTAAATGGATCAGCTAACGTTCTCTTATTAGTAAAAATTCAATTAAAGAAGTTTCTTCATAGAAATAATAGAAGAAAAATATATTTTTGAGACAGGATTTTTATTTTTTAACAACTCCATCAGTATCATAACTACAATTATGCTCTATTTAGTATTGTGATTCAGGGCAGGCACTATAAAGCGAGGCACAGAAATTGCTAAAAATTAACCTCAGATTATGAGGCGACAAAATCATCGTCCTTTTTGTTTAAATAAACATTAACTTAACTTAAATCCAATTGGAGTCAAAATGCAAGTACCATTTCTCGATCTAAAAGTTCAATATAAGTCAATAAAAAAAGAAATTGATGATGCAATTCAAAATGTTATTGACAATACCGCCTTTATCCTAGGCGATGCAGTTAATCACTTCGAACAAGAATTTGCCAAAGAACATAATGTAAAATACTGTCTTGGTACTTCTTCAGGCACTGATGCAAATCATTTAGTGCTCTGGGCAGCAGGTATAAAAGCTGGCGACGAAGTGATAATTCCAGCCAATACCTTCATTGCCACGGCTTGGGGTGCCACTTTATGTGGTGCTACACCAGTCTTTGTAGATTGCCATCCATTAAGTTATAACATTGATCCAGAAAAAATTGAAGCAGCAATAACTCCGCGAACAAAAGCAATCGTTGCAGTTAACTATATGGGCAGCCAGCCGAAATAGATAAGCTAAAACAAATTGCAGAAAAATATAATCTTTTACTCGTTGAAGACGCTGCACAAGCCCATTTTGCTGAGTACAATGGGAATAGAATTGGAAGCACAACTTACGCTACTTCTTTTAGTTTTTATCCCGGAAAAAATTTGGGAGCATTTGGCGAAGGGGGTGCTGTTGTTACTAATAATGAAGAAGTATTTCATAGAGTGAAACTCTACAGAGAGCATGGACAATCGCAAAAGTACCACCATGAAGCTTATGGACACAATTATAGAATGGAAGGCATTCAAGGAGCTGTTTTAGGCGTAAAATTAAAACATCTCGAAGCTTGGACAGAAGGGCGCAGACAAGTTGCTTCAAAATATAGAGAAAGACTTTCTTCCATCAAGCAATTAATTCTACCGACAGAGATGTCAAACGTCAAGCATGTTTATCACTTATTTGTTACCAGAGTCAATACCGGAGTTACATCCGGCTCTAAAAGGGATGAATTACAGAATCATTTAAAAGATAATGGAATTGCAACAGGTCTTCACTATCCGGTTCCGCTGCATCAACAAAAGTGTTTTGAACATCTTGGTTATAAAAGAGGAAATTTTCCAGTAACTGAAAACCTTGCGGAAACAGGGATTTCTTTACCAATGTTTCCTGAATTATCGGATCAGCAAATTGATTATGTTAGTGATAAAATAAAAGACTTTTTCAATAAATAAAATACTGTTTAGCTTTCTATCTAATGGAATAAAAATGGGGGTTTCAACTTTGCGTCTTAAGTTAATAAAACAAAAGATTTATCTCTCACTTTGGAACAAATACCTGCTTATTTTCCTTATAAATATTGCGTAAAATGAAAGAAAACGAGTGAATGATTTCGGCACAGTTTTAGTCTGACTTACACCAATTGAAAAATTCTAACAATTAAATAATAAGTTAAAGTGAAAAAATTACCTGGTTATAAGTCATTCTTTGGAATCATTGATTTCATAGTAATTTTCGCATCATTTTTAATGACAGTTTACTATCTCAGGACGGAAACAAACGTATCTTTCCTGGAGTTTTTTTATTCCATTAGATCACTCATTTTAGTATTGTTTCTGCTTTCACTCTCTTTCCTTGTAATCTTTAAATATAATGGGCTATATAGGATTAATATTATTTTAAGCCGTGCTGCTCAATCGGTGAATATTCTAAAAGCGCTGTACTATGGAGCACTACAAATTGTAATTGTATCTTTATTTATCGAAAATAATAAGCTGATAGATTCGCGACTTATTCTGATTGTATTTCTCTTTATTGGTGCCCCGCTAATTTATGTTGTTAGAGTAGAAATATTTAGAA
>Ga0172373_10006378_pt1 | contig 15684 bp, 14 predicted proteins | sample Lak10m_2_FD_114546 | JGI IMG/M metagenome (GOLD analysis project Ga0172373, IMG submission 114546) | Freshwater microbial communities from Kabuno Bay, South-Kivu, Congo - kab_092012_10m | ecosystem: Environmental > Aquatic > Freshwater > Lake | place: Democratic Republic of the Congo...
CGGTTACAATTTCTTTCGGCATGGTGGTCTTCCTCTCCTTTTCACTTGGCGGTGATTGGAGAAAGATACCATGCCTTCTTTTAATAGACTAATTTTCGTTACCAACCTTGCGTTGTAATAATAATCTTTTCACTCCTTCGGAGCTTTAAACAAAAACAGAATGGCATTGCCATCCTGTTTTGAATTGTTCTAAGGTTGGTACTTGTTGCTTCGATTTACGCAGGTTTGTATGCTGTGATCTTCGCGCTGTACACTGCCTTGTAAACCGCTTCGCGCGGATATTCGGTCACATCCAGTTTCATTTCATCCAGCGCACTGTCCACGGTTTCCTTGTCAAAGAAAACTGGCTTGATGGAAATATCCGTGAAGCCAACAGATTGCATCATGGCGATGTATTCTTTTGCTTCGATAGCGCCCGCTACGCAGCCAGCCCACGCGCTCAGGCTGTTTCGCACGGCTTCGGGGAGTTCGCCATCGGTCACAATATCAGACACGGCGAGTTTGCCGCCAGGCGCAAGCACGCGAAAGGCTTCGTTGAACACCTTTTCCTTATCAGGCGAGAGGTTGATGACGCAGTTGGAGATGATGACATCCACGGTGCTGCTATCAACGGGAAGTTCTTCGAGGTAGCCGTGGCGGAATTCGACATTCGCGGCGTTGACCCGCTTCGCGTTAGCTTGGGCACGCTCGATCATTTCGGGAGTCATGTCCACGCCGATCACGCGTCCTTCGGGACCGACTTTCTGGGCAGCCAACAAACAGTCGAGGCCTGCGCCTGAGCCAAGATCAAGAACGGTTTGCCCGGGTTTCAAGGAGGCGAGTGTGATTGGGTCGCCGCAGCCGTAGCTGGTGCTGGCGATGTCGGTAGGGACGGTGGTGAGCAGATCTATCGGATAGAGATTGTTTTCGGGACTGCAGCAATTGTCAGCGCAGCAAGAGGCGCTGCTCTTAATCCGCTCTGCATAATGCTCGCGAACAGTCTCGTGAATGGGATTTGAAGTTGACATTTTGTATCTCCTTATATAGATGATTGTCTATGTATTTTGCTAAAAAAACGGGACGCAGCTCGGCGCCGAGATACATCCCGATTAAGCCTTGAGGGTGTTGAGAAGTTTTTCGGTGGTGATGCTTTCGGGCGCAAACTTGATCATCAATTGCCCGCAGCAGATGGCGATGTTTTCCTGATTGAGAGAATAGAAAGTTTGCTTGCCGTCTTCGCGCACGGTGACGAGGTCTGCCTCGCGCAGGATGGCGAGGTGATGCGAAACGGTGGGTTGGGAGACATCCAACTTTTCGACGATCTCGGTGACGGAGAGCGAATCGCAGCAGCAGATGTTCATGATCTTCTGGCGGGTTTCGTCTGAGATGGCTTTGGCAAAGAGGACAGGGTTGAATTTCATATTGACGACCTTCTATTTGATATTATATAGATAAATGTCTATTTGTCAAGATGTGGAATTATTTTTATCCAGAAAGCCGAGGGCCTTTGCGATCATCCGGTCTATGAGACGTTTTGGCATTAGAAAGGGAAGATACCAGTTGACAAACGCCCCTGGAACGACGGGATACCGGACGAGCGGTCTGGAGGTGGTCAAAGCGTGCAAGACGACATGCCCGATCTTTTCAGGCGGGTAGCCTTTTCTGCCATCCGCGACCATATATTTTCGAAATTTTTTGGCGGCGTCAATGTAGTCCGTGTTCTCATACATGGAGAGGTCAACATTTTCCGCCTTATCCCAAATGGGAGTTGCCACCGCGCCGGGGCCGACCACGATAACATCTATGCCGTAAAGCATTAATTCAATGCGAAGAGTCTCTGACAATCCTTCGAATGCGTGTTTGGAGGTGACATAGCCGCCGACAAAAGGCGCGCCTCTTTTGCCGCTGACCGAGCTCATGTTGATGATCCTGCCGGGGGAGCCTTTTCGAGTACGGTCTGCGCCCAGCAGGGGCAGAAATGCCTGGATGACAATTAACTGCGCGACGAGGTTAACTTCAATTTGCTGGCGGAATTCATCAATGGGCTGGTGCATTAATGGCGCAGGCGAAGCGATGCCCGCGTTGTTGACAAGCCCAAAAAGAGTCTCGCCGTTAAGTTGATCGCTCACCTGTTGCGCAGCGGCCCGGACTTTCTTCTCATCCGTAATATCGAAGATCAATGGAATGAATGCCGCGCCAAATTCAGCCTGTAATCGTTCTGCATCCTGGGGCTTTCGTACACTCCCGAAGACACGATATCCCTTTTCGATCAATACTTTTGTGATGCCCCATCCAATTCCAGTGGAGACACCTGTAACGACAATACTTTTCATTTCTTCCTCTTACTTTTGTTTTTCTACAAGTGAACTTATGAGGCTGTTTGCTCTTTCACAAAATATCCAGCCATTGCCATCCCGAGTCCAAGCATTGCGAGTAGCAAGCCCTGCCACAAAATGGGATTGAGCAACGCTTTCACCATTGCAGATGCGAGGTCGCTACCGTAATCCAGCAGAATGGTAGGGAGGTAGATGGACATGCGGTTGACGAGCATGCGCTGGAATACCGCGCCAAATACGGGCGCACCAATCAGGCTCATCACAAATGCGATGAAGCCAGTAATGGCAAACGGAATTCCCCACCACGTCAACCAACTTTTGAGCGACCTGACTGCGAAGAGGGTAAGCCCCAGCAGGAAGGCCAGCGGCAAAAGCGGACTCAGCCGCATGAAAAACCGTGCAGCTTTCAGCCGTTGGCGCGGATCATTTTCCAGCGGCGCGGTGATGATGGTTACCTGGTCTGGGATCGCCGCGGCGGTAAATTGCATTTGACTTTGAATGATCGGTGTCAACGCAGGGTACAACTCCGCAGGCGGGTTGCAAAATTCGATCTGACCACCTGAGAATAGACCAACCGTCATTTGCGCGATCTGCTCGAAGGTGCATTGAGGCTGCGTGTCCAAAAGTGAAAGGATCGCCTGAACGCTTTTCTCCCCGACCATGCTTGTCTTCAACGGCGCCAGATCGATTTGCGCCGAATCTGTTTGCATGGTGATGTATGCAAAGGTCGAATTCAACGTGTCATCTCCCATTGCCTTCAATGCCTCAGGCGGGAGCAGGGTGCGGAAGAATGCCTCCCACGCCTCACGGCTCATGCCGCGCATAACAACGGGAAACTGGCTCTGGTCGGTGGAGGAAGACAGCATCACATCCGCCATGATCCCAGGCAGCTTGTTGTAAAAATCTTCGCGGGCAAATGCCTTTTGGTAGGTCTCCGCGGTGAAGGCTCTGCGGTCAAAATTAAAAAAGAAAAGAGCGATCACTGCTGTGATCACAAAAAAGATAGCGCAAAAGATGGCGATTGATTTCTTTAAAGTTTCCATTTTGATTACCGCGCCATCGGGGACATAGTCCCCGATGGCGCATAATGACGTGTTATTGAGTCAATATCTCGATCAGATCCTTGGTCACCACTTCGGCATCCCCAACGCCGAGCAGGGTCAACAACTCGCTGGCCAACGCCGCTTTGTTGTCCGCATCTTTGCGGCTCCACGTGCGGCTCTTGATCTCAAGGTAACTTCCCATCTGCGGTTCTTTCACCTCATCAAGATTAATAAAGAATTCCGTTTTCTTGTAACGGATATGCCAGCGCAGGCGATTCTTTTCCACCGAAATTTCCTTCTTCGGTTTGAAGTATTCCCGATAGAAGCGCGAGGTATGCACGGCAGGCGCAAGGAAGCGGCTGCGGGAGAGCAGCACATCATGCCCGATCTCGCCTTCGCGTTTCTGCCCAAGCAGGGTCAGACGCGAGCGCACATTTTCCACATCCCCTTTGGTGTTGATGAGATTATCTTCGCGGAAGCGCAGCCGTCCCTGGGATGGGTCCTCGAAAAGGAAATAATCATCATATTGATGATAATGCTTGGACGCGGTGATCTCGATCTCGGGCCGCTTCATTTTCTGGACAAGTTGGTCTGGTTCCGTTACCTTGACCTTTACCTGCACCTCGAACGACTCCTGTTCCATTGAGCCGCCGAGCGCGATCAATTTCGAAAGGATCGACTGCTCGCGTTCGATCAGGAAGGTATCGATCTTTTGAGCAAGAACACGCGCCTGTTCCAGCAAATCCTTTTCGTTCAAGGTCAGCAATTCATGCGCGCGCATGAGCCACTTCCCATTGACCATTACATCCGTCACATCCGTGGACTTGGAAGCAAATACCAGTTGAGCATACGCATTCTGCGGGTCACGGCGGAAGCGGGGAGAGTTATGGACGGGGGAGGTGTCCACGAGGATAATGTCTGCACGCTTGCCTACTTCGAGCGACCCAGTCAGATCGCCGATGTGAAGCGCTTGCGCGCCCATGCGGGTGGCCATCAACAGGGCTGTCGCAGCGGGGACAACGGTTGGGTCATTGGAAGATGCCTTCGCGACGAAAGAGGCGAGGCGCACTTCCTCAAACATGTCGAGGTCATTGTTCGAGGCGGGGCCATCCGTGCCGATGCCCACGTTGAGTCCGTTCTCAAGCATTTTTTGCACTGGCGCAAATCCCGAAGCGAGCTTGAGGTTTGATGATGGGTTATGCGAGATACCCGCGTTCACATGCTGGAGCGTTTTCATTTCACCAATATCAATGTGGACGCAGTGTGCAGCGATCACCTTTGCTTCAAGCACGCCTTGCTTTTTGACGTACGGCACAACGGGCATGCCCTGTTCGCTACGCATGGTTTCCACTTCAAACGCCGTCTCAGAAATGTGAATGTGCAGCGGCACATCAAATTCCTTTGCCATATCTGCACAGGTGCGCAGGATCTCAGGTGTGGTGGAGTAGGGGGCATGCGGTGCAATGGCAGGGACGATGAGCGGATGCCCCTTCCACTTCTTGATGAATTCACGGGCGTAGGCGAGGGAGTCTTCAAAAGCTGCCGCATCGGGCGCGGGATATTTCATAATGGATTGCCCGCAGACGGCACGCATTCCTGCATCGGCTGTAGCCTGGGCGATATCATCTTCAAAGAAGTACATGTCGTTGAAGGTGGTCACCCCGCTGCGGATCTGCTCCGCACAGGCAAGAGAGGTGCCAAGCCGAACAAATTCGGGTGAAACGAATTCACGTTCCACGGGCAGCATGTAGCCCATCAGCCACACATCGAGACGCAGATCATCGGCGAGGCCGCGCAGGAGGGTCATGGGCACATGAGTGTGTGCGTTGACCAAACCCGGCATGAGAACCTTGCCGCCGCAATCAATTATTTCATCTGCTGTATATTCTTTTTTGATCTCCGCTTCGGGGCCGACAGCAATGATCGAATCCCCTTTGACGACAACCGCGCCCGGGTCGTATTGGTTTAATTTGCCGTCCATAGTGAGGACGATGGCGTTGGTGAAAAGTGTGTCTGCTTTTTGTGTCATTCAGTCTCCTTGTGTAACATGCTTGTTCAGGGGCTTAGCCCCTGAACAAGCGGATGAATAAATTATTTTTCCCAATTCAGTAAAACTTTCAGCGCTTTCACATTTTGTCCAAAGTCTGTCTTTGAATGTGTTGATAATTCCATGTCCACGGAAGTTGCGCCGACTTCCACGGCGTAATCTGCGAGGGTGCCGGTGAAGACGCAGCCTGTGTCAATGGGGGGGAAGGGGTAACCCGTGGCATTGCCCAGCGCTTTTGCAAATTCAATTGAATTCTTCTCCCACGGTTCTCCGCCTGGAAAAACGCCCAGCGCGGCGCTGTGATAGCTGATGAGCGTTTCTATGGCGTGGGATTGCAAAAAGTACATCAAGGCACGTGTCTCAGGCTCAGAGCCCGGGCCAGTGCCGCCCGTGGTGGGACCATATGCCCAGCAACCCGTGCGATCCCAGTCCGCAGCCCAATTGGTGGGGAAGTTGCGGTTCAAGTCCACGCCGTGGTCGTTGACTCGTCCGTCAATGCCATGGTCGCGGGCATCGCCATCGGGATTTAGATTCCGCAGGATGTACAACGTCACATCGCTGGGGACCACATCGGGATTTTCGTAGATGTATTTTATCAATTCATCAGCCAGAGCGATGGTATTCCATTCATAGCCGCCGTGGATGCCAGCCACGATCATTTTTTCCTTTTCACCCTGCCCAAATGTGTAGACTTCGATCGGGCGTCCTGAGACGGAATATCCAATGGTGGTGACACGAGCATTCCCATACAGTGCCGAGATATCCAACACAAAGGGTGTTGGGCTACTGACCACGATCATCGTGGAGCGCGGATTAGGCGTGACGGTTGGCAGATATAACGAAAGGGGATTCGGGGTGTAGGTGGCGGGAAGCGTAGCTGTATAAATTGGCTCTTGTGCCTGTGATGCTGCGAAAACGGGTTGTAATGCCAGATAAGCAACCAGCACCAGCGCAATTGCACCCAGACCGACGATGTTCAATGCCCATGCAAGAGTGACCCAGGGTGATTCTTTGCGTCGTTTTGGCGCGGGCATTAGTCCATTTCCTCCAGCGTGGTGCGGAGCCAGTTCAATGCCAGATTCATGCTCCAGCGCGGCAGGCTGCGCGGCGGTCCGCCGTAGGTGATGCGATGGGTCTTTTCACCGTTGGATGTGATCATTGCCATTTCCGCGGCGCGTTCTTCAGGGAAGATGGTCACGCCGAGGGCAATTTCTGCTTTTGAGTCTGCTCGGGCGGAGCGCAATGCTTGCATGAGTGTATCCGCTGTTAGATTAAGAAGAGAGGCGGTGTGCGGCACTTTGCGGGATAACAGCCCATCGAGTCCGCTTTCTATGGCGGTCAGGGTCATGCCGCGGACGGCGACCATATCCAGCACAACTCCTTCAAGTGTATCTTCATCCGCACCGAAGACGACTTTGCCAAGACGTTTATGTACATCCGCTTCGATCTTCGCGATCATTTCATTGGCTTCGGTTTCGCTTTTGGCTTTCGCGGCGATTCGAATATCAACAACGCCCGTGTGCGCCGCGAGCCCGACCGTTGGATTGCTGAGCGTTTCAAGGTCTGCGATCTTTTCATCGATCATGCCTTCGCCAAGGCCGGAGCAATGCAGCACGCGGACTTTGATGATCTCGTCGAGCTTGAATCTTTTTTGCAAATACGGGATGACCGACTCATGCAGCACGTGCTCCATTTCCTGCGGAACGCCGGGCAAAGAGATGACTGCGTTGCGCGGTGTTTCAACAATAAAACATGGCGCGGTGCCGACAGGGTTTTTCAACCCGAGCGCACCCTTTGGAACATAGGCCTGCCGCTTTTGATTCTCGGATGGTGTGCGCCCGTACCGCGCGATGGTTTCAACAACCTGCGCCCAAAGGTCTTCGCGAAATTCTGTTTCCACGCCAACAGCTTTCGCCACCGCTTCACGCGTGGGGTCGTCAATGGTGGGACCAAGCCCGCCCGTGGTAATGACAATATCCGCCTGCGCCATTGAATCCCGAATGGCATCTGCGATGCGGTCCACGTTGTCTCCGATGGTGATGGTGCGGTATAGGTCCACGCCCATGCTGCGCAATGTGCGCGCGATGTAGCGTGTGTTGGTGTCTACAATTTCACCAAGTAAAATTTCCGTTCCAATTGTGATGATCTCTGCTGATGTCATGTTGTCTCGATTTTATTTTGCCATTTTAAACACAAAGGTCACGAAGGAAAACTTTAAGATTACTTTCTTCACCTTTATGTACTTGGTGTCCTTCGTGTTTAATTAAACTACATTGTACTCTTGAATTAATCTTCCTTCTTCAAAGCGCTTCAAGTCCAGCATCGAAACATCCACGCTGGAAAACTTTCCATCCAAAATAAATTCGCTCATCAATTTTCCAGAGATCGGACCATGCATGAAACCATGCCCCGAAAACCCTGTGCAAAGTGTGAAACCATTTATGGGCGTGCCGCCATAGATCGGGTGCGCATCGGGTGTCACTTCATAAAGCCCTGCCCAGTGCGATGCGCGGTTGGCTTTTTCCACCAGAGGCATTCTTTCGATGGCGGCTTCCAAATTCACCAGCTCAAAATCTTCATCCACGTTTTGGTCGAAGCCAGGTTTCTCTGCCTGATTGCTCATGCCGATCAACAGGCCTTCACCCTCGCGATGAAAATATAAGGACTTCGCAAAATCGATCACGAACGGAAAATCCTCAGGCACTTCCTTCAATGGATTTGTCGTGAACATCTGCCTGCGGAGGGGGAGGACTGGGATCTGGATGCCCGCCATGTTGCTGATCTGATTCGACCACGGTCCTGCCGCGTTCAATATCATCCGCGTCTTGATTACGCCGAGGCTTGTGTGTACCTCTTCCACATTCCCGCCTCTGACGGTGATCCCCGTCACCTCTGCGCCGCTGATGGCTTTCACGCCCATCTTTTGCGCTGCAGTGACATATCCCATCACAACGCTGTTCGGGTCAACCGTCCCGTCCTTTTGGTTGAACGTACCCGCGATGGCGTCATCAAATTTCATCAGTGGCAGTCGCGCACGGACTTCATCTCCGCTCAAGAATTGAGTAGGCACGCCGAGATTATTTTGCATTTCCACATTGTGCTTGAAGATCGCGGCTTCCTTTTCATTGGTTGCCACGAGCAAATATCCGCACTGCCTGTAACTGACATCCTGCCCGATCTCTTCCTTGAAGCGTTCGATCATCGGCAGGCTTTCGATGGACAACCTGACGTTGATGTCTGTGGAGAATTGATATCGTACCCCGCCCGCGCACCTGCCTGTGGCACCCGTGCCGAAAAAATTCTCTTTTTCAAGCAGGACGATATTTTTCACACCGCGTTGTGCTAGGTGGTACGCCGCACTGGCGCCCATCACACCGCCCCCGATAATGACAATTTCTGCTGTAGTTGGTATGCCCATATTGTTTCTATTTAGCAGAAACCCGTTCTCGCGGCTTGGCGAAAACGGGTTTCTGACATGTTAATTGGTGATTTTTGTTTTACTCAACGCCGAGGTAGGTTTTTTGGACCATATCGTTTTTCATCAGCTTGTCTGCCTTGTCGGCCAGTACAACTTCGCCCGTTTGAAGAACGTATCCACGGCTGGCAATGGAAAGCGCCATGAGCGCATTTTGTTCCACCAACAGAATAGTGGTGCCTTCCTCGTTGAGCTTCTTGATGATGTCGAAGATCAACTCCACCAGCAAAGGCGCAAGTCCCATGGAGGGCTCGTCCAAAAGGAGAATCTTCGGTTTTGCCATCAAAGCGCGTCCCATGGCGAGCATTTGTTGTTCACCGCCCGAGAGAGTTCCGCCTTTTTGAGAAATGCGTTCTTTCAATCGCGGGAAGAGCGTAAACACATGATCAAGGTCATCGTTGAAGCTGGTCAGATCCTTGCGGACATAGGCACCCATTTCCAGGTTTTCCATAACCGTCATGCGCGGGAAGATCATGCGGCCTTCAGGGCTCTGGGCTACGCCGAGCGCTGAGATCTCATGCGCAGGGAGCTTGTGCAGCTCAACGCCATCCAATATGATGGAGCCGGTGCGTGGTTTGTTTAATCCCTGAATGGTGCGCAGGGTAGTGCTCTTTCCTGCGCCATTGGAACCGATCAAGGTGACGATCTCGCCGTCGTTGACGGTAAGGGAGATCCCTTTTAAGGCGTGGATATTGCCGTAGAAAGTATGGACATCTTTTAATTCAAGCATCGTGTTCCTCGCCTTTTATTTGGTGGATGTACCCTTGCCGAGATACGCTTCGATCACGCGCTCATTCTTTTGGACCTCGGAAGGTGAACCTTCTGCGATCTTTTCGCCATAATCCAGAACAGAGACGCGGTCTGAAATTGCCATAACCACCCGCATGTGATGTTCGATCAAAAGGATGGTCAGGTTAAGTTCCTTGCGCAGACGCTGAATAAAATTGGTCAGGTCAATGGTTTCGTTCGGATTCATACCTGCGGTTGGTTCATCCAAAAGCAGAAGCTTTGGGTTGGAGGCGAGTGCTCGGGCAATTTCCAGGCGGCGCTGCAAACCATAAGAAAGGTTCTTTGCTGTTACTTCCGCGTCAGAGCGTTGCAGCCCTACAAATTCAAGCATGTCGAGGGCGCGGGCGCGGGCGTCGGCTTCTTCTTTCAGGGTGGCGCGGGTGTGAAGGACCTGGCCGAGCAAGTTTGAGGTCAATCGGCAGTGCTGACCGACCAATACATTTTCGATGGCCGACATATTCGCGAAGAGACGAATATTCTGGAAGGTGCGTGCAATACCGAGCGCGGTAATATCAAACGGGCGCAGGCCGTGTAGGTTCTTTCCGTCGAAGGTCATCTCACCGCTGGTCGGTGTGTACACGCGGGTGATGGTGTTGAAAAATGTCGTTTTGCCTGCACCGTTTGGACCGATCACGCTTGCGATCATGCCTTTTTCGATATTGAAGTTCACCTTGTTTACGGCGGTCAGGCCGCCGAAGGTCATCGTGATTTCTTTTGCTTCAAAAAGATTCATATCAGCCTCTTATCCTTTTTTCGATTCTGAGGTTTCGGAAGCATCAACAACGGCGGGTACTTCGTCCGGGTGCAATTCTGCGCGGACTTGCGTGTTTGGCAGCAAACCTTCTGGTCGAACCGCCATCATGATCACGAGCGTTAGACCGAACAAGAGGAAGCGGTACAGAATTGGGTTGGCGTTGTCTTTTACCGCTAGCTGAACAACAGGGTTGCTGATCGACGGAAGAACAGTATGGGTGAGCAGGGAGGCGAGGAAGTCCTTCAAGGCAGGCAGGAAGAGGCGGTCTGCGGTCATGATCACAAGACCGCCGACGATCACGCCATTGATATTGCCGATGCCGCCCAGGATGACTACGCACAGGATGATGATGGATGCGCTAAAGTCAAACACGCTCGGGAAGATACCTGCAATATACGCGGCGTAAAATGCTCCTGCAAAGCCGGAGAATGTCGCACCCAGAGCAAAGGCAGCCAGCTTTGTTCTTACGGGATTGATACCCATTTGAGCGGCGGCAAGCTCATCTTCGCGGATTGCCATCCACGCGCGGCCAAGGCGGCTCTCACGTAGGCGGCGGATGATAAACACGGAGAGAAGGATGATCGCAATGATCAGGAAGTACCAGGGTATTGGATCGGATGATTTAAATTCACCCGGCTGGACTACGCCGATAAATGAGTTAAAGAACTTGCTGATGAAGCCCGTACCCTTGAGAGGAGAGACGGGGATGAAAATCAATCCAATTACAACCAAGGCCGCAACAAAGCTGGCAACAGTACCTGCTGTGCCACGGTTGCCTTTTTTCAGTGTCTGGATGAACCAGTAGGTCGCAAGTGCAAGGGCAATAAGCAAAATCACTATTTTGACAACCAAACCAACACCCATTGTTTCATTGAGGGAAATAAGGGGAAGAGAGGGACGTCCAATGGGGCTGATGCCTTTTTCACCTGCGGTCAGGTCTTCATGTTCCAGGAAGGTAATACATGCCATGGTGGTTTCGCCGCCAAAGAGGCGAATTAAACCCGGCAGGATCCAACATGTAAACGGTTCTTTGATGGTTACATCGATCAGGTTTTTGAAAAGAACAGGGACGATTTCACCGAACCCGAGGGTAACGATCGCAAGGTAATCGCCTCGTAGGGGCAGCGTGGGGGCGCCAAGCATAAATCCCCAAAGGGCAGCCATGGCTGCGGCAATCCAGATCACGACCCAGAAGTTCATGTAAAGACCGTGTTGAGGGGAGGAGAGAATGCCCGTCGTGTACGCTCCAATGGCGAAGAAGGCTGCATATCCCAAGTCAAGAAGACCCGCATATCCAACTACGATATTCAACCCCAACCCCAAGATCACGAAGATCAAGGCGAAGATGATCTGGGCGGTCCATCGCAGGGCTGTTAGTTTATCAATGAAAGGGAAGGCAACAACGAGAATTGCAAGGAGGATCATCTTCCATCGTTGTTCTTGTGCTTTGGGCAGACCATGCAAGGCTGCAAGTAACGTTGTAAACAGTACGGTGCCAAAAAAGCCGATCAAGTTGCCATACAGAACAATATTGGCGGCAGCTGGTCGTTTTCCGATCGCTTCCTGAACAAAATTATTCTGGTATAAGCTAAACAAGGTCAGGATGACTCCTGCCACGAGCGCAGTGGGGAGGACAGAAAGCGCTATTTGCAGTGGATTTTTGCGTTCAAGCTTTCCGCTAAGTCCCATGCCAAGGCCAACGCCCATGAGGCTGCCGATAATGGCGACTGACCACCCCCCGAAAAGAAAGGTAAGCAGACCACCAATAATGCCGAAGGTGATACCGGATCTGATATTTTTCATATTGATGCCCTTTATGCTTTTTGACCCGTCTGTTCACCAAGCAAGCCGGTGGGACGGAAGAGCAGGATGAGAACCAGTGTTGCAAACACGAGCGCATTCGTCCAGCGGGCGTTTAGGTAGCCATCGCTAAAGGATGCCAGCAAACCGATCATGAAACCGCCCAACATTCCACCTGCAATATTGCCGATGCCACCGAGTACCGCTGCGGTAAAGGATTGCAAACCTGCTCTAAAGCCCATGAACCACCAGGCGGTGTTGTTGTATAAACCAGCCATCAAACCTGCTGCGCCGGCGAGACCGCCGCCAATCAGGAATGTGGCAGTGATCACCCAATCAATGTCAATGCCGAGCATTTTGGCCGCATCACGATTCTGCGCGGTGGCACGCATGGCCTTGCCCAGACGGGTGCGTTGTACAAAAATATATAAGCTAACCATTAAAACGACAGCAAGAATAATAACAAGCACATCTTTGATCGTGAGGCGGAGCGCTATTCCGCTGGATGCCAGTAAATTGACATCCCAGCCAAGGCTTGTAAAAAGCACGCCGAGCATATCAGGGAATACTTTTTGGGAAGCACCGCCGGTTGTACCAAACGATGGTACAAGCCACGCTTGGGCTGCCCACATAAGCCCAATATTTTCAATAATAAAGGACATACCGATCGCTGAGATTAATGGAGCCAGCCGGGGAGCGTTGCGGAGTCTTCGATACGCCAAACGCTCGATCGTAGCATTAAGCACTGCGCAAAATACAATGGATACAACCAGTGCCAGGATAAGTCCAAAAACTATTTTGACCGGATCCTTACTTTCCAGAGTACCTGTCACTGACAGTACGGTGAGAGAAGTGAATACGCCGATCATATAAACATCGCCATGTGCGAAATTGATCAACTCGATAATGCCGTAGACCATTGTGTAACCCAGCGCAATAATGGCGATAATTGCGCCGTTTGAAATCCCGATAATTAAAAATTGAACCAACTGAAGCGGATTGGCTTTAATCGCGGCAACAACCACCGGAATATCCAGCCCGACAATTGGCCCGATAAGGAGAACGATATATAGGACAAGCGTGGCGATGGCGAATCGCCTCCAGTTAAACTTTTTTCTGGTGGTTTCCATGGCTTTCCTCTTTCAAAAAAAGATGGGGGGCGGCAAAAAATGCCGCCCCCGACTTGCGAGAGATTTATTTGAAGGTACCAACGGAAACGTATGCACCATCTTTGACCTGATAGAAGGTCATATCGGTCAAGCTGGTGTCGCCGTTCGCATCGAAGGACCAGACGCCAAGGGCGCCGTCAAAATCTTTGATGGCGAACACGGCGCTGTTGATGGCGGCGCGATCGGTGGGATCGCCACCAGCGGCGCAGACATCTTCGATTGCCTTGAGGGCAACGTTCATGGTCTCATAACCATAGACAGCGTAGGGCTCGGTCAAAGGACCAAATTTGGCTTCATAGTCGGTCTTGAACTGCTTGCCAGCGGCGGGGAGTTCTTCGAAAGGAACACCAGCGACGGAAGCATATGCACCAGCGGCCACATCGGCGCCAGCGCCATCAATGAAGGCCTGGGTCTGGATACCATCGGGACCAACATACTTGACGGTCTCGTTGTCGCCCATGATGGCAACTTTGTCTTTCAAGAGCTGGGAGGCGTTGTTATCAACGACCATACCAACATAGATGGCATCCGGAGCGGCGCCATTGTTGCTGGTGGAGATCTTGGTCATCAAAGCCTTGTAGTCAGCGGCCTTGGGATCAATACCTTCATGGCCGAGAACGGTCAAACCAATTTCCTTGGCGGTGGCTTCGAACACATCAGCAACACCCTTACCGTAGAGTTCCTGATCGTCGAGGATGTAAACGGTGGTGGCGCCGAGGGATTTCACGAAGTTGGCGGCAACTTTACCCTGAATGTCATCAGCAGCAACAACGCGGCTATAGGAGCGGACGCCAGTGGGGTAGTAGGAATCGGTAACGCCAGGAAGGTCCTTGTCAGACTTGGTCAAACCAGGATTGGTGTTGGCGGGGGAGATCATGGTGAGTGGGCCGGCGGCGTTCAAAATCGGAATTGAAAGCTTGGCAGCACCAGAGTTGAAAGTACCGAGGTAGGCGATGATGGAAGAATCAGCGGCTGCCTTGTTGGCATTTTCAGTTTCAACAGCGGGATCCCACTTGCCGAGAGCGGCGGAGGCATCATCCCATGCTTCGTATTCAATGGTGTATTGACCACCGCAGGCGCTGTAATTGACCTGTTCGAGGCGCAATTGCATGGCGTTCACAATGGTTTGGGTCTGGGTTAATGAAGAACCGGTCATGGGCAAGCTGGAGACGATCTTCAGTGTGCCAACGGGTCCAGCAGCGGGAGCTTCGGTGGCAGCAGCAGGGGCTTCGGTAGCTGCGGCGGGAGCTTCGGTAGCGGCGGGTGCTTGTGTAGCGGCGGCGCCACAGGCGGCGAGCACCATGCTGGCGAGAACCAACACGGATAGTAAAGCGAACAAACGCTTATTCATTTCTGTACTCCTCCAAATATATGTTAGGTGAATTCAAATTCCCGCAGATGCGGGTGACTACGTGCAGTAGACAATACTAACGCTTGTCGGCCTCACCTCCTTTTGTGAAATACTTATATACAAAGAAAGCCCTCAAAACCCCTGTGGGATTTTTTTCAGGCTTAAACTTTCGCCACTAATAAAAAGCCTTTACTTTTTTATTAAGCCGTAATAATAAGGGGGTTTGTAGAATAGGTCAAGAGTTGGTGTCTAGACTTTTAATCCAGCCTAGACACTATTATGTGGCTTGTACAACAACTGTTCACGGATGCGCAGGTCTGTATTACGGATTTTCATAGCCAGGTCGGCTGCAAGGTTGTGCATAAGGCGGTACCCAAGCTGGGGATAGGTTTCACACAACATGATCAATTTATCCCGCTGAATAACAAGCAGGCGGGTGTCCTTTTGAGAAGCCTGTGCGGAAGCAGAACGCAGTCCTTCATCCACCAAAGCCACTTCTCCAAAAGACTGTCCTCTACGGAGTCGTGCAACTGCTGTCTCTTTTTTTTCAGAGTCTCCAGTGGTGCTTCGGTTTATCAGAATATCTACCTCACCCTGCATGATCACATACAATTCCTTGCTGCTGCTGTTTTCAGGAAAAACGACCTCGCCGGAATTGTAGACAACCTCCTGACACAAATTTCCTACCAACTCCAACTGAGTTGGCGTGAATTGATAAAAAATATCGCTTTGTTTCAGAAAGTTGACAATGTTATTCATGTCTTGAAAATCCTTTGTAAAAGTGTAGCATATTCATGGTTGAAGCGCAACGCTTCTTTCTAAGTCTTTGTCCAAAAATAAGTTGGTCAATTCAAATTTGGTCGAATGGTGTAGTTCCATTCGGGAAACAATTTGTATGGATGTAAATTAACATTTGCTTTTTCTTCTAGTGTAACTTTACG
>Ga0172373_10006379_pt1 | contig 15680 bp, 14 predicted proteins | sample Lak10m_2_FD_114546 | JGI IMG/M metagenome (GOLD analysis project Ga0172373, IMG submission 114546) | Freshwater microbial communities from Kabuno Bay, South-Kivu, Congo - kab_092012_10m | ecosystem: Environmental > Aquatic > Freshwater > Lake | place: Democratic Republic of the Congo...
CAAACCTCGCCCGTTCCCCCGCCAGCGTCCTTGACCCGCCCGCATTCCGCCAAATCCGCCACCGATCGCCCGGACAAGTAGGCCGATTTTTCCAAAAGAGGGGGGTTTTCTGTCAGGCACTACATAGGAATAGCCCATCCAGAGGGTCGCCCGGTCGCTGAGCGAATAGCCCAGCGCGATGCGGGCCACGCCCTGGTACCAGTTCCGCCAGTCCTGATTCCAGCGCGACTGGCCTTCCAGCCACAAGCGAAAGGGTTTCAGATTGGAATCCAGAAAACCCAGGTCGCCTTCGGCCACTACCTGCGCCCAGCTTCCCCACCAGTTGTTGGTGAGTTCCGCCATGGCAAACCCGGGCATGAGTCCCATCAGCAGCAGCGCCAGGGTTCGGAGCCTGCCTTTCATGGGACAGTACGACGGCGGGGCCTGACTTCAGGCATGGCGCTTCATTCCTTCATTGAACAGAGCTGTCCATCGCAGACCACGTCATATCGCCGGCTGGTGCCGCAGCCCTTGGCCGTCACCTGGAATTCGCTTAGTAAATCGCCCAGCGGCTGACCCGGTTCCTCCTTGCCTGCCGTCACGCCGGTTTCGATCGCGGGACAGCCGAGATCCCGGGCGGCGTGCTCGCGGACAAATTCCAGTGCGCTGCGGCGGCTATCCCTGAGCAGTTCCTGATCGCTCACGCAGCCCGCCACCCCTAGACAGCCTGCCACGATGACTGCCCGTAGGATGTGACTGCGCGGCCTGGGTTCCTCGCCGGGAGGTTTGGCCGGCCTTCCCTCGCCAGGCCGATGTCCGATGATGGCCTTGTTATATGCGGTGGTTCTGATCATGGTTTCCATGGCTAGTCGCTCCCTTTCAGGCCGCTTATTACACACCCTACCGGCTAGCGAAATGGGGGCCCGGGATAAATTCAAAATTGCCTGGTTGGCCCCGCGGCTTGTCGGCCGGCAGGGCGGGCAAGGGTGAAGTGCGGCGATGGGCTCGGAAGCGTTGAACTGCTGATGAACCGGCATGCCCAATCCTTGCGCAATCACGCCGTTGCCGCCACTCCATTAACACCTTCCGAAGTGAGTCACCCCCATGTTCTTCCGTCAACTGGAATATCTGGTTACCCTGGCCCGCGAACGCCATTTCGCCCGGGCGGCGCAACGGTGTCATGTGTCGCAGCCGGCCCTGTCGATGGCCATCCGCCACCTGGAGGAGGAATTGGGTGTCACCATAGTCCAGCGCGGGCACCGTTTCCTCGGTTTTACTCCGGAGGGCGAACGCATCCTCGCCTGGGCCCGGCATAGTCTGGCGGCCCTGTCCGGCCTGCGCCAGGAAGCTTCGGCCGCGCAGACTCATCTCACCGGTCTCCTGCGGGTGGGGGCCGTGCCCACGGCGGCGGGTGTGATGGCCCTGCTGACCGGCGTCTTGCGGGAGGCGCATCCCGATCTCGCCTATGGCATCCAGTCACTGTCCAGCAATGAGATTCTGCGCCGCATCAGTGAATATGAGCTGGATCTCGGTTTGATGTACCTGGACGATGTCGATGCCGTGGGTTACCGCGTCCTGCCGCTCTATCGCGAGCATTACATGCTGCTGGCCGCCGCGACCGCGCCGGAGGCGGAGTTGGACGTCGTGCGCTGGAAGGACCTCGCGCAACTGCCGCTCTGTCTGCTGACCCCGAACATGCAGAATCGTCAGATCGTCAACAGCGCCTTTCGCCGTGAATCCGTGACGCCCTATGTGGTGGTGGAAACCGACTCGATGAGCGCCCTGCTGGCGCATGTGCGTCATGCCGGTCTCTACAGTGTGGCGCCCAGGAGTCTGCTGGATGTATCCGGTCCGCCGCCGGGTCTGGTGATGCGGCCGCTGGAGCCGGCCTTCACCCGCTCCGTTGGGCTCATCGCCCTGGCCCAGGAACCCCCTGCGCCGCTGCCAGCCGCGGCCATGGCGATCGCCGCCAGCCTGGATCTGGCTTCCCGCCTGACTGCGGACGCCGACGGCTGAGCATCGCTGTCGGAGCATCGCCTGGCGCTGGTCTTCTCCGTTCCCGCGGCCGGGCCGGTCGATAAGCGCTCCTTATCAAGTCATCGAATCAAACGATTGGACCGGGGTCCAAGGCTCCGTGAGTATGGCCTCTCCCCATCAGGATTTCAGGAGCCCCGTCATGTCCGATGCCAAGATCGAGGAATACAAGCACCCCGCCGCCGGCTGGGGCGCGCTAAAGAACGTCGCCGTCCACCTGCTGAAGGAGCGCATACCCGGCAAGGGCGCGCGTACCCTGCTGGCGCAGAATCAACCGGACGGTTTCGACTGCCCTGGCTGCGCCTGGCCGGATCGCGAGCATACCTCGACCTTCGAGTTCTGCGAGAACGGCGTCAAGGCCGTGGCGGCGGAGACCACGGCCAAGCGCGTGACGCCCGAATTCTTCGCCCGCCATACGGTGACCGAACTGCTGGAGCAGTCCGACTACGAGCTGGAAGGCCACGGCCGGCTGACCCATCCCCTGGTCTATGACGCGGCGACCGATACCTATCAGCCGATCACCTGGGACGACGCCTGCCAGCTCATCGCCCGACACCTGCAGGCCTTGCCGGATCCCAATCAGGCGGCGTTCTATACCTCGGGCCGCGCCAGCAACGAGGCGGCCTTCCTCTATCAGCTCTTCGTCCGGCGCTTCGGGACCAACAACTTCCCGGATTGCTCGAACATGTGCCATGAGCCGACCAGCGTCGGCCTGCCGGAGTCCATCGGCGTCGGCAAGGGCACGGTGACGCTGGACGATTTCGACCGAGCTGATACCCTGATCCTGTTCGGCCAGAATCCGGCCACCAATCATCCGCGCATGCTCGGCGAGTTGCGCGCCGCCGCCAAGCGCGGGGCGACCATCGTCTCGGTCAACCCCTTGCGCGAGCGCGGGCTGGAGCGCTTCGCCAGCCCGCAGCACGTGGCCGACATGCTCTCGCCCACGGGTGTGACCATCAGCTCCGTGTTCATCCGCCCCAGGCTGGGTGGGGACCTGGCCCTGCTCAAGGGTGTCGCCAAGCGCGTCCTGGAACTGGACGACGCGGCCATCGCCAGCGGCGCGGAGCGGGTGCTGGACGTGGACTTCATCCAGCGGCACACGGCGCATTTCGCCGAGTTCGCCGCCGATCTGCGTCGCGAATCCTGGGATGCGCTGATCGCCGAATCCGGCGTCAGCCGGGAAGATATCGAAACCCTCACGGGCATCTATGTGCGCGGCAAGGCGGTCATCGCCACCTGGGGCATGGGCCTGACCCAGCACAAGCACGCCGTCGCCACCGTGCGGATGCTCACCAACCTCATGCTGATGCGCGGCAACATCGGCCGGCCCGGCGCCGGTCTCTGCCCGGTGCGCGGCCATTCCAACGTGCAGGGCGACCGCACCGTCGGCATCGACGAGAAGCCGACGCCGGAATTTCTCGACCGGCTGGGCCGTGTGTTCGGCTTCAATCCGCCGCGGCGTCATGGTTACGACGTGGTCGGCACGATTCAGGCGATGCTTCGGGGGCAGGTCAAGGTCTTTGTCGGGCTCGGCGGCAACTTCGTCATGGCCGCGCCCGACACCCTGCGGGTGTTCGAAGCCATGCGCGCTTGCAATCTGACCGTGCATATCGCCACCAAACTCAATCGCAGCCATCTTATCCACGGCCGCGACGCGCTGATCCTGCCCACCCTGGGCCGCACCGAAATCCACCAGACCGCCGTCGGGCCGCAGGGCGTGTCGGTGGAGGATTCGATGAGCATGGTCCATCTCTCCTATGGGCTCAATCAGCCGGCCTCGCCGGAATGCCTGTCGGAAATCGAGATCATCGCCCGGATGGCGCAGGCGACCCTGCCGAATGTCGGCATTCCCTGGCTCTGGTACGCGGAGGATTATTCGCGCATCCGCGACGCCATCGAGAAGGTCCATGACGCCTTCCACGATTTCAACGCCCGGGTGGCCAAGCCCGGCGGCTTTCATCTCGGCGTCGCCGCGCGCGACCGTATCTGGGATACACCCAGCGGCAAGGCCGAATTCAAGGTGCATGGCCTGCCGAAGGGCACGCCGATCCAGCAGGCCCAGGCGAAATTTGGGGACCGCGTGCTGACCCTGATGACCACCCGTTCCCACGACCAGTACAACACGACGGTCTACGGGCTGGACGACCGCTATCGGGGCGTGTTCGGCCAGCGCCGCGTCCTGTTCATCTCTCGTGATGACCTGGAGCGGCAGGGCTACCAGGCCGGCGAGTGGGTCGATCTGGTCAGCCTGTGGGGCGACGGCATCGAACGGCGGGCGGAAGGCTTCAAGCTGGTCGAATACGATATTCCGGCCGGGTGCATCGGCGGCTACTACCCCGAGACGAATCCGCTGGTGCCGCTGGACAGCTACGCCGACCAGGCGCGCACGCCGACATCGAAATCCATCCCGGTGCTGATGGAGCGGGCCATTGCCAGCGCCTGAAGCGGAATCCGCCGGCATCGACCCGGCCGTACTGGATCTGCTGCAGGAACTGGAAGGGGCGCCAAGCGGCTTGAGTCTGGCGCGCCTGGCCAAACGGCTGATCTGGCGGCAGAGCACCCTGCGCCGCCAACTCGGTCGTCTCGTCGAGACTGAACTGGCGCGGGTCGAACTGAACGAGAGCGGTGGCGGCCACGTCACACTGACTCCGGCGGGGGAGGCCCTTTGCGCGGGGCTGCGAGCCGCCGACAACCCGGACTGAATCCGCCCCTGGTCGGGTCGAGTTCAGATAGCCGTCGTCAGGCGGTCCGCCCGGCCGTATCGGGCGATGGCCCCGCAGCCGGGGGCCGCTTCCAGCGCCTGCCAGGCCCATAACTGATCGCCCAGACTGAAATGCCACCACTCGAAGGGATGGCGGCGAAAACCGGCGGCGGTCATCACCTCATGAAGGAGTGAGCGGTTGGCATGCGCGACGGCATCCCGATCGGCGAAATAGCCGGGATTGGAACGATCGGAATTTTCATCGATGGGGGAGCCCATCGACGCTTCCCGGCCCTGAGCATCGGCCAGCGTCAAGTCGAGTGCCGCCCCGGTGCTGTGCGGCGGCGGCGTGGTCGGGTCATCGCTGGGCTCCGCCCAGATGCGATAGGTACGTTCCAGCAAGGCGGTCTGTTCCGGCTCCGCCACGGCTTCCACCGGGCGTCCTCCGGAAAGCTGCAGGAATTCATGTTTGACCATGAAGGCTTGCACCGCATTCGGCCGATAGGCGTCGAAGAGCTTGAGGCGCCACCCTGGGCGCCGGTGGTCCAGCGCCTCCTGGGCGAGATGCAGGGCTTTCAGCACGCCAGATCGCAACATCCAGGGGCTTACCGCGCCGTAAGGTGCGCCAAAGGCGGCATAGGGCGGCGGTTCGGTCAGCAGGAAATGCCCGGCGGGAATGGCCACCAGCGGTTCGCCGCACTCGGCGATGGGAAGGATCCGGTAGGGTTTCATGCGATTGATTCAGCCGGATTCCGGAGCAAGCTCTCCGGGGGCTCTCCGCTCACAGAGGATATTTCTCCCATGACGTTTCAACCGTCAAGGTAGATCGCGCAGCTATCGAAGGCTTCCTCCACGGTGCCTTCCCAGGTTCCATTGGGAAAGAGGCACGGCTCGTATTTCTCACTGCTATAGGCGAAAAAGGCCATCGACAGATGATCCTCCCGGCCGAAGTAGCGCAGCCGGCATAGATGGATCGGGGTGTTCCGCTGCTGTTCGATATACTGCTCGCGCGTAATCCCGAAACGCTGGGGATCGAAATGTTCATCCACACTGGGTTCCTGGTACGCATCGATATAGCAGAACTGGCTGCGGAAACGGACCTCGATCCGCGTATATTTGCCCGAGTAATGCTGCTCAGCGTGCCGCAGGATGCGTTGCCGCAGGCGGTGCTGGAGGGTCTCCGGAATCTTGGCGCCCCCAGAGTGAGGGTTGTATACCCACATTTTTCGCATAAATGGCCTCTTCGCGGTTAATCTGATGAATCATTATGATGCCGCACCGTTGCGGTAGCCAAGTCCCAGTCATCGAAGGCTTGGTCGTCGGGTTGAAGCGACGGATGGCTCGGCGGCACAACTCAACCCTCTTACAGGTAACGGTATGATCGAACTTCTTTCCTGGCTATGGCGGCGCGTCTGGCTCGTGCCGATCGCGCTGATTCTGATCCTGCTGGCGGGCGCGGTGGGGTATACCGAAGCCGGCCGCTTCGTGTCCAGTCCCGTGAATACGCCGGAACCGGCGGATTTGATAGCGGCGCTGGGTGGGGAGAGCGCCAACCGGCCCGCGAAGGCGGCGGAACTATACGCCGCGGGTTACGCGCCCCGTATTTTTCTGACCGGCCCCAAGGATCAGCGACACGATTTACTGATGCGGGAAGGCGTGCCGGGCCCGGCCATCCTGCTCGATGGCAAGTCGGCGCATAGCTGGGACGAGGCCATCAATACCTATGATCTGATGCGGCAAAACGGCTGGAAGCGGGTGCTGGTGGTCAGCGACCCGGAACACATCCGCCGGCTGTCCTGGACCTGGGAACATGTCTTTGGCGGCAGTGGCTTGAGTTTCCGGCTGATCGCGGCGGCGATGCCGAACTGGGACGCGGCGCACTGGTGGCGCGACCCCGGTTCGGCGGCCTATGTGAAGCTGGAACTGGAAAAGCTGCTCTACTATTTCGTCCGCTATGGCAGCGAGGGGCCGGAATACCGCCTGCCCGAGCGAAAAGCCCACAGCCACGAGCAGAAATCCTAGTCGCGTGGGCGCCATGCCAGGGTCGAACCGATGACTCCATCCGGGCGCCGCTGACCGGAGACAGGTCGGCGGCACTCCAGGAAACCCTTTACCGCATGGCCAGGCCGCCCCGGTCCTGAATGATCCGCGCCACCACCGCCGCGTCGGCCAGGGTGGAAATATCGCCGAGCTGATCGATTTCGTCCGCGGCGATCTTGCGCAGGAGCCGGCGCATGATCTTGCCGGAGCGGGTTTTCGGCAGGGCCGGGGTCCACTGGATGACATTGGGGGCGGCGATGGCGCCGATCTCGTGACGCACCAGATCGATCAGGGCGCGTTCCAGTTCCGGCCCGGTGCTCACGCCCTCGGCGACGGTGACGTAGGCATAGATGGCTTGTCCCTTGATGGCATGCGGATAGCCGACGACGGCGGCCTCCACCACGTCTGGGTGCAATACCAGCGCGCTCTCGACTTCCGCCGTACCGAGCCGGTGGCCGGCAATGTTGATGACATCGTCCACCCGCCCGGTGATCCAGTAGTAGCCGTCCTCGTCCCGCCGCGCGCCGTCGCCGGTGAAGTAGTAGCCGGGATAGGGCGCGAAATAGGTTTCGTAAAAGCGCTTGGGGTCGCCATAGACCGTCCGCGCCTGGCCGGGCCAGGAGCCGCTCAGGACCAGGACGCCTTCGCCCGGGCCATCCACCGGATTTCCCGCCTCGTCCAGCAGCGCCGGCCGCACCCCGAAGAACGGCAGCGTGGCGGAACCGGGCTTCAGGTCGGTGACGCCGGCCAGTGGCGTGATCATGATGCCGCCCGTCTCGGTCTGCCACCACGTATCGACGATGGGACAGCGTGAATCGCCGACGACGTGGTAATACCAGGCCCAGGCCTCGGGATTGATCGGCTCGCCCACCGAGCCCAGCAGGCGCAGGCTGGAGAGGTCGCTGGCGTGCACCCAGCGGTTGCCCTGTCCCATCAGGGCGCGGATGGCGGTGGGCGCGGTGTAGAAAATGTTGACCCGGTATTTCTCGATGACCTGCCAGAAGCGGCCGGCATCCGGATAAGTCGGCACGCCCTCGAACATCAGCGTCGTCGCCCCATTGCACAGTGGGCCATAGACGACATAGCTGTGACCGGTGACCCAGCCGAGGTCGGCGGTGCACCAGTAGATCTCGCCGTCGTGGTAATCGAAGACATAGCGATGCGTCATGGCGGCATAGAGCAGATAGCCGCCGCTGGTATGCACCACCCCCTTGGGCTGACCGGTGGAGCCGGACGTATAGAGGATGAACAGCGGATCCTCCGCGCCCATGGACTCCGGCGGACACTCGGGAGAGGCCGACTCGACCAGCGGGCCGTACCAGGCATCCCGCCCCTCGACCCACTCGATCGCGCCGCCAGTATGCCGGACGACGATGACCGTCTCCACGGCCGGACAGCCCAGCAGCGCCTCGTCGACGTTCTGTTTCAGCGGCACGGGTTTGCCGCCGCGCCGGCCCTCGTCGGCGCAGACGACGATGCGGCAACCGGCATCGAGGATGCGGTCCTTCAAAGCCTCGGCGGAGAAGCCGCCGAACACCACGCTATGCACCGCCCCGATCCGTGCACAGGCGAGCATGGCCACGGCGCCCTCGGGAATCATCGGCAGATACAGGCAGACGCGATCGCCGCGCCGCACGCCCTGGCTCTTGAGCACATTGGCGAAGCGGCAGACCTCCTCATGCAGTACCCGGTAGGTGAACTGGCGCTGCTCGCCCGGTTCGTCGCCTTCCCAGAGGATGGCGATGCGGTCGCCGTGCTCCGCCAGATGCCGGTCCAGGCAGTTGACGCTGACATTCAGCCGCCCGCCGCGAAACCACTCGATATGAGCGGCATGAAAATCCCATTGACTGACCTGGTTCCAGGACTTGTCCCAGGTCAGGAAGTGGCTGGCCTGTTCCGCCCAGAAACCGTTCGGATCGCTGAGCGAGCGGGCATACATGTCCCGATAGCGCGCCGGGGTGATCAAGGCGTCCGCCTCGGCGGCCATCGACACCGGATAGATGGGTTCCTGCCTGGACGGTGGGGGGCTGAAGGAACTCGCGGTCATGGTGATGTGACTGTCCAGTCCGGCGATCCTGAACACCTTCTGCAACATCGGGCTGACATTGATCATGCGGATGTGGTCCGCGCCGACGATCTTGGCCGCCAGGATGCACAGATGCAGGAAAGCCGAGGCAACGAAGGAGACTTCCTCCATATCCAGCACCACCGATTTGCCGGCCGCCGTGATGCGGGCAACCAGCGGGTCGTGAATGACCGCACAGTGCGTGCTGTCCATGCGTCCAATCAGGCGAATGACGAGTGTGCTGTCGTGCTCGACGAGTTCCATGGTTGGTTCGAGAGAGGCAATGTCGCTCATGCGCGAAAACTCCTTGGTAGGGAATGAGTTTGAAAAGCTTGGGGCTGTGTTACGCGGAATGGCCGCTTTCAGAGGATTCTCGTTCCGCGGGCCGGGTGACCCTGATCGGACACGCCAGGCATCCGCATCAGTCCGGAGCGACGGCAACGGCGGTAAAGGCCGCTCCGCCCAGACGACCCTCCAGCAGGGACTGGTGCAGATCACCATACCAGCGCAGGAGGTAGGCATACCACTCCGGACCGGCGAGCCGCAGGATGTCGGCCTCGCGGGCACGAAACCGGCCCAGCAGTTGCGCATACCAGTCGGCGAACCGCGGCGTCCAATCTTCCAGTGTGTGCAATTGCCAGCCAGCTTCGGCCAGATCGGCGGCGAGCGTCTCCAACACGATGGGATGGCCGATTTCCCCGCCCAATTCCGGTGGGGGCGGCAGACCGGTGCGCCGCGAGTAATCCATCATCAACAAGGTACCGCCGGTTCGGCATACCGCGCGCATCTGCCGTAACGCGCGAGCCTGATCGGGAAAGGCATAGAAAGCCGTCAGCAAGAACACCAGGTCGTAAGGTTCCAGTCCCAGCGCGTCCAGCCTGCCGACATCCGCCGCATGAAAGTCCAGGCCGGGATAGCGCTCCCGCGCAAGCCGGATCGACTCGGCATCGATATCGACACCCGTCACCGGACCCCAGCCATGGCGCGCCAGCCAGGCCGCCGAACCGCCGCGCCCGCAGCCGACATCCAGTACGCGACGATGCGCCGGGCGGTCGACCAGCGCCGTCGCCAGAGCGATGGCTTCCTCCTCCCCGGGATGGGCATAATCCCCCTCGCGCACCAGGGCCAGGATCGCCTTGCCCAGCGGCGAATTGAGCTGAAATTCGGACTCGGACATCGGAATGGCTCCTCGACACGGTTAACATGGGAGAGACTATAGCCCGAAGCGGGCCGTTTGAAACGCTCCCCCGTGCCATCCGCCTGTAACTTTGTAGCCGGATGATGGGCTGACGGCCGGAAATAAGACGCTGGGAGCGGCTTTATCCGGCCGCCAGCTTCCTAGTACCCTGGGCCACCCTGAAACTCACGGTTCGCCACACGCACTAAACATGGTCCGTGATTCCCGCTCGTGGCCATCCAGTAAGTCCTTTGGATAAATGGAATGCCCGGGTACCGGTGCGGAACCGCCATGGGCGGGAGTCCGGCTTGAGCGATGCGTCGGCTGGTTTGGACTGGCCCGATGCCGTGGCCTTTGACCGAGCCCTTTCAATCCATCCGACACACCATGACCAATAAAACTGTCCATCTCCACGACGACCTCTATGATTATCTGTTGGACGTCAGCCTGCGGGAGCCCGAGGTGCTTCGGCAATTGCGCGAGGAAACCGCCCGCCACGTCTACGGTAGCATGCAGATCGCCCCGGAACAGGGCCAGTTCATGGCGCTGCTGGTAGAGATCACCGGCGCCCGCAAACTGCTGGAAATTGGGGTCTTCACCGGCTATAGCTCCACCCGGTTGGCGCTGGCCCTGCGCACCGATGGCCGCCTCACGGCCCTGGACATCAGCGAGGAATACACCGCGACAGCCCGCCGCTATTGGGCGCTGGCGGGCGTCAGCGACCGCATCGATCTCCGCTTGGGGCCGGCACTGGAAACCCTGGCCGCCTTGGTCGGTGAAGCCGCCAATAGCTACGATCTCGCCTTCATCGATGCCGACAAGACGAGCTACGATGGCTACTATGAATATGCTCTCCAGCTTCTGCGACCCGGCGGACTGCTGCTGATCGACAACGTCCTGTGGGGTGGCAAGGTGGCCGATCCCGCCATCGACGATGCCAATACGGCCGCTCTTCGTGCCCTCAACACGAAGATTCACCACGACCCGCGGGTCTCCGCCGTATTGTTGCCGCTGGCGGATGGCCTGATGCTGGCGCGCAAGCGCTGAGCCCTGGCAATCGCCTGGCGCCTGGCCACCCTGGACCCGCCGGCGCCGCTTGCGGCCGCGCATTGTCCGCAGGGCTGTGTGTGGAAAACGGATATCGTATCGCGGTATGGTGGCGATGAATTCGACGTAGTGTTATGCGCATTGGGGGAAGCCCTGGACACCGCGCGCGCTGTCGCCGGTCGCTGGCTGAAAAGACCCTTGGGGTGCTGGGGCGACCGGTCTGGGGCGAAGCCATGAGCCCGGCCGAACGCCTGGAGATTTTGGCGTCGCTGGCCAGGCAAGGCCTGTGGGTCCGGGTGTATTCCCCTAAAATCGGCAGTTGAGCGATTCAAAATCCCGCTCGCCCTGAGCCTGTCGAGGAAGAGCTGAGCGCCCAGGCGCTCTCGGCCTGGGATACGGAAAATCATTTTCGGGCGCTGGCGGCAACCGGCGATGTGCAACGGGTGCTGGCGATCCTGGGTCGCCTGGATGCCGATGAACGGCCGGGGGTAAGGGATGAATAGGCATGGGGGTCGGGATCGGGTGACGGGTGAGACACCCGTGTTCCGCTATCCGGCTTGACCCATTCACGCATGGAGCGCGACGCTCAGGCGTCGATCTCCAGATCGGATTTGGCCGCGCAGGAACAGGCATACACCCAGCCGGCGGCGCGTTCGTCCGCCGCGATATCGCAGGTCGGCCCGACTTCGACGTCGCCCCGGCACTTGACCATGCATTCGCCGCAACTGCCGGCGCGGCAACTGTAGTCGATCTCGATGCCGTGGGCCTCGGCCAGTTCCAGCAGGGGGGTGTGTTCGTCGGTGGTCACCGTGAGGCCGGATTGGGTGAAACGAACCTGATGCAGGGGGCCCGTCAGCTTGAGCGCGGCCTCACCCGCCACGCTGCCCCGGGCGACCCGGCTGCCGCCAAAACTCTCGGTGTGCAGCATGGACAGGTCGCAGTCGAGTTCCCGCAGGATGTCCTTGACGCTGACCATGAACGGTTCCGGGCCGCAGAGAAAGACATGTCTGTCCTGGATGTCCGGGGCGAGCAGCCGCAGCATCTCCCGGTTGACGCGGCCGGTATAGCCCGCCCAGCCCTCGTTACCGCGCCAGTGGGACGTGACCGTCAGCGCTACCTGCAGGCCGGCATGGCGGGTGGTCATCCACTCCAGTTCGCGCCGGAAGAGGACGTCTGGCGGTGAGCGGAAGGAGGCCAGCAGCTTCACGTCCACCCGGGCGGCGGTGTCGACGATCCAGCGGCACATGGACATGACCGGGGTGATCCCGCTGCCGGCGACGACGAACAGCAGTTTATCGGAGGGGTAGTCAAAACAGGTGAATTTGCCGGCGGGGCCCCGGACCCGGAGCGCATCACCCAGCCGCACCCGGTCGCAAAGCCAGTTCGATACCAGACCGTCCGGCACGCGCTTCACCGTCAGGTCCAGGGTATGCGGTCGCGAGGGGCTGGACGAGAGGCTGTAGGACCGCTGTACGTCCTGCCCTTCGATCTCCAGCCGCAAGGTGACGAACTGGCCGGGACGGTAGGAGAACCACAACGGCGGCTCGCCCACGAGACGGAACGTCTTGCAGTCGTCGGTCTCCTCGATGATGTCCACCACCTTCAGGGTGGCTTCGCCGCCCGTCCACAGGGACAGGTGATCCCGGGACTCGACCAGATGGGAGAGCAGGGGACACGGCGCCGGCGTCCGCGCAACGGGGGTGTGGAAGAAGTCGGGTATGACCTCGACGTCTTCCAGACCGGCACCGTCCTCGACGGGCTCGGGCGAATCCGGCAGGTGGAATAGAAGCTGATAACCAGGCAGGTCGACCAGCGCTCCATCGCACAGGCGCACCGGATGCTTGAGCTTGAGCCGCTTGCGGTTCAGCAGGGCGCCGTAACGCTGGTCGAGGTTTTCGATATAGCACTCGTCATCGAACTGCCAGAGGCAGGCATGAAACATCGCCAGGCGTTGCGCCTCAAGCTGGATGTCCGCCTGGGGATGGCGGCCGATGACGGTTTCCGGCTTGAGACTGGCGAGATCAATTTCCTGACAGGGGATACCGTCACGGAGGATCTGCATCCGCGCACCGGGCGGCGGGGTCGGGGCTTGCCCGTGGAATAGCCGCTGGGTCCAGAGCGCCCCGGCCCCCCCGGTGGTGTGGGGTGCGTGGCCGGTGGCGGATGCCACCCTGTCTTTGGGTGGGGCGGCGGACCCCCGCTCAAACAGTCCACGCGCCCAGGTTGAGTCCACCGCCGGGTCCTTGTCTTGCCCTTTCATCGCACTACCCCCCTGACTCGTTCATTCAATCCGTCGCCGCATGGAAAAAGATTTCCCTGATCGACGCGCCGCCCAGATAAGCCTGCCGCCGGAGTTGCTCCACGAATTCGGCCGGACCCGACAGGTAGACCCGCCAGCCCTCCAGCCGCGGCAGCCGGGCGCGCAGCGCCGTGCTGACCCCGGCCGATACGTCAGCCGGCTTCGCCGAGTCCCCGCCAGCACAACCCACATAGCGAAAATTGGGGTAGTAGTCTTCGATCTCCCGGATGTCATCGACCAGATACAGATCGCTCGAGTCCCGGGCGCCGTGGAGCAGGAGGACCGGTCCCGTGTGCTCCTGCTCGAAGATATCCTGCAGGATGGCGAGGATCCCGCCGAGCGCGCCGCTCCAGGCCGCCAGCACCACCCCCTGGCGCGGTGCCAGAGGGACATGAAACATCTGCCCGGTGGGGCCATACACCCGTAAGCGGTCCCCAAGCCGCAGGTGATCGTGCAGCCATTCACTCAGGCAATTGCCATCCACCCGCTCGACATGCAATTCGATGCGGCCGTCATGGCGCCGGCTGGTCGGTGTGGCAATGGCAAACGAGTTGCCGAGGCCATCCGGATTCAACAGGATCACCGATTGTCCTCCGCGATAATCGAGGGGATGGTCCAGGTCCAGGACGATTTCCAGGATACGCCCGCTCAGGCGATTCAACTCGGCGACACGGGCGCCGATCTCCGCTCTGGGCAATTCGGTGGGCAAGGCCAGCGTCATGTCCGCGCGCGGGCGACAGCCGCAGGCCAGAAAATAATTCCGCACCCGCAGGGTCTCCTTCAGGGGCGCCTGCGACTCGGGCGGCGGCGCTCCATCCAGGGAGCGCATCAGGCAGGTCAGACAGGTTTGCCGCCGGCAGTCGTGAGGGACGCGGACGCCCTGTCGCAACAGGGCCTCCAGCACCGTTTCGCCGGGCTGGCAGGCATAGGTACGGCTGCCGAAGCGGAGCCGGATGGATGGGGGCATGGGCCTACGCGTCAAGATCGGCGCGGATTGGCGGTTCAGCGGTTCAGCACATCGTCGCGGAAGGATTCCAGTATCTCGCACAGGCTCTGGACTTCCGGTTCCGGGACGTGCAATTCCAGCACGGAGTCCCTGAAATGCGCGATGACCCGGTCGAAATGCTCATCCGTCAGGCCCATCTTCTCCACCAGATGCCGATGCACCTCGCGCATGTCCTTCCCGGTGTACTGGTAGGGTCCGCCAAAGGCCATGGCCAGGAATGACTTCTGTTTGAGGCGCTGAGCCTCCATGTCCACGTCCTCGAAGAACTTGCCGACCAGATCGTCCTGCAAGACCCGTCGATAAAACACGTCCACCGCCTTTTCCATGGCCTGATCGCCCCCCACCCGGTCATAGAGGGGGATGTCCTGCAGGCGGAAATAATCGCCGCCCTTGGCCACCACATTGTCCGTGCCCCAGTCGACGCGCTTGTCCAGCTTCTTCATGAGGGGGATATGCTTGGAGCATTGGATGTAGGCTTACTCCACCTCCACCATGACCCAGCGTTCGGGTTGCTTCTTGCCCTCCTGAGCGATTTCCTCCAGCACGTCGGCGGGCAGTTGCTCCCGGTAGTCGAGCAGTTCCTCGTTCCCGACGATGCGCGCCTTGCCGTTGACATGCAAGCCCACGGTATCGCGGCAAAAGTCGATGATGAGCATGGCAATGTGGGGATTCTCGGTGAGGTTGCCGAGATTGGCGAAGACGCCATTCCCCCGGTACTCCGGATAGATCAGGTATTTCTCGCCGAGGACGCGGATGAAGCCGGGTCGGCCGAATTTCGAGGTGCAGTCGCATTCGCCATGGCGGTCGGCGGTGGCGACGAACAGGAACTCCTGCCGGGGGATGAAATATTGCATCGCCGGGGAGAGGTAATCGAGCACCTGACGGGTATAGAACCCATGGGCGCGCGCTTCGGTGCCGTATTCACATTGCAGCGCGTGTTCGCCATCGGAGCCCGGCAGCAGCCCGCGATCAGGCAGGTCCCTCGACGGTGGACCGGGTTGGCGGGCCGAAGGTGGGGCGGTAGGCGCGGAAGGCTTATCCGCCGCTGACCGTTTGGCATCGAGAAAGCCGAAACGGCTGTGTGACTTGGACTCGGGTTCCGCCGCGAGCGGCTGAGGGACGGCGGCCCCCTCATCCGGGAGGCTATCCTTCGGTGCTGGCTCGGGATGGTTCGGAGCCTTGCCTGTCGCTTTCTGACTGGAATTGAAACGACAATACCTTCGCCAAAAATCAGGCTGCCTTTGCATGAATTCTTCCGATTTCCGCGGCTTGGAAAATCCTGTCGTCGATTAAAAACGCTTCGCCGGTTTTGCCGAGGGAATTGATAATCCG
>Ga0172373_10006381_pt1 | contig 15676 bp, 14 predicted proteins | sample Lak10m_2_FD_114546 | JGI IMG/M metagenome (GOLD analysis project Ga0172373, IMG submission 114546) | Freshwater microbial communities from Kabuno Bay, South-Kivu, Congo - kab_092012_10m | ecosystem: Environmental > Aquatic > Freshwater > Lake | place: Democratic Republic of the Congo...
CAGTAATAGCCCCGATCGCATCATTGCTGCCCTGGGTTTGAATATCAACCCGGTGGAGGCCCTCAAAACCCTGGAACAGGAGCAGGAGTTACTGCCCAGCTCACGGCAGGAGTTACTGCCCAGTCCAGGGCAGGTGGAGATTTCCCTGCCGGCGGTGGCCCCCACCCATGAGGATGATGCCTGTAGCGGCGTTGGCGATCGGGAGAACGATAGACCCCGACCCTAGTGGCCCGTCCCTTACCCCCCATTCTTGCCATGACCCTTGCCCAAACCCAACCCCAAGCCCTGGAATTTGACTGCGACACCGGCAATTATCATACCTTTTGCCCAATTAGCTGTGTGGCCTGGCTTTACCAAAAAATTGAAGATAGCTTTTTCCTGGTGATTGGTACAAAAACCTGTGGTTATTTTCTCCAAAACGCCATGGGGGTGATGATTTTTGCTGAGCCCCGCTACGCCATGGCGGAACTGGAGGAGGCGGATATTTCCGCCCAGCTAAATGATTACGAGGAGCTGAAGCGACTGTGTGAAGATATCAAGCGCGATCGCAACCCCTCCGTCATTGTCTGGATCGGCACCTGCACCACGGAAATCATCAAAATGGACCTGGAGGGCCTGGCCCCTCGCCTGGAGGCGGAAATTGGCATCCCCATCGTGGTGGCCCGGGCCAACGGCCTGGACTATGCCTTTACCCAGGGGGAGGATACGGTGCTGGCGGCCATGGCCCAGCGCTGCCCCACCAGTGCCGAGGTGACCAGCCCCGCCGAGAAGGAAGAGCGCCATAGTCTGCAAAGGTTGCTCAACTTTGGCCGTAAAAAGGAAGAGGTGGAGGCGGAAGCCACCAGCTACCAGGATCATCCTCCCCTGGTGTTGTTTGGATCGGTGCCCGACCCAATTGTCACCCAGATTAGCCTGGAGCTGAAAAAGCAGGGTATTAAGGTCTCGGGCTGGCTGCCGGCCAAACGCTATACCGAATTGCCCACCATTGACGAAGGGTACTACGTTGCTGGCATCAATCCCTTCCTCTCCCGCACCGCCACCACCCTGATGCGGCGTCGTAAGTGCAAGCTGATCGGCGCCCCCTTCCCGATCGGCCCCGATGGCACCCGGGCCTGGGTGGAGAAAATTTGTTCGGTCTTTGGCATCGAGCCCCAGGGGCTGGATGAACGGGAAGCCAAAATTTGGGAGTCCCTCGAGGATTACCTGCAGATTATTCGGGGTAAGTCGGTTTACTTCATGGGGGATAACCTGCTAGAAATTTCCCTGGCCCGGTTTCTTACCCGCTGTGGCATGACCGTCCAGGAGATTGGCATCCCCTACATGGATAAGCGCTACCAGGCAGCGGAACTGGCCCTGCTGGAGCAAACCTGCCGGGAAATGGGGACACCCCTGCCCAAAATCACCGAGAAGCCCGATAACTACAACCAGATTCAGCGAATTCAGGCGCTACAACCCGATCTGGTGATCACCGGTATGGCCCATGCCAACCCCCTGGAGGCCCGAGGCATTAGTACCAAGTGGTCGGTGGAGTTTACCTTCGCCCAAATTCACGGGTTTAGTAATGCCCGGGATATCCTGGAACTGGTCACCCGTCCCCTACGCCGCAACACCAGCCTTAAGGATCTGGGCTGGGAGAAACTGGTCAAGGAGGAAGCCAAGGTATAGGGTGCTGGAGGTGCCAGGATTCTGTAGAAACCCTGGCACCTGATCTCTACCCAGGGCTACCGACCACCGTCTCCCCAATCCCTGGAGCCGTTGCCCCCCTGGGGAACCCCCACCGGTTGGTCAACCCGGGTGGGCCCCAGGTAGCCCAATTGGTCTTCGTAGTCGAGCCCCAGCATGCCGCTATAGAGCTTGACGTACTCCACCGCCGACTTGGACCAGCTAAAGTCCTGGGCCATGGCCCGTTGCTGTAGGGCTCGCCAGGCGTCCTTATAGCGATAGCCCTCCCAGGCCCGAATCAGGCAGGTAAATAGATCCAGGGGTTCGTAACGGTCGAAACAATAGCCGGTACCCGCTTGATGTTCCGGGTCGTGGTGCTGCACCGTATCCACCAGCCCCCCAGTGCGGCGGACGATGGGAATGCAACCGTAGCGCATGGCAATCAGCTGGCTGATGCCACAGGGTTCAAACCGGGAGGGCATCAGGAAGGCATCGGCGCCGGCATAGATGCGGCGGCCCAGTCCTTCGCTATAGAGCAGGTAGGTGGCCATGCGGCCCCGGTAGCGGGAGGCCATTTGCCAGAGCTGGGTTTCGTAGTAGCGATCGCCCGTACCCAGCAAAATAAACTGGGCATCGGTGTAGGAGAGGAAGCGATCGAGGATTTGCAGAATCAAATCCAGCCCCTTCTGCTCCACCAGGCGCCCCACCAAACCCACCAAAAATGCCTTGGAGTTCACCTCTAACCCCAGTTCCTCCTGAATCGCCACCTTGTTGTAGCGGCGTTGGTCCAGGGTGTCGGCGGTGAAGGGCTGCTGCAGATACTTATCCACCGCTGGATTAAACACCTCCTGGTCGATACCATTGAGGATGCCGCCCAGCTTGCCACTGACAAAGGAAAGCAGACCCTCCAGGTCTTCGCCGTAGTCGGCGGTCTGGATCTGGCGAGCGTAGGTGGGGGAGACGGTGTTGACCCGATCGGCAAACTGCACCGCCGCCGCCATGGTGTTATGGCCCTGCATATACCAGGGACACCAGGTAATCTTTTCCAGTTGCCAGCGCCAGGGCCCCTGGTAAGCCAGGTTGTGAATGGTGAAGACCGTTTTAATATCGGGGGTTTGGTGCATCCACACTGGGATCATGCCCGTGTGCCAATCATGGCAGTGGATGATCTGGGGTTTCCAGTAGTTCCAAGCAAATTCCGCCGCTCCATTGGCAAAGAAGGTAAAACGCCAGAACTCATCCTCACCAGCGTAAACCTTACGGGGGTCAAAGGCTGGATGACCAAACAGGTAGAGGGGGACATCAGAACCCGGTAGAACCGTTTCATAGATAGCAAAGTCATTAAACATGGCGGTACCCCGCCATAGGGGCTCTGCTGGAATGTCAACCTTATCCGGTAGAAAACCGTAGTAGGGAATCAGGATGCGAACGTCGTGCCCCATGTGACGCAGTACCTTAGGTAACGACCCCACCACATCCCCCATACCGCCAACCTTAGCCAGGGGCGCTGCCTCCGCCGCCACGAAAAGAATATCCATTTAATTCCCCTACTGCATAGGCCTAGGTCCAGTCTACGAGGGTGTGGACATTCTGCCTAGATCCCGAGGGCAGTTGGGAGATGAGGCCAATACCAGGATGGCAATGCCAGAAATTGAATACCTGGTTTAGCAAGCCCAGTTTATTTTTGACAATCTTCCCTTAAGTATTCATTGTGACACTCCTATGCCGGTATGTCGGTACAAGTTTACACAGGGCGCCAGAGAAAGTTTAATTCGTACAACCTATGTTGTCCTTCATTCGCTAGGCGATTAAACCACGTTTCCCCTGATCCAGGCTGTGTATTTACCGGTGTCATCATGGGGTTTCGATCTACTGATGCTGGCTAGGCGCGCCCACCCGTCCCTGGAAGTTGATTGCTAGGATTTAATCAGGATCTGACAACTTACGTCCTTGGCACTACCTATGGCAAACCCGATGACTAACCCAGGCATTGACTCAATCTACGTCCAGGTAAATGGAGAAGGCAAATCCTGCCCAGTTGGGACCTTCCTACCAGCCTTCCTAGAACATCTGGGTTTAAACCCTCGTTTGATTGCCCTGGAGTACAACGGAGAAATTCTGCATCGCCAATTATGGGCCACTACACGCCTTCGCCCGAACGATAAGCTTGAAATCGTCACAATTGTCGGAGGGGGATGAGAGCGCAGGTGATCGTTCCTCTTCTAGGGGTTCTGGCCAAGGTTATAGTGTTAAATCAGTATGAGATAAAGTTCTATTACCCTTTGACCAGGGTCTTTAGTTATGATTCGCCAGCAGTATATTTTTTCAGGACTGGTTAACCGGGTAATTGATGGGGACACCTACGATGTCAGCCTCGATCTAGGTTTCTATGTTTGTCATCGCATTCGGGTGCGCCTCAAGGGAGTGGATACCCCAGAGGTCTACGGCAGCAACGCCAGTGTCGCCGGCAAAGCCGCCTCTGAATACGTCAGGCAGATTTTGGAAGGAAGGTCCGTTACAGTCCAAACCTACAAGAACGCCCCCACCACCTATAACCGTTGGGAAGCGGATGTCTACTTTGACCGAGTCGATCAAGGGGGACAGGTGATTGAATCGGGCCTTAACCTGGCGGAGCACCTAGTCAAGCAGGGCTATGCAACGATAGTTTAGAAGGGGTTTATCTAGTATGAGGACATCCTCTTCAAGGGATAGGTGATTCACCTTCTGGCTGGCCCTATCCGAGTTAGGAGTGTAGGTTAGGTAGTAGATCTCGATTGCAGCAAGTGGGAGGTAACTCGATGATTAAACTTCGCCCTGCTCACCAACGGGGATCGGCTAACCTGGGTTGGCTTGATACCCGCCATTCCTTTTCCTTTGGTCACTATTACGACGCCGACCACATGGGTTTCGGCTCCCTGCGGGTGATTAACGAGGATAAAATTAGCCCTGGTCAAGGCTTCGGCACCCATGGCCACCATGATATGGAAATCCTTACCTATGTGCTGGCGGGTTCCCTCAAGCATCAGGACAGCATTGGTAATGGTTCGGTAATTCGGCCTGGTGATGTGCAGCGGATGTCCGCTGGTACCGGGATTCTCCACAGTGAATTTAATGCCTCCACCACCGATACGGTCCATCTCCTGCAAATCTGGTTGTTGCCGGAGGTCAGTGGTATTGAACCCAGCTATGAGCAGGTTTATATCGATCCAGCACAAAAATACGGGCGGTTTTGTTTGATTGGCTCCCAGGATGGTCGCGATGGATCGGTAACCCTCCATCAAGATGTTAGCCTTTACGCGACAGTGCTAGGGGAAGGGGTTAGGGTTGAGTATGGCTTTGCCCCTGGTCGCCTGGGTTGGGTACAGGTCGCCCGGGGGTCTCTCAAACTCAACGATCATAGCCTGTCCGCCGGAGATGGGGCCGCTTTAGTTGACCCAGGGCAACTCGTCCTGACTGGGACGGCGACGGAGACTGAGGTGCTACTGTTTGATATGGGGAGATCAGGCGGAAGCCCAGCGATCTAGGGCCCGTTTCCCCCCCCAGCGGGCGACAATCTCGTCGTCGTAGGTATCGGCAATGCGGATAACGGTGGTTACAGAATGGTTGAGGGCGACGCGATCGCAGGCCGTACCCACCAAACTGTGCTCAAACACAATGTCATCCTCGGCATCGTAGGCAAAGCGACCGAAGTAGATACTATTATTTTCCCGAAGTAAATAATAGCTCAGCTCGGCGGTGATCTCCACATTGGTAACCACGTAGGAGCGCGTGGTAATCAGGGTTTGACCCTGGTACCAGGGTACAACTCGGGTTGAGGCCACCGCCGACCCCAGGTTAACAATCAGCAAGGGCTCATCTTCAAAAACCACCAGGGATTCCCCGAACAACTCATGCATCCAGGGCAAAATCCGATAGTAAATTTCCTCCTGGCCTGGTGTTTTAAACTCCATAGGTAGTGTTTGAAGAAGGGGACGATGAACCCTGGTCGCCACCGCTGGCACTGACAAGGGTAAGGGAAGGGCTAACGACCATTACTACGGCATTGTCTCATCCATCCCCCCCTAGCTACAGCTTTTTATCATTTAATTCCGGTTATTCCCCCCCGCCCCCGCCCTCTATGGTTTCAGTCCCCTGGTTATCCTTAAAGAAAGGGCGATGCCGTTTTACCCTGGCAACCGATGACTGATGAACCCTCCCCTAAGATCAATGGCCAGGATGATGACCTGGTGCTTTGGGCTGAGGTAGAAGCCGCCCTCAGCCTGGATCATCCCCTAGTGGTGACCACCTCCGGGGCTGGGGCGGAACTCACCTGGGAAGAGGTAGAACAGGACCTGGAACGAGTGGTGGGGGAGGTGCAAGACCTCCAGACCGAACAGGGCTACCGTCAGGCCCAGGCGGCCCTGGGGGACCTAGTCCGGCGGCTCTCCCTCAGCCCCCGGGAACGCAGTGGGCTAGAAAAATCCCTGCAGCGGTTGACGAGCCTGGTGGACAAGTTAGAACACACTGTGGTTCACATCGCCGTAGTGGGGTTGGCCGGACGGGGTAAGTCTTCCTTGCTGAATGCCCTGGTGGGGCAGACGGTATTCACCACTGGCCCCCTCCACGGTGTAACCCGCCAGGTAGAGGGGGTGTCCTGGCCACTGCCGGAGGCCGAGGGTGGTAGCCGCCTCTGCTTGCCAGGGCTGGGGCAGTCTCGGGTGGAGCTGATTGACACCCCTGGGCTGGAGGAGGTGGCTGGAGCAGATCGTCAGGCCCTTACCCAGCGCCTAGCGGCCCAGGTCGATTTAGTCCTATTTGTAATTGCCGGTGATATTACCCAGGCCGAGTACGAGGCTCTGACCGGGTTGCGCCAGGCCGGTAAGCCAATCCTGCTGGTGTTTAATAAGGTGGATCAGTACCCTGAGGTGGATCGTCAGCAGATCTACGCCACCCTACGGGATCACCGCCTCCAGGATTTAATTTCCCCCAACGAAATCGTCATGGCCGCCGCCGATCCCCTGGTGGTGAGGGCCTCTGGGCAGGTTGACGGCCGGCTCGATTACCGGGTGGAGCGGGGGGAACCCCAGGTGGAGGCGGTCAAACTCAAACTGTTAGAGATTCTACAGCGGGATGGTAAGGCCCTGATAGCTCTGAATACCCTGATCTACGCCCAGGGGGTGAATGCCGAAATCCTGGAGCGAAAGCGGCAGATTTGCGATCGCAGCGCCGCCGATACCATCTGGAGTGCCGCCATGATTAAGGCAGTGGCCGTGGCCCTCAACCCGGTTATGGTGGCGGACCTGTGCAGTGGCCTGGTGATTGATGTGGCGCTGATTCTGGCCCTATCGCGGATCTATGGCCTGCCCATGGGCCAGACCGGAGCGGTTAAGCTATTGCAGCAGATCGCCCTGGGGCTGGGGGGCATTACCCTAAGTGAACTGCTGGTGACCCTGGGGCTGGGATCCTTAAAGAGTCTACTGGGGGCTTCCGCCATCGCCACTGGGGGCCTTAGCCTGGCTCCCTACCTACCGGTGGCCCTGACCCAGTCGGGGGTGGCGGGGTTTTCCACCTACGGGATTGGTCAGGTGGTGAAGACCTACCTGGCCAACGGGGCTGCCTGGGGCCCTGAGGGCCCCCAGGCGGTGGTGCAGGAAATTTTAGCGAACCTGGATGAGGCCTCCATCGTGCAACGGATTAAAACCGAACTAATCGGTCAGTTAGGTACCCATTGGCCGGGCAAGGGCTAGGAACAGGGTAAGCTGGAGATAATGATTGATTCTGGCTAAAGCCTTAATAATCCATGGTTTCACCGGCTGCTTCGCGCCCACCTTACCCCTGGGTTGGGCCCCTTTCCCTTTTGATCCTGGGGGGGCTGCTATACCGTGCCCTGGTGGCCCTTTGGTTATTCCCGGGGTTTGATGAAGCCTACTATTACCTCTACAGCCGCCACCTGAACTGGAGCTACTTTGATCACCCTCCCCTGGTGGCCCTGACCACCGGTGTGGGCTGGTGGCTCACTGGCCAGGTATCCCCTTTTACCATCCGATTAGGGGCCCTGGTCCTCTATACCCTCAGCCTGGTGCTGCTTTACCGAGCCGCCAGTCGCCTCTACGGTCTGGCCGCTGGCCAGATGACCCTGGCGATTGTCACCCTGATTCCCCTGTTTACCGTTGGCTTTGGCATCCTCACCTCCCCCGATAATGGATTAATCTTCGCCTGGAGCGCCACCCTGGTGGTGGCCATTGAAGAATTTTTCTCCCCCACTGCCAAGGCCTACCGCCCCAGTTGGCGGTTGGCCCTACTGGGACTCCTGGTGGGGCTCGCCTGTTTAAGTAAGTACCACGGCTTCGTTCTGGGCTTGGGGTTGGTGGGTTTCTGTTTAGCCAATCGGCCCTACCGGCCTGCCCTCACCTCCCCCTGGACCCTGGCGGCCCTGGGGCTGTTTGTCCTGATCCTATTTCCCCTCTGGTATTGGAACAGCCAGCACCAGTGGATCTCCTTCCGCTTCCAGTTAGGCCTCCGCTTTGAGGATAGCGCCGAAAACAGCCCCTTCCGGTGGGGGCAGATGGTGGGCTACTGGTTGCTGTCTAACCTCTACCTGTTTCCCCTGTTTGGCTTTCCCCTCTGGTGGGTACTGGGTCGTCGAACAGCGGGGGCGATCGCCAGCCTTTCCTCCGCCGGGCCCTTACCGTCGGGTCAGTCTCCCTACCCCCTGGCCTTGATACTCTGGCTATCCTGGCCCGTGGTAGTGTTGTTTACTGTACTGGGGGGAAAACAGCAAATTTTGCCGGCCTGGCCAGCTCCCGGCTACTGGGCAGCAGTGATCCTGCTTGGGGTGCAGGCGGTCAGCTGGCGACGCCAGCACCCCACCTGGGTACGGCGCTGGCGCTGGGGTTCCGGTTGGTTTTTGGCTAGCCTCTCGGTTCTGGCCCTGTTACACCTGCAGTTGGGGGTGTTTCAACAACCTAACCACCATATCCCCTGGGCGGGGATAGTACCGGTGGATCAGGACGGATCGACGGAACTGATCGACACCCAACAGCTGCGCCGGTTGTTGGCGGCCGATGCCAAAGTGCAAGGGATGTTGCCAGAAACGGCCTTTATTTTCACCAATGAGTACTACCTGGGGGGCTATATCGCCATGGGCCTGCCCGCCGCCACGGACCCACCGGTGACCGCCTTTAGCCAGGACCCCCGGGGGTTTGCCTTTTGGTTTGATCAAGGTGAGTGGCTGGGTAAAGATGCCCTATGGGTTACCCTGGACCGGTTTGTCGCCGATCCGGAGATCCTCAACCAATACCGACCGTTATTTAAAGCGATTACCCCCCTTACCACCCTGGACCTGAAACGGGGGGGTACCGTAACGGAAACCTTCCATGTGTTCCGATGTCAGGAATTTCGGCAGATTTACCCCTATCCCTACGGACCAGCCGCCAGGGGCTAACGGGCTTGCTGGCGCAGCCGCCAACCGGCATAGCTGAGCAGGGCCGTGGCCCCGAGAGCGTAGGCAACGCCGCTGGGGATCCCCGAGAAGGCCAGGGCCAGGCTACCTACCCATAGGGTCAAAATATAGATAAATACCACCGTCACCCGGTGGGATAGCCCCGCATTCAGCAGGCGGTGGTGGAGGTGGCGTTTGTCTGCCACAAAGGGGGATTTCCCTGATCGCAACCGATCTAGAATCACCGCCGACATGTCTAGGATCGGGACCGCCAGAATCAGGTAGGGCAACAGCACAGCGGCGGTGGTGACGGTTTTCACCAAACCAATAACCCCTACAGCCGCCAGGGTAAAACCCATAAAATAAGCTCCCCCATCTCCCATGAAAATGTTGGCGGGGTTAAAGTTATAGCGTAAAAACCCCAGGGCTCCCCCCGCCAGGGCGGCGGCGATGATGGCGGCGGCGGGTTGGTCCATAAACAGGCACACCACCAGCATAATGGTGGCGGCGATGCCTGAAACCCCGGCGGCTAAACCGTCTAGCCCATCAATCCAATTGATGGCGTTGGCCATGCCCACCAACCAAATCACGGTGATGGGGAGGCTGACCAAATCCGGTAGGGAGACTAGACCATGGAAGGGAACAGTCAGAAAGGTAATGCTCACCCCCACCTGCCAGGCGATCGCCGCCACTACTGCCTGCATAATTAATCGACTGATGGGGGATAGCCCGATCAAGTCGTCCGCCAGGCCAATCAGGAAAAAGGCTAGCCCCCCCAGGGTTACCCCCCAGATTTGAAATTCCTCCGGTGGAGCCAGGGGTTGCCCGCTACTATCGATAAACCCCCCGATCATCCAAACCACCAGGAGGGCCACCAGGGTGCCTAAAAAAATAGACACTCCCCCCAGCCGCACCATGGGCTTTTGGTGCACCTTCCGGGTTCCTGGCATATCCACCCGGCCACTCTGCAAACCCATGCGCCGTACAATGGGCGTAGTCACTAAGACCACGCTGGCGGCAATGGTAAACGCTAAAAAGTGGTACAGCTGAAACGGCATCGGAACTGCCCTGAAAAGACACCCTGAAACACCAACTGAGATTCTAGGCCATCGCCTTGGCTAGAGTACCTGGCAACTAACACGATGGCCATCTTTTCAGTGACTAGACTTACTGAACTGGCAAAACCCCATGCTGATTATGACAGATGATCAAGGGGCCGAACCCTTCAGTTTTGGCTTGGCCAGGGCCAGTTAGGCGATCGCTGGCACCCGTCCCCCCAGGTGGGGGTAGAGGGGGAATCGCTCACAGAGGGAGGCTACCCGCCGGCGGCACTGGTTTTCCACCGTTTCATTGTCGGGATCGAGGAGGCGATCGGCGATGATGTTGGCGATCTCAGTGAACTCCCCTACCCCCATGCCCCGGGTGGTCATGGCGGGGGAGCCCAAGCGTAGACCACTGGTGACAAAGGGGGACTCGGGATCGTAGGGAACGGTGTTCTTATTAGCGGTGATATTAACGGTGCTGACCAGTTGATCCGCCCGTTTACCGGTCATACCGATGGAGCGCAGATCCACCAGCACCAGGTGGTTGTCAGTACCGTTAGACACCACCTTAAAGCCTCGCTCCTGGAGTTGGGCCGCCAGGCTCTGGGCGTTACTAATCACCTGGGCTGAGTAGGTGCGGAATTCCGGCCGTAGGGCTTCGCCAAAGGCCACCGCCTTGGCGGCAATCACATGCTCTAGGGGTCCTCCCTGGGTGCCGGGGAAAACCGCCTTATCAAACTGCTTACCCAGTTCCGGGTCACGGGTGAGGATTAATCCACCCCGAGGCCCGCGCAGGGTTTTGTGGGTGGTGGTGGTGACCACATCACAGAGGGGCACCGGGTTGGGGTGTAGACCCGCGGCCACCAGACCGGCGATGTGGGCGATATCCGCCATCAGGTAGGCCCCCACCTCGTCAGCGATCGCCCGAAACCGTTCAAAATCAATGGTGCGAGGATAGGCAGAATAGCCACAGATGATGAGCTTGGGGCGATGTTGCTGGGCCAGGGCGCGAATTTGATCAAAGTCCAGGTGCTCGGTTTCGCGGCTCACCCCGTACTGGCAAACCTTAAACCACTTGCCGGAGACATTCACCGGTGAACCATGGGTAAGGTGGCCACCGTGGGACAGATCCATGCCCATGATGGTGTCACCGGGCTGGAGCAGGGCCAGGAAAACCGCAAAGTTAGCCTGGGCTCCGGAGTGGGGTTGGACATTGGCATGGGCTGCTCCAAATAATTGCTTCACCCGATCAATGGCCAGTTGTTCCGCCTCATCCACAAAGGCGCAGCCGCCGTAATAACGCTTGTGGGGCAAACCCTCGGCATACTTATTAGTGAGCACCGAGCCCTGGGCCGCCATCACGGCGGCGGAGGTGAAATTTTCGCTGGCAATTAACTCCAGGTGATCACGCTGCCGTTCCAGCTCCTGCTGCAAAATCTTAGCAAGGTGGGGATCGGACTCGGCCAGAAGGTCAAAGTTGGTTTGAGGCACGATTGGCTCCTAGATGTCGTTAAAGAATAGATTAATTAGGCTAAAAATTAAACAGGTCCTAGGGACCCAGACAAAGCACAACTAATACCAAAACATTCCCTGCCTAAGAGATTAGGGAAGGGGTCAAGCGTAAAAATAAAGACCAATGCTCCCTAGCCACCTATTTTATCTAGCTCAGCCCCCTAAGGGTAGGTCTATCCCCCTTGACCTTAATGATGGGCAGGCAATAATTTCAGTGTGCCGATAAGTGTTACGGTTTGCAACATATAATGATCGGCAGGATTACTCTAATCGCTTAATCGTTTTAGACGATCTCATACCCCTGTGGTCGGTTTGAGGTTTACCTTCTCCAGTTTGGGATTTTAATGCTGCAGCTGACTGATCTTTCCCCTAGCCAGTCCCTATCCTCGGTTGAGGCCGCCTACGAACTCTGTCGGCAGGTCACCGCGAAGTACTCCAAGACCTTCTACATGGGTACCTTACTCATGGCCCCCCCTAAGCGTCGGGCCATCTGGGCTATTTACCTCTGGTGTCGTCGCACCGACGAGTTGGTGGATGGTCCCCAGGCCCAATTTACCAATGAAAAAACCCTGGATCGATGGGAAGCCCAGCTAGAGTCGATATTTTCCGGTTGTCCGGTGGGGGATGAGGATGTGGCGCTGGTGGATACCCTGGAGCGATTTCCCCTGGATATTCAACCCTTTAAGGATATGATTGCCGGCCAGCGCATGGATCTGCGCCGATCTCGCTACGATACCTTCGAGGAATTGGAGCTCTACTGCTATCGGGTGGCGGGCACGGTGGGGCTAATGTCCACCACCATCATGGGGGTAGACGCCCAACTGGAAACCGCTCCCTGGCGCCACCATACCCCCCTTGACCCCACCCCCCAGGCGATCGCCCTGGGGATTGCCAATCAACTCACCAATATCCTGAGGGATGTGGGGGAGGACGCCCGGCGGGGGCGGATTTATTTGCCCCTGGAGGACCTGCAACGGTTTAACTACAGTGAAGCCGACCTGATCACCGGGGTGATTGACGATCGCTGGCGCCGGCTGATGGCCTTCCAGATCGACCGGGCCCGCCGCTTCTATCGAGAGGCAGAAGCCGGCATTAGCCTGCTCAGCCCTGATGCTCGGTGGCCAGTCTGGGCCGCCCTGGAGCTCTATCAACAAATCCTGGATGTGATCGAGGAAAACGACTACGATGTGTTTAGCCGTCGAGCCTACGTACCCTCCTGGCGTAAGTTCCTCACCCTGCCAGGTGCCCTGGTTAAGGCTAAGGTGCGTTAACTGACCCTTCCCTATCCCCCCCCTCCCCATGGTCACCTCCCCCACCCCCCTGTACGTGATTGGCGGCGGCCTGGCTGGCACGGAGGCGGCCTGGCAAATTGCCCGGGCCGGTCTACCCGTAGTGTTGCAGGAAATGCGGCCCCTACAGCAGTCCCCCGCCCATCACAGCGATCAGCTAGCAGAGTTGGTCTGCAGTAATTCCTTTGGCGCCCAGTCCAGCGATCGGGCCGCCGGCCTACTCCACCAGGAACTCCGTTGCCTGGGGTCGGTGGTGATGGCCAAAGCGGATCAGCACCCGGTGCCGGCGGGGGGCGCTTTGGCGGTGGATCGGGCGGTCTTTAGTCAGGACCTCACCACCACCCTGGCCCAACACCCCCGCATTGAGCTGCGGCGCCAGGAGGTCAGCCGTATTCCCGCCGATGGGATTGGGGTTTTAGCCACCGGCCCCCTCACTAGTGTAGCCCTGGCGGCGGACCTGCAGACCTTCACCGGCCAGACCTACCTGAGCTTTTTTGATGCCGCTAGCCCCATCGTGGTGGGGGACAGTATTGATAAATCCATCGCCTTCAGGGCCTCCCGCTATGACCGGGGGGAGGCCGCCTACCTGAATTGCCCCCTGGATCAGGAGCAGTACCGGCGGTTTTGCAGCGCCCTCTGTGGGGCGGAACAGGCCGAGTTGAAAGATTTTGAGCGGGACTCCGCCAGGTTTTTCGAGGCCTGTCTGCCGATTGAGGAAATGGCCCGCCGGGGGGAGGACACCATGCGCTATGGCCCCCTTAAACCGGTGGGGTTATTTGATGCCCGCCTGGGGGACTTTAAGGATCCGGCCAATCGTCACCACCGCCCCTACGCGGTGGTCCAACTGCGACAGGAGGACCGCCATGGCCAGCTTTGGAATATGGTGGGGTTCCAAACCAATCTGCGCTGGGGTGAACAGCAACGGGTCTTTCGCCTGATTCCCGGTTTAGAGCAGGCGGAATTTGTGCGCATGGGGGTGATGCACCGGAACACCTTCCTCAATGCCCCAGAGTTGCTCGCCCCCACCCTACAGTTTCACCGTCGCCCCCACCTGCTGGCGGCGGGCCAGTTGACCGGCACCGAGGGCTACGCAGCGGCGGTGGCGGGGGGCTGGCTGGCGGGCACCAATGCGGCCCGGCTGGCCCTGGGGCTGCCTCCCCTGGTCCTACCCCCCACCACCATGATGGGGGCCCTGTTCCAATTCATTAGCAGTGCGGCTGCCGATCATTTCCAACCGATGCCCCCTAACTTTGGGATTTTGCCCCCCCTGGCCCAACCGCTGCGTAACAAACGCCAGCGCTACGCCCAGTACCGCGATCGCAGCCTCACCGACCTGCAAACCTGGGCTACCGCCCAGGCCCTTCCCCTGGTGCCCCAGGTCCAGCCCGCCATTGCCTGAGCGGGCCCGACTATCCGGCCTGGGGTGTTGACCTGTCGCCGCCCTAACCCATGGAACAACGTTTTCGCTTTGCCATTATCAGCGACCCCCACGTTGCTCGCCCCGAAACCATTCCAGACCATCCCCATCGGTTTCACCTGGTGGAGGTCAGTATTCCGGGCCTGGAACAGATCTTTGCCCACCTGGCCAGCCTCGATCTTGACTTTCTATTGCTGCCGGGGGACCTCACGCAGCATGGGGAATGGGCTAACCATGGCTGGTTAATTGAGCGCCTGGGCCAGCTCCCCTTTCCCACCTACGTGGTCCCCGGTAACCATGACGTGATTGCCCGGCAGCCCAGTGAGCGGGCCATTGGCTTCGTAGATTTCCCCCGGCTTTACCGGAACTTTGGCTACGATCGGCAAGACCAGCCCTACTACCATCGGGAAATTTTACCGGGGGTACACCTGATTGGGTTAAATTCCAATGCCTTTGATGCCCAGGGGGAACAGTGGCGGGTGGGCTACGTGGATTGCGCCCAGTTGCAGTGGTTAGACCAAACCCTGGAGCAACTACGGGGGGATCTGGTGCTGGTCATGCTCCACCATAATGTTTTAGAACATTTACCGGGTCAGGCCCAGAGCCAGCTAGGGCAGCGTTATATGGTGAGTAACTACGGGGTGCTGCGCGATCGCCTGCAGGCGGCCGGGGTGTCCTTGATGTTTACGGGGCACCTGCACCTCCAGGATGTGGCCCGCTGGGGAAACCTTTGGGAAATCCTCACCGGATCCATTGTCAGCTACCCCCACCCCTACCGGGTGCTGGAGGTGACCCACCAGGGGGGCCGACTACGGCGGATGGAGGTGGAGTCCCACCGGTTGCGGTCGGTGCCCCCCTGGGAGGATCTGCAGGCCATGTCCTACCAGTGGATGTGCGATCGGGCCGGGGGGTTTATGACCAAATTTTTGGTCAGTCCCCCCATCAACCTATCGGAGGCGGAGGCCGCCGCCATTGCCCCCGGCCTGCGCCATTTCTGGCCCACCCTGGCGGCGGGGGATGCCGCCTTTGACTTTTCCCACCTGCCGGAGTCCATCCAACGGCGGCTGCACCCCTTTAACGCCCTGGATGAGTGGGGCCGGCCCCAGCACCTGGATAATCGGGCCAGCCTGGTGTGGTAGGCCAACTGCCTTGGCTACCGGGCCAAACCCGGATTTTTTATACTGGAAATACCCTGTTTGACGACTCCTTGGACCGATCCGTGATCCAACACGAAACCCTTACCCTGCTGGAGTGGCCCCGGCTCTGCCAGCATCTATCCACCTTTGCGGCCACCAAGTTGGGCTGTCAGGCGGCTCTGGGGTTGGTGATCCCC
>Ga0172373_10006384_pt1 | contig 15674 bp, 13 predicted proteins | sample Lak10m_2_FD_114546 | JGI IMG/M metagenome (GOLD analysis project Ga0172373, IMG submission 114546) | Freshwater microbial communities from Kabuno Bay, South-Kivu, Congo - kab_092012_10m | ecosystem: Environmental > Aquatic > Freshwater > Lake | place: Democratic Republic of the Congo...
ATTGATACCTATCTTTCTTGCCCTAGCTGCCATCGGTTATGCTGATTCAAATAGCTACCTTTACTGATGATTCTTTAAATTTTGTAGAATAGATTTTTTATTTCTGTTCGGACATCTAGTTACGCCCTCTTGCTTCATATTAACTTACCTGTCCGGTTTATTGTAGACATATCATTTTATTCCTTAATCAGGCTTTTTAAATCCCGAAAAGCAGCTTCCAGATTAACATAATCAGTTGCTCTAAGCACTAAAGAAGTTCCATGTGTACCGTCTTTTGTAAATGGATAGCTTCCCATATCTACAGAAGGATATTTATTTTGCAAGGCCTCAAAACTTTCTGCTATTTTACTTTCTCCAATCATAACAGTATACGATAAACTACGCACAACATTACCATGTTTCAAAGACGGCATGATAGAATTTAGCATAGATTTCATAATGTCGGGTACACCGGCTAAACAATAAACATTTTTAATAGCAAAACCCGGAACTTTAGTCACTTCATTTTTTATCAAGGTACTCCCTTCTGGAATAAAAGCCATTTTCTCCCTGGCCTTATTCATTTGTTCTCCTCGACTTTGATAAAATTGTTCTAAAAGCTTATAAATAGTTTCGCTGCGAACGTAAGATACGCTAAAAGCTTCAGATATAGCAAGACTCGTAATATCGTCATGAGTTGGACCGATCCCACCAGTAGTAAAAACATAATCATATTTTTGGCTCAAAGCCAACACAGACTCTATAATAGCTTGTTTTTCATCTGGGATAGTTCTAGCTTCTCTTATTATTACCCCAATTTTTTCAAGAGTACTTGCTATAGTTTGGGTATTAGTATCTAAAGTGCGGCCAGATAATATCTCATTACCTATTATTAGTACGGCCGCACTTGGATTTTTCATATAGATAAATTAATTTATATTTTTGTATCTATTTTCTATCACCGAAAAACCTTAACATATATAAAAACAGGTTGATAAAATCTAGATACAACGTAAATGCTCCGAGCACAGCCATCTTTTGGCCCATTTCTCCACCACCTGAGTTATAATAGATAGTTTTTAATTTCTGAGTATCCCAAGCAGTAAGTCCCATAAATATCGCTATCCCAATGAAGGAAGTTGCAAAATCAATAGCAGGGCTTCGCAAGAAAATATTTACAAGCGAAACAACTATTATACCAATCAATCCCATTATAAGGAAAGAACCCATTGAAGTTAGATCGGTTTTTGTAGTGTAACCATAAATACTCATAGCACCAAATACAGAGGCGCAGATAAAAAATGTCCGAGCCAGGGATTGCCCAGTATATACAAGACCTAAATATGATAATGACATCCCCATAACTGCTGCATAAACCCAAAATAAAGTCTGTGCAGTATTTACTGACATTCTACCAAGACCCATAAAGAAATATATAGCGATTCCCAGAGGAGCAAAAGATATAAGCATCCCAAGACCAGAAGTGCCTATAAATTCACCATTTGGGCCAATATTAAACATTAAAGCAGCAAGTGGGGGAAAATTTAAGGTTGAGAAAGCAAATATTCCAGTAACAACCAGACCCATAGCCATAAAGTTATATATCTTGAGCATGTAATTTCTTAGCCCTTCATCAAAGCCACCTTTATCTTTAACAAAGGATTTTGTATAGTCAATCATAGTACACCTCTAATTACTAGTTTTAAGTATCTAATGTTTATAATATAGGCTTAATATATACTTTTTTCAAGTTCATATACATTTTAATATCCATCACTCTAATTAAGTAAGCATCCGAGCAACATACAAAAAGCCATAACGAATCCCACATATACATTAGACTTAAATCTTATTAAACAATTATTAGGTTCGGTAATATCTAGGCTTTTCACTTGCCAGAACAACACAGGAAGAGCCGTTACCCCTCCTATTATCCCTAAGTAATTATTAAATAGCAAATTCGCTACTATATAAAGAAGAATAAATATAATATAAGCACAAAATATAAATAACTTATAATATTTGCCCTCTAAAAAAATAGCTGAAGATTTAATTCCCACAGCCTTATCATCTTTGATATCCATAAATGCATAAATACTATCGTAACCAAATGTCCAGAATCCACAAGCAATATACATTAAGAATGATCCCAAAGAAATATCGTCTTTAATTTCTGCATAGCTGATTAAGCAACCAAGATTAAAAGTCACCCCTAAAAAAACCTGGGGAAAGTAAGTAAAACGCTTCATTAGTGGATATATAACAATCATGCAAAATGCAATTATCCCGATAATTATTGGAATAATTGTAAAATATAAAAGTGTCCCCATAGTTAAGAGGAGCAATAAACCCAAAACGATTAAAGCTAGTTCTGTAGATATGGCATTGTTTGCTAAAGGTCTATTTTTTGTACGAAATACTTGTCTGTCAAAATCCCTATCAAAAAAATCATTTATTACACAACCGGAACTTCTTGCAAGGACACTGCCAATAAAGAGTACTGGTATATAATACAAATCAATAGGTTCCTCATAAGCTAAAAATAATCCAAATAATGCAGGGAAAAAAACCAGTAAATAACCTACGGGCTTATCAAGGCGGAGTAACTCTACTATTGTAGAAAAAATCTTTGGCATTTCCAGTTATTTATAATATATTTCTATTCTAAAATTAAACTAACCTAAATTGATTATGATGTCATTCCCCAAAAAATACAAGTTCGACGACAGTGAAAAGAAATGGCAACTTTTTTGGCAAGAAAAAGGTATGTATCACTGGAACAAAAGAGAAGCAAGAGAAAACACTTTTGTAGTTGACACCCCGCCTCCGGGAGTTTCCGGTCAGCTGCATATTGGTCACGTATATAGCTACACACACACAGATTTTATTGTGCGTCACAGAAGAATGAGGGGAATGAATGTTTTCTATCCGATGGGTTTTGACGATAATGGTTTGCCGACAGAGAGGTTAGTAGAAAAAGAAAAAAATATTCGGGCAAATTCTACGACTAGAAAAGAGTTTATTAATATTTGTAATGAGGTAGTAGCCAAAGAAGAAGGAAAATTTAAGACCTTATTTAATAGGATAGCTTTATCAGTAGATTGGAATCTGGAATATCAAACTATTAATCCACTTTCGTGTAAAATCTCCCAAATGTCTTTTTTAGATCTAATAGAAAAAGGACAGATTTATCGTGATTCTCAACCAATGTTATGGGATCCGGTTGACCAGACGGCTCTTGCCCAGGCTGAAATCGAAGATCGTGAAAAAAACACTTTCATGAATGACATTTTATTTTCTTTAGAAAATGGTGGTAAAATCACAATTGCTACTACCAGACCCGAATTGCTACCGGCTTGTGTCTCGGTTTTTTTTCACCCTGAAGACAAAAGGTACAATTATCTAGAAGGTAAATTCGCTTTTTCCCCATTATTTGACGTTAAAATTCCTTTACTTGCCGATGATATGGTTGATCCTGCAAAAGGAACTGGCTTAGTAATGTGCTGCACATTTGGTGATCAAACAGATATTGCGTGGTGGAGAAAACATAAACTACCAACTAAGATTATTATAAGTAAACAAGGAAGAATAGAAAACATACAATTTGACAACAGCTGTGTTAACAAGCTAAAAGCTGGGCAAATTGCGGCTCAACTTACCGGCCTTACAGTTAACGAAGCACGCAGCAAAATTATTGAATTATTAAAGAAAGAAGGCCTCCTTGTAAACCAAGTACAAAAACTCCAAACAATAAAATGCGCCGAAAGATCCGGTGCCCCCCTGGAAATCCTTACAACCCCTCAATGGTTTATAAAAACTATTACCCACAAGGAACCTCTGTTAAAGAAGTCTGATGAGTTAAATTGGTATCCGCAATTTATGAAAATTAAACTTGATAGATGGATAGAAGGAATAGGAATGGATTGGTGTATCTCACGCCAGCGGTATTTCGGCATACCTTTCCCCGTTTGGTATTCCAAGCGTGCCGGAGAAGAAGGAAAACCAATATTTGCCAAAATTCATCAATTGCCTGTGGATCCGCTTGTTGATTTACCAGAAGGATATAACAAGGATGAAGTAATACCAGATTATGATGTTATGGATACGTGGGCTACAAGTTCTGTTTCACCCCAATTAAACTCACATGGGATTTCAAATAATTATATGGTGGACGAACAACGCCATAAAAAATTATTTCCTGCAGATTTACGCCCTCAAGCACATGAAATCTTAAGGACGTGGGCATTTTACACGATACTTAAAGCTTATTTACATGAAAATACTCTGCCTTGGAAAGATATAATGGTTAGCGGTTGGTGTTTGGCGCAAGACAAAAGTAAAATGTCTAAATCAAAAGGTAATGTTTTAATACCGGAAATATTGTTAGAGGCACATGGTTCCGATGTTATAAGATATTGGTGCGCTAGTTCAAAATTAGGAACAGATACTGCTTATTCTGAAGATGTGATTAATAACGGCAAAAGATTGATAAATAAGCTTTGGAATGCGGCTAAATTTACTAGCACTCATTTTGACAAAATATCTGATGTCGATAAAGCTCTTCCTCTTTCTGAGATAAAGCATAAAATCTCTAGAGATTTTGACAAATACTTAGTTAATAAACTAGTAGATTTAGTAGATTATGCTGACCGAGAATTAACAAATTACGAATATGCAACTGCACTAGATAAAACTGAAAAATTTTTCTGGTCACTGTTTTGCGATAATTACTTAGAAATTACAAAAACTAGAGCTTATAACGAAAACGGGGAAGATAATGAAGGAGCATTAAGCACACATTTAACCTTATACCACACTTTAAAAACCTTACTACAATTATTTGCTCCTATTATCCCACATATTACCGAAGAGTTATTTCATGTACTTTACGCGAGGAATAATTCAGAAAGTATTCATATGAGGGGCTCATGGCCTAATGTTAAAGGAGCTAAATTTACTGATGTAGATGGAAGTAAATCAGAAGATTTACTTGAAATCCTTGAATTGGTTAGAAAGATTAAAGCCCAAGATAATTTATCAATTAAATCACCGATAAGTTATATAGAAATTGAAGGAACTATGTTACCAGATAATTTAATATCGGATTTGAAAAATGTAACTGCTACAAAAGAGATTTTATATGTAGAACAACTAACCTCGAAGGCCCAGAACTTAAGAGGAAAGAACCTGCAAATTAATGTTGTATACTAAGAAAAAACAACCGTGGTTTTGAAATTATTAAGGTTACAAACTTGCCTGGGTGAATATTTCAACTATAAGATCTCGTAGAAGCTTATTAACCTAAATATAGATAATTAGCACGTCCTGTATATTAGCTAATTTCCTTTTTACCTAATTATATCGACTTTGAGCAATGATATTATAGATTCCCAAATTGGTGGGTTAAAAATTGAATCTGCCCTCCTCTTCCAGAACTTCACTCATCTGGGTATATACCCCATAGGAGTTTTTTTACAATCCATCCTTTGTATGTTTTACAGGCCACTTGGCACCAATCACCTTTACATTTTATCAAATTACACCGAATCTTAGGTTTTAGCTGGACTACTATGTCATCATAACGACCAGGTAAAGCAATTAGAGGGATAATATTTTTTGATACTAATATAACCGATCTTTTGGCGGATAAAGCACTTGCATGTACCCATCCACCTTCTCCATTTATGTCCCGTATTTTTCTCCATTGCTCATATTCGGCTATTATTTCTACCGGTTCTCCTTTACGAATAAATACCCACTCAATAGGACAATCTATAACTGGCCCAGTTCTTACATTTACTTCATCAAATTTAATTGTTACAAACCTTGGTATTGGTAATTTTTCTTTCGAAATATCAGCTAAAGATAGAGAACTGATATTTATACACAGCATTAAGCAAACAAATATCCTATTCATCTTCTTCAGATTCAAGTAAAGTATTATCCTGTTTAACTACAACGTAACTTCCTGCCCTAAATTGAGTTTTTATCCGATTAATTTCGTTCTCGCTGATACCTATAGATTTCAGAACAGCGCCCCCTAATTGTAAACCAGTTTCGTAATCTTGAGGAATAATTGTAGTTACTCCAATATCATAAAATTCTGTACAATTCTTTAAGTCTTTTAACCTAACAATAACTTCAAGATCAGAAAAATTATTTTTAATGGTTCTAGCTGTTTTCTTGATAGTAATTGGATTGCTCATTGTTAATACAATAGTTAATGCTCTATCGGCTCCAACAGCTTTTAAATTACTTATCTGAGATGCATCACCAATAAAAACTGGTAAGCCGTTAGCTATTTCCTCTGCAACGACTTCGCCATTAACATCCAATGCTATATAATTTACCCCTTCCGCTTCCAGAACTTTAGCTACCATCTTGCCTACTTTACCGAACCCTGCAATAATAACGTGATTGGCTAGATCACGTGCTCCATATTCAATAATCTGTTCTGGAGTTCTTCCGAGCCCCTTTTCTATTTTCTCGGCAACTTTTTGGCCTATCATGGCAAGTAAAGGCGTAAGAGCCATTGAACAAGTTACAACCAGTAATAAAATATTCGCAACACTTTCTTCTAGAACTCCATATTCTTTACCAAGGTTAAATAAAATAAACGAAAATTCTCCCCCTTGAGAAAGCAATAAACCGGCATGAATAGCTACCCCCTTATTAAATCCAAATAATATACATAATCCAGCAATAATAATTGCTTTTAAAAGGATCAGGGCGAAGCAAAAAGTGATTATAGTTGAGATTTGTGAGTATATTTCCATTACATCAATCTTCATTCCTACACTCATAAAGAAGAGACCAAGCAACAAGCTTTTAAAGGGATAAATACTTTCGTGAGCCTTAACTCTAAATTCTGTCTCGGCCACAAGAACTCCGGCTACAAAAGCCCCAAGAGCAAGAGAAAGGCCGAAATGCTCTGTCCCCCAAGAAGCTGAAAGAACTACTAACAAAGTTACAGCAATCGGTAACTCACTGCTCTCGCTACCTGAATCTGAAGATATAAAAGAAAACAAAGGTCTAAGTAACAATCTACCGGCAATAAAGATAACCGCTAGAGCAACAATCGCCTTTAACAGTGAATAAACAAGTACAGTTACCAGCGGTTCTTCACCATTACCTCCGAGAATAGGTACGATAACAAGTAATGGTACAACTACAAAATCTTGTAGTAGTAAAATAGCAAGAGAAATCCTCCCTATTTGCATGGACTGGCTTTTGGTTTCATTAACTACTTGCATTACTATGGCAGTTGAAGACAATGCAAGGCCGCCGGCGATAATTATGGCAGAATCATTATCCCCTGTTACCAGGACTATAGAACCAGCAATAAGAAGTACGGTAATAAATACTTGCAAAGATCCAAGGCCAAAAACATATCGCCTCATAGCTTTGAGCCTTTCTATAGAAAGTTCAAGCCCAATAGCAAATAGTAAGAATACGACACCTAATTCCGCAAGCAAAGTAGTTTGTTCATAAGCCACAATTTTCATTCCATGGTCCCCTATCATGGCTCCGGCCACTAAGTAACCAAGTACCGGACTCAGATTTAATCTTTTGAAAATAGCAACTACAAACACTGCGGCTGCGATTAACATAATAATTACGACTAGAATCTGGCTCTGCATTAAATTCTCTAATTTTTAGTTATTTACACTTTTACACCTTAGGGTACATCTTATGTACTTATTTTTTCTTTCCCCATAACTCTTCCAGTTTAAATTTTTCTCTTGCCTCAGGATGAAAAATGTGAACGATAACATCTCCGGCATCCAGTAAAATCCAATCTGAATTATTCAGCCCTTCAGCAGAAGCCGGCCACTGCGCATTATGTTTTAATTCATACACTATATGCTCTGCTATTGCAGCAATGTTTTTTATAGACCTACCGCTAGCAAAAATCATATATGTTGCCAGTGGTACCTCATCTCCTAGTTTAAGTACGGTAATATTTTGAGCATTTTTTTCCTCTAATATCTTGACAAGAAAATCCTTTAGGTCATTTGGAGTATCAATCATTAGCTTTGTTTATTAATAATTATTTAATCTAAAGCGATGAAATAATATACATCATCCCTTTGTGAGTTATTATATTATCAGTTCAGGATTTCGCAACAAATGGTTTGAATTTTCTAAAACATATAAGGTATTTTCTTACCAACCTATCAAATAAGCTAAAAGCAATTTTATAAAGTAACGGCATTTCTTAAAAAATTTAAAGATTGCAAATTATAAAATTTTTTTGTAGCCTCCATTATATAATTTCTTAAATAATAAGATTTTTACATATATTATGGCTATCTCTGAAGAAGAGTTATTATCGATACTACAACAAAAATTTCCTAATGCAAAAATACAGTTAAAGGATTTAGCTGGGGATAGGGATCATTATTCTTTAGAAATAAGCGACCCTTCATTTAAAAATATTTCATTAATCAAGCAACATAAATTAGTTAATACAGCTTTAGCAGAAGTATTACATAGTAAACTTCATGCTATAACTATTAAGACCAAACATGATTAGAAAATAAAGCAGTTTTCCTTCTAATTCTTTTTACTGAAAAACATTAATAACCTATTTCTCACTTCCTCGGCTGCGTTCTCTGCTAAGTCAACCATAGAATCCTGCCTTATAACTGAATTGGAATATAACGAAAAATTAGTACTGTAGGAACTCATTTTAGAGAAATTACCTTGGGTTAAGACTTTTAGGTCTTTTTTGTCAATAAGTTGATAGGTAACAGTAATATTTTGTGTTTCCCGAAGAATATCTGAATTACTCTGTATGACATTATAAGAGTTACTAAATGACAATGTCGTATTCAAAACATAGAAGCTCTCCTTTGCCGATGGCAAAATGCTTTTTAAATGGTTGTAAAAAGCTGTCCCTTCAATAGTTCTAATAGGGGTAATTTCAACAAATGCAAGAAAATTCTCATTATGCGCTTCAATTTTATAAGCAGGTCTAAAACCACATGAAACTTGCCCAAAAAAGGTAAGCATAAAAAGTAATGTTTTGATATGTTTAAATACAGATAAAAGAGTTTTTATTTTCATATTGTTTCTAGAATAAACTATTACTCCTTATTACTAGCAACAATTTTTGCTTGATTTTCATTATTTGAATTTCTATTTCTCTGTAAATTACCTCTTCTTCTGTTAATTCTTTTACGTGATTTTCCTCCCACATGCTTATTCCTATCATTAAGTAATGGTTCTGGCATATTTGCTTCTTGCTGACCATTACCTTGAGTAATATCATTATTTTGGGCAATCTCATCCGCTACAGTTTCTTCAACCGCGTCAGATTTTAACATATCTTCATTATACTGATTTCGCTGGACTAAATTATGTTTTTGAACTTTTTTATTTTTAGGACTTGGTTTTTGACTTTCTGAAGTTTCAATATATATTTCACTAATATCTTGTAATAAAGGTTGTTTAATTATGCTTTCTGATTTGTTTTTTTCTGATAATTTAATTTTTTCTATTGAATAGCTATCAGCCGTTGCTTCTTTGTCTATGTGGAAGTTAAGCTTTATAGAGTATTTTTTCTCAATAAAGGCTATTTCCTCTCTTTTGTTATTAAGTAGATATAGCATTGAGGAAGCAATACCATAAACATTTACAATATCATAACGGTTATTGTAAATCTCGTTTTCTATAGTTCTAAGTATTAGCATGGAATTAGACTCATCTGCGCGCACGATACCTTTACCACTACAGTGCATACATATGTTAGAATTTACCTCTAAAAAGGACGGCCGTAACCTCTGCCTTGACATTTCGAGTAAACCGAAAGTGCTTATATGCGAAGTCTGTATCCTCGCTTTGTCTTTGCTTAAAAACTCTCTTAAAGTTCTTTCCACTATCTTACGGTTTCTGACCTCTGCCATATCTATAAAATCCAAGACTAGCAATCCTGATAAATCCCTAAGCTTTACTTGTCTTGCTATTTCCCTTGCTGCCTCAAGATTATTTTTTAAAGCCATTTCTTCAATATTGCGTTCACTTGTAGCTCTACCGGAATTTACATCTATTGAAATTAATGCTTCGGTAGGATTAATGACTATATATCCCCCGGATGGTAGCTGAACGACTGGTTGATATAATTTTGCCAGTTGATCCTCAACATTAAACTTAGTAAAAATTGGCGTATTACTTTTATATTCTTTTATCGAACTTAAAGCATACGGCATAATGTCTTTTACAAATTTTACGCATATATTAAAAGCTGCGGTACCTTGTACTATTACTTCTTTCACGTTGCGGTCAAACATATCTCTAATTGTTTTCAATATCAGACCGTCTTCTTGATGGATAAAGGAAGGAGCGTTTGCTTTAAGAGTTGCTTCTCTAATTCTATTCCATAGTTTAACTAAATATTCATAATCTTTTTTGATTTCTAATGAAGTATGGCCCACTCCGGCAGTTCTCGCTATAACACTGGAGGTTTCTTTGTTTTTTCCAGAAAGTAGGCTATTAATAATATCCTTTAACCTTTTTCTTTCATCATGATTGGAAATCTTACGTGAAATACCATTTTGCAATGGTTTATTAGGCATTAAAACACAATACTTTCCAGCTAGCGATATATAAGTAGTTAACGAAACACCTTTGTTTCCCCGTTCTTCTTTGGTCACTTGTACCAATAGAATCTGGCCTTTCTTTATAACCTCCTGAATTTTGTAAGCTTTTCTTGTATCACTATGTACATCTTCTTTAGAAAAACTTTCTACTTCGTTATCTTCAACTTCTATATCAAAATCTGACTGTATTTTTTCATCGACTAATTTTTCTATTTTACTAATATCAATGTCATCATTATCTATAACGTCGTTTCCGATATTCTGGTGTTTTGTCTGTATTAAATCCTCAGAAGTAATTTCAGGTGGAGAAAGTTCATTCCAAGAAGGGGTATCACTTTTTTTATCCCTCGTTAGAATGTTGTAATAATCCGGGTGGATTTCATTAAAGGGGAGAAAACCGCTTTTTTCATCGCCATAATCGAGGAAAGCAGCTTGCAATGCAGGCTCCACTCGGGTGACCTTTGCTAAATATATATTTCCTTTGATCTGTTTTTTGTTAACCGAACTATATTCAACATCCTCTACATTATTATTCTTATCAAGTAAAACTATTCGTGTTTCTGTAGGGAAATTGGCATCTATTAAAATTCTTTTTTTCATATCAAAATAACTTTTTCTCAATTCTTTACCTGTGGATGCTAAAATGATTTGAATTGATAGCAAACTTGCATCAATTACCATCAATGTACATTTAACTAATTGCTAAACGCTTTAGCTTTTTCAATAATTAGTATACTCTTTAGGTTCATTAGATATGCGTCTTTTTAGTTAAAACTAATTTGCTAAATGACCACAGTCTAAACGAAATTTATATACCACCATCAATATTTTAGCAAATAAATATTTATGAATACAAAGATTAATTATAAGGCGTCTATTCCTTATTTTATCTGCATAACAACATATATGTTTGCTGCAATAGTGAATATCCAGGTAGTAGAACAAGTTTTGGTCTTCAAGGAGATTCCCGCTGGTCTTTTAGATAAGGTATACCATTATGATATACTGGGCTACGTCATAGGGGGTTTAACGTTATTTATTTTTAGTAATTATTTTAATCTCCAAAAAATCATAATTTTTAATTTATTAATATATGCTTTAAGCATATATAATGTAGGTTTCTCCACATTTTCTGAGTTATTCCAAAAAATTTATCCTATGATTTATTCTGCGACAAATTTGGTTATTATAACTTCCTTACTTTATTACATATTTAACGACAAAAAAATAGGCCACAAATATTCTATAGGTTTATTTCTTTTTGGTATTTTTATGGCATATTTTTTAGCACAAATAATCTTATATTATATATTTTTAGGAACAGACTATCCGGATTTAATTTTGATACGTATACTAGTTATAATCAATATAATACCAATAACTATTTTCTTATGTGTTTTTTTGTTAAATTCTTGTTTTCATCAGCCAAAATCCAAATCAGCAAACAGTCTGATAGTGCTAAAAAATACAGATCTAGAATTATTAGCATCTTTTTCTATTTTTTACATTACAATGACGGTGTTTTATGGATATGAAACGTATAAATTTACCGATAGTCTATTGATGATATCGGTATCCAGCATAAGATACTATATTCTTGCTGCGATATTAATCCTAGCAATTTTGTTAGCAAAATTTATTTTTGATTATAACCCACATAAAACCAATTTAGCATGTATTACCGCTTTATTATTTATGTTTTGCTCAATACCTTTTTGGTCTAATGATATATGGCTCAGTTCAATTTCCTGGCTTCTGATAGCTATATTTTTATATCTATATTTTTGCTCTAATCTTTTAATAATAGCAGCAAAATTCACTGATTTTTACTTACAATTAGCCATAATATTATACACATTAGCTGGAGCTGTAGGATATTTTTGCAGTTATATGGCGGCAGAAAATGCTGAAAGTAATGATGATAGGTATAACTTTTTGATTCCTATTTGCCTTATTCTTGCTACTACACTTCTTTACTACCTTTATCGTTATAAGAAAAATCAGTTAGAAAAATGGTAAGTATATAAAAATGTCCAAAATATCTGGCGATACCGTTATAGAAAATATCAAAAAGGCTAGTATATATTATCAAGAAATAATTATGCAACTAGCCCAAAATAAGTCACTACCCCCAATACCATCTGATTTGTACGATACCGATAAATCCCAGGAAATGGCTAGTAAATTATTTGAGCAAATCTTTGAACACCCTGAAAAGTTTACCGATATTAATCTAGAATATATAGATAATTTACAGAAACTAATCGCTGATTCAGTAGCTAAATTTACGGGAAGGAAAACAGATGACCAACAGAATGATATCTCTTTTTTTGATAAAAGGTTTAGAGATCCCGCTTGGCAACAAAGCATTTATTTTTCCTTCATTAAGAAATACTATATGATTTCTGCTGATTGGATAAAAAAAACCGTTAAACAGTATGAATTGGATAATGATGGAAAAAAGTTTTTAGAGTTTATAACCAGCCAATTTATTGATGCTCTTTCTCCTTCAAATTTTGCTTTTAGCAACCCAGAAGTAATAAGGGAATCTTTAGAAAGCGGTATGAGTAATATTGTTAAAGGGATGGAAAATTTTCTTTTAGATATCAAGAAATCAGGCTCTTTACTAACTATTTCCACTACAGATACATCTTACTTCAAGATTGGTAAAAATCTGGCTACTGCAAAAGGAAAAGTAATTTTGCAAAATGATTTGATGCAATTGATTTGTTATAAACCTAGAAAAAAAGTACATTCAGTTCCTATATTTATATTACCGCCATGGATCAATAAATATTATATACTGGATTTATCTGAAGAAAATTCGTTAATAAAATGGTTAGTAGAAAATAATTTTCAGGTTTTTCTTGTATCCTGGGTTAATCCCACAAAAGAATTAGCAGATAAAAATTTTGAAGATTATTTACGCCAAGGAGTAATAGAGCCTCTTGAGCATATACAAAAATTAGGTTTTGAAAAAGTTAATGCAACCGGTTATTGTATAGGCGGTACTTTGCTTGCTATAGCTTTGTCCTATTATAAAGCCCAGAATATTAAGATTATAAATAGCGCTACTTTTCTTACTACTTTAATCGATTTTGCTAATCCTGGCGAAATAGGGGCTCTTATTAATAAATCAACAATTGGTTACATAGAGAATAAAGTATCAGAAGTAGGGTATTTAGACGGAAAATATTTATCAAACAGTTTCAGCTTAATCCGAGCTAACGACTTAGTATGGTCATATTTCGTAAATAATTACTTACTTGGCAAATCTCCCGTTGCATTTGATATATTATATTGGAATTCAGATTCAACCAATCTTCCGCCAAAAATGTATATCTACTACATAAAAAATATGTATATTGATAACTTACTAAAAACTCCCGATAGTATCGAAATGTTAGGAGTAAAAATAAATCTTTCTCATATTAACGTACCAAGTTTTTCGCTTGCGGCAAAAAGCGATCATATAGCCCTTTGGAAATCAGTTTATGAAGGCGTAAAACTATTTGGAGGAGATCGCACTTTCTGTCTTACTGAAGCAGGGCATGTAGCCGGGGTTATAAATCCGGCTACCAGTAATAAATATTCTCATATGATGAGTAATAGTATTTCAGATGATCCGGAAAAATGGTTAGAAAATGCAACAACCCACAATGGATCATGGTGGAATAGCTGGAATAAATGGTTATCTTCTAATAGCGGTAAGTTGGTTAAAGCTATTGACTACAATTCTCTTCCTATGATTGAGCCTGCTCCCGGAAGTTATGTAAAATAGCTCAAACATCCTACGATTAGCTCCATTATCTACTGCGGCCATTAATAATGTTTATTAATCTTTCTTTAGCGTCAGCTTTCGCACGCTGGCTTGCAAAAGTCTCTTGTTTTTCATCATCAGAAATATGGTTTGAAAAAATAATTACTTCACCGTCTTTTTCGAGCCACCCAATAAACCATCCATGCTGAATTTCAAGTTTTCTTGTTCTATCTGAGCTTAGGAGGACACCACTGCCAGTTTTGCCATAAAGTTTCCATCCACCAGCTAATTCTTCTACAAATAAAATATTTTTTGTCATTTCATGGGCATGTCTACTTACAGGTAGTGTATGATTTAACAATTTTCCTAAGAACGCGATTTGTTCTGTGCTAGAGATTTCAAGAGAACTAGATAACCATGCATGTGTAAGCCCATTATTTTTGCCCTTGTTGCCAGAAAGGTCCATATTACCATAATTAAATTTCGTAACATATGATTGAAACTGTTGCATTCCAAGCTTTCTTGTCAAAACTTGTGAATACCAAACACAACTATTTTTCATCCAACTTTTTGGGGTTTGATCTTGTTTCCATACCTCCAAAAAGTCAGGGTAACCTTTTTTAAAAGACCATAAAGGATGCATTTCATCAATTAAGATACCAGAATCATAACCTATGAGGCTAAGAGCAATTTTAAAGGTGCTACAAGGTGCGTACCTTTGTCTACAATCTCCTTCTTGCTGAATAATTTTATCTTTTCCCTTTACAATAAAACATTGCTTGGCAAAGGCAGGACTTACATAAAAAATAATAAAGCATAAGAACAAGGCAGCTTTTTTCATAATTTACCTAATTTAAAAAATTTTATAATGTTTCAAATTAGTTATTTTATATCAGTATGTTATTAATACGTCACTTCAATTTTTTACGAAAATAATACCGCGTTATTATAAAGCTGGTAGCTATTTTCTAGCGTTCCTTAAAGTTAATAAAATTATTATTGACTTCAAATGATTTCAGTTTATACTCTGGAAGTTATATTTTAAGTAATTATAAAAGAGAATTTGCTAGTATGTTCGCAGTTGTTAAAACAGGTGGAAAGCAATATAAAGTTGCAAAAAACAGCATAATCAAAGTTGAGAAAATCGATGGGCAGCTAGGTAGTAAAGTTGAGCTAAAGGAAGTTTTGTTAGTGGGAGAATACTCTAAACCATCTTTTATCGGTACTCCAGTTGTAAAAGGAGCAACAGTAACTGCAGAAATAACTAATCAATTTAGGGACGATAAAATTATCGTTTTCAAAAAGAAAAGACGTCAGCATTATCGCCGCAAAAA
>Ga0172373_10006386_pt1 | contig 15672 bp, 15 predicted proteins | sample Lak10m_2_FD_114546 | JGI IMG/M metagenome (GOLD analysis project Ga0172373, IMG submission 114546) | Freshwater microbial communities from Kabuno Bay, South-Kivu, Congo - kab_092012_10m | ecosystem: Environmental > Aquatic > Freshwater > Lake | place: Democratic Republic of the Congo...
ATCTCTATACCAAGATTGAGTGTAACGAATGGAATCTAAAATACTTCCATTGCCGTCATAAATAAAAACAGGATCCCCTGTTGTATTGAATGTTGGAAAACTTGTTGTCCCGATTTTATTGGAGATGCCCGTAAACAAAGATGTATCGGTTGATTTGCAAATCATCACATACGTGCCAGGAGCAAATGTATAGTTGTTTGTAACAGATGCAGTACTCACGCCATCGCTGAACTGCAAACCATTCAAATTAAAGTAATTTGAACTTTTGTTGTACAACTCAATGTATTGTTTTGCAGGCAAGCCGGCAGGAATTGGATTTACATCCACCATGATTTCTGTAAGAATAATGTCTTTGTAATTGGGTGTTGATAAAACTAAATAAGTAAAAGTGCCTGTTAAGTTTGAACATGCATTTCCAAAAGCATCCTGAACATTATTAATGCTTAAGGTATGTTGCAAGCCATTTACAAAAGAGTTGGTAAAAGTTAAATGAACTAATTTTGAGTTTTGCGCGTCCAATGAAGCTGATAAAGGATTTCCAACGCCATTGTTTACTAAATAATTATTAAGGTTTTGAGCCGTTGTAGCTTCTACATTTTCATTAAACAAAACATCTAACTGATTAGCAGAAATTACAGTGATTTGAGAAATTGTTGGTGGCGTTTGATCAACAATAATTGGTCCCACATAAATATCATCAAAAAAATGTTTTTGGAAAAAAGTTGCAGTTGACTGTTTTATTAAAAAACCAAAATGAGTTGAAGAAGTAAAAGTAGCGTCAGTTATACTTCCTTCAGAAACATAGCTATTTCCTGTTCCTGTCATGTCCCTTTCTAAAGTAAACTGATTACCAGCATTTCGTGTTACTTTGATTTTAATAAGGTTATTACTTGTACTTGCAACAGAGGTATTAACCCCATCAATTAAAATACTTGCAACGCCTGATGCCATTTTATATAAAGAAATTTCATCATTGGTGTTACCGATTCTAACAAAATAACCACTCAATGTAGGGCTTGATAAATTAGAGTTATTTGCCATTAAATAAGCATCAACATAATTGCTTCCTGATGTAGCAAACTTAAGATTTACAAAAAACTCCCATTGAGCATTTGTACTAGTTGCAGAAGGAGTAGAAATATAAAAACTACTTGAAGCAACCGTATTATTTGATTGCAACTGCCCGGAAGCAACAATAAAATCAGTTGATAAAGACGGAGTCCAAACAGGATTTGTTGTAAAATCACCGTCAGTAAATTGTTCGTTAACTTGGGCAAATAAAATAGACCCGTTAAAAAACAGCAGAAGAAATATCTTGATATAATTCATAACGTTAATGGTTAACTAAAGTAGCTAATTCCGTTTGTTAAACCAAAAGCGTTATATTAATTAATCGTGAATAAATATATTTTTTAATTCTGTTGCTTCTTCGGGTTTCATCCTTCCGGAAAGTATTAATGCTAATTGTTTTCTGCGAAGTGCGCCTTCAAATCGTTTTTTTTCTTCTTCAGTTTCCGGTATTAATTCAGGGACTGGTAATGGTGAACCGTTTTGATCAATGGCAACAAAAGTATAAATAGCCTCATTACATTTTGTCCTTTCACCTGTAACCTGGTCTTCAACAAATACTTCTATAAAAACTTCCATACTCGAATGAAAAGAGCGGGACACTTTCGCTTCCAAAGTAACAATGCTGTTGTTTTTAATTGGTCGATTAAACGATACATTATTAACTGTTGCTGTAACACAAACTCTTCTTGAATGACGTTGAGCAGCAATTGCTCCCGTTATATCCATCCATTGCAACAATCTTCCTCCAAATAAATTGCCGATGTGATTGGTATCATTTGGTAAAACGTGTTCGGTATTGATAGTAAGAGATTCTCTTGCGAATTTTGCTTTCATAAAATGAATTTTAATAGAAACAAAAGTACAAATTTGTTATGTCTCAATTAGAAAATTACTTTTGTTATAAATAGTTTAATTTTTAAGCATGATAAATTACATAAAAGCACTGCATATTATTTTTGTTGTAACTTGGTTTGCCGGACTATTTTATATAGTTCGTCTATTCATTTACCAAACAGAAGCGCAACAAAAAGCAGAACCTGAAAAAAGCATTTTAAGTAATCAATTTGCGATTATGCAAAAAAGATTATGGTTTGGCATTACGTGGCCGTCAGCAATTTTAGCAAGTATATTTGGTTTTTGGATGTTGTTTATGAATTTCACCGCATATATTTCTCAGCCTTGGATGTTGCTGAAATTATTTTTTGTTGGTGGATTGTGGTTGTATCAGGTACAATGTCAAGTTATCTTTACTCAGCAAAAAAACAACCTCTATAAAAACACCTCATTTAAACTTCGTTTATGGAATGAGGTGGCGACTGTTTTTTTATTTGTAATTGTTTTTCTGGTTGTTGTTAAATCAAGCGGGAGTTTAATTTGGGCATCTTTAGGAATAGTTGTGCTTACAGCATTTATTTTTATTGCAGTGATTATTTACAAAAAACAACGTGAAAAAACAGAATGGGAAAAAATACAAAAAGAACAGCACAACAATCAAAATGCTTAGGAAAGCAATTACTTTACAACTAACTTGTATTCAAGCACTGGTTATACTAAATTTAATAAAACTTATTATAATCTTGAGGTAAAATTATCCCTCAATAGCTTTTACACCTGGTAAAGTACCTTGTTCAATGTATTCCAACAATGCCCCGCCACCGGTACTTACGTAACTTACTTTTTCTCCGAAATGATATTTGTTGATTGCAGCAACAGAATCACCGCCACCAATTAATGAGAAAGCACTTTTTGATGTTGCTTCCACAATACTTTCAGCAACTGCTTTTGTGCCCTTTTCAAAACTGCTCATTTCAAAAACCCCCATAGGTCCGTTCCACAAAATAGTTTTTGAAGCAGCAATAACTTCATTGTACTTCGTTATTGTTTCGCTACCAATATCTAATCCCATCCATCCGTCAGGTATCTCATCAATTTTTGAGTATTGCGTATTGGCATCATTAGCAAAATTATCAGCAATGATGGCATCAGTTGGAATATATAAGTTTACACCCTTTGCCTTTGCTTTAACTAAAAGGTTTTTTGCAATTTCTAAACGGTCATCTTCACAAAGCGATTTGCCTATTTTTCCACCACTAGCTTTTACAAAGGTAAAAGCCATGCCTCCGCCAATGATGATATTGTTTGCTTTTTCAAGCAACTGTTCAATGATTAAAATTTTATCAGAAACCTTTGCGCCGCCAACAATTGCAGTAAAAGGTTTTTCACTTTGCGTAAGTACTTTATTAATGCTTGCAACTTCTCCAGCCATAACGTAACCAAAACATTTTTGATTAGCATTAAAAAACTGTGCAATAATAGTTGTAGAGGCATGTGCACGATGTGCAGTTCCAAAGGCGTCGTTTACATAAAAGTTTCCGTGTTTGCTTAATTTTTCTGCAAATGCTATATCGCCTTTTTCTTCTTCCTTGTAAAAGCGAAGATTTTCCAGTAACAAAACTTCTCCTGAATTCAAAGTAGAAGATAAACTAAATGCTTCGCTTGAAATACAATCAGTAGCAAATTTTACTTCTTTATTAATTACTTTCGATAATGGTGCGACCAAATGTTTTAAGGAATATTTTTCTGTTGGACCATCTTTAGGTCTACCCAAATGAGACATCAACACTAAGGAACCTCCATCGTTAAGTATTTTAGTTATGGTAGAAAGCGCAGCGTTAATACGAGTAAAATCGGTTACTTCAAACTGTTCGTTTAAAGGCACGTTAAAATCAACGCGCATTACTACTTTTTTTCCTGAAAAATTAAATTGCTCAACTGTTTTCATATTTCTTAGTTATTATATTTTATATTCTTACTCAGTTTTAATTACTTTAAATTTAGTTGTCAGCTTTATCTATTTACATTCTTTTTGTTTCGCAATTAATTGCGACCAACAAACAAAAGCTAAAATGTCCTAAGGTGAACTCACCTAAATACTTCTCTCTTTAAGAGATTAGCGAAGCATTTTATATTTTTTAAATCTAAACTCTAAAATCAGATGTCTTAAATTTAAATGTGCCAATTTCATTTTTGAAAAAATAAGGTCTATTTTTTTCCTGTGCTACCAAAACCTCCTACGCTTCTTTCGCTTTCGTTTAATTCATTGGTTAATTGCCAAGTAACTTGCTCGTGTTTTGCGATTACCATTTGGGCAATTCGCTCTCCATCATTAATTATAAATTTTTCGTTTGATAAATTCACCAATAAGACCTTTATCTCACCTCTGTAATCAGCATCAATGGTTCCGGGAGAGTTTAGTACGGTAATGCCGTGTTTAAAAGCCAACCCACTTCTTGGTCGTATTTGTGCTTCAAAACCAATAGGCAATTCAATAAACAAACCGGTTGGAATTAATTTTCTTTCCAAAGGTTGTAATTCAATTGGTGCGTCAGTAAACGCTCTTAAGTCCATTCCGGCAGCTGAAAGTGTTGCGTATTCTGGTAAAGGATGGTGACTTTTATTAATGACTTTTATGTTCACGAATTTGATTTTTTTAAATTAGGATATTCGAATTTGTAAAATAAAAAACAATAGATGATAATCAGTAAATTATTTAAACACAATTCGGCGAAGTTGGAAAAATGCCCTTTATAAGTTAACGACAATAAGTAAAATAAAATAGCAAAACTGAAAAAGAAAAATGCATTTTTTAAATTGTATTTAACGGGATAAAATTTTTGTCCAAACAAATAAGAAACAACCATCATGCTTCCATAAGAAAAGAAAGTAGCCCACGCAGAGGCCGTGTAACTGTATTTTGGTATAAAAACAAAGTTGATAAACAAAGTAATTATTGCTCCAAAAATTGTAATGACAGCACCAAACTTTGTTTGCCCAGTAAGTTTATACCAAATAGAAAGGTTGTAATAAATGCCCAGAAACAAATTCGCTAATAATAATATAGGCACTACATGTATGCCCTGGCGATAAGGCATGCTAACAAACAACTGAATCCATTTTAAATTCATCATTGTTCCTAAAAACAATAAAGAACATGCAATGATAAAATATTTCATAACCAAGGCATTCATTTTTTTAGAATCGGCATTGCTTACATTACTAAAAAAGAATGGTTCGGCAGCATAGCGAAATGCCTGAATGAAAATGGTCATTAAAATTGAAATTTTATAACAAGCACCGTAAATACCAATTTCATTTAATCCAATATCGCTAGGTAAAAGGTATTTTAATAAAATCCTGTCAAAAGTTTCGTTAATCATTCCTGCTAAACCAACGATAAGTAAAGGCAAGGCGTAACGAATCATTTTTTTCCATAGTTCTTTATCAAATACATATTGAAACCCGGAAAACTCTTTTGCAAGTAATAATAAGGAGAGTAAATTAGCAAATAGGTTTGCCAAGAAGGAATAACCAATTCCTATCTCGGGATTATAAAGCTGGGCATATATTGAATTTTCCCCTGCTTCAAAAGCGTTTTTGCAAACTATAAAATAAAACACATTCAAAAACACGTTTAAGAATACATTCACCATTTTCACCAAGGCAAATTTCTTGGCGTTACCGTTTAATCTTAATCGTGCAAATGGAATTGCCATAACTGCATCTGATGCAATAATAAAGATGGACCAGATGATGAAATTTAAATGATTAGTGTAACCTGTTGTTGATGCAATACTGCCTGAAAAGAGTAATAAAATAAGTGTAAGCGATGCTGTGGATGCAAGAATAGAAATGAGTGCAGTGCTATAAACTCTGTCTTTTTCTTCGGACTTACTGGCGAAATTAAAAAATGCAGTTTCCATTCCGTAAGTAAAAAGAATATTTATGAAAGAGATATAAGCATAGATTTCTGTGTTTACACCAAAATCAACCGGCTTTTCAAAAATATAGGTTAGGAGTGGAGTAAGTAAATAATTAAGGAACCTTGGGAAAATGGTGCTTAAACCATAAATAGCGGTTTGGCCGGCCAGTTTTTTTAGTGGGTTCACAGAATTAATTTAAAAGGCTGAAATTACAATTTAATGAGTAAACAAAAAAGATGAATTACAAACAGGGAAAGATAAAAAAGCAATGTGTTTAAAATTTATTTGTTAGTCATGAAAATGGAATTTACCTTAATTAAATTTTAAACAAAAATTAAGAAGAAAATCCCAATTTACCTCTTACTCTTGAGAGTACATCAGTTGCAATTATTCTTGCCTTTTCTTCTCCTTTTTTAAGTTCATGATCCAAATCAGATTTATCATTCATAAGTCGATTATATTCAGAACGAGCATGATTAAATTTTTCCATTATTAATTGAAATAATGCTGTTTTAGCATGACCATAGCCAAAATTGCCCGCGAGGTAATTTTTTTTCATTTCTTCTAATTGAGTCGAATTGGCTAGTAATTGATAAATTTTGAAAATAGTACAAGCTCCCGGATCTTTTGGTTCTTCTAAGGTTTTGGCATCGGTTATAATGCCCATTACCGATTTTTTTAATTCTTTTTCAGGTAAAAAAATATTGACGAAGTTATTGTACGATTTACTCATTTTTTGACCGTCAGTGCCCGGCACTATCATCACTTGCTCATCTACTTTTACTTCAGGAACCACAAATGTTTCACCGTAAGCATTATTAAATTTTGTTGCAATGTCACGCGTAATTTCAAGATGCTGAATTTGATCTTTTCCAACCGGAACAATATTGGAATCATATAATAAAATATCTGCTGCCATTAAAACCGGATAAGTAAACAATCCGGCATTTACATCACTCAAGCGATCCGATTTATCTTTAAATGAATGCGCATTAGCAAGCATAGGAAATGGTGTAAAACAATTTAAATACCAGGTCAATTCACACACTTCAGGCACATCACTTTGTCGGTATAATAAATTTTTATTTACATCAAAACCAAGAGCCAACCAAGCAGCAGCTACCGCGTAAGTACTATTTTTCCTGAACTCTGCATCTTTAATGGTTGTTATAGAATGAAGATCAGCAATGAAAAACAAACACTGATGTTTTTCATCTTTACTCATTTCAATAGCAGGCAGCATGGCACCTAAAATATTTCCAAGATGAGGTATGTTCGTGCTTTGTATCCCTGTTAAAATTCTCGACATGTTTAAATTAAATTAAAACACAAAAGTAACAAGTACACTACAATATGCAATTTTATTAAATTGTCTTGTAACAAGAGTTTTATTTAGTAGATTGAATTTGTATTTTAACTAAAATTTATAATGCAGATTTTATTAATTTGGGTGCATGTTGAAGCTGTTTTTTAATTATGTCAAATTAGTAGCTGTTACAAGCATAAGTACGATTTTATTTTCTTGCGCAGAAAAAATTTCAACTACTGATGATTCATTAAATAGTGAAGACACAATTATTACTTATTCCAAACACATTGCGGCCATTTTGTATAACAACTGCGTAAACTGTCATAGACCAGGCCAAGCCGGTCCATTCAATTTACTAACTTACAAAGACGCATTAACGGCCGCCAATAAAATTAAATTTGTAACTGAAACACGCTACATGCCACCTTGGCCTGCAGATACTGAGTACACTCATTTTATTGGCGAAAGAGTATTAAGTGAAAATGAAATTCAACTCATTAAAAAATGGGTTGAGCAGGGAAAAAAATTAGGCGACAGCGCACAAATCCCAGTATTGCCTAAATTTTATGATGGTTCATTTTTTGGGAAACCTGATTTGGTAATCCCTTTGCAACAAGCAATTGAATTAAAAGGAAATGGAGCAGATCATTTTTTAACCGTTAAATTGCCTTACAAAATTCCTAAAGACACCTTTGTAAGTTACTTTGAATTTGTTCCAAACAAACGTAAACTTCTTCATCATGTAAACGGACATTTAATTTCGTATAACGAAAACAGAAAGTTTGATCAGTTTGCAGGTGCGACTGTACTGCCCGATGTGCGAAGTAATTTTAAAGAACAGTTTTCTAAAATGAGTTTGAATTATAAAGATAAACTGCAACCCGAGTTCCCTCAACTTTCACCTAATGCAGTTTATTATTTACCCGGCTACACGCCACCGGTTTATCCAGCCGGTGTGGGCGGATACACTCTAAAAAAAAATGGAGCAATATTGTTAGCAAATATTCATTATGGACCAAGCGGAAAAGATAAACTTGATTCATCCTATGTAAATGTGTTTTTTGCAAAATCAGCGCCTCAAAGACCAATTAAAGAATTGCAATTAGGCACCTTTGGTGTTGCGCCTATTGTACCTCCTTTAGTTATTGCTCCTGAAGAAATTAAAACCTTTCACTCGCAGTGGCAAACCCCAGAGGATATTTCTATTTTATCTATTAACCCGCACATGCACTTAATAGGTAAAAGCATGATAGCCTATGCACTTCAACCAAACGGTGATACCATAAAATTAATTCGTATAAAAAATTGGGATTTCAGATGGCAGTATTATTATACCTTTCCAAAAATGCTTAAACTACCTGCAGGATCGGTAATACATGTATATGCAACCTACGATAACACTTCTAAAAACCCTAATAATCCATTTCACCCGCCTCACTCTATTAGCGAAGGTGAAGGCAACGAAAGCATGCAAACCTCTGAAGAAATGTTACAGTTTATTTTTAGTTATTTGCCGTATCAATCAGGGGATGAAAATTTATCTTTAGAAGGAAAAAAATAAGATAGTTTTTTTATTTTTCGTTGGGCAAATTTTCATTTAAAAAATATTCTTCTAAATATTATTGAATTTAAGTTCCTTCAAATAATCTACAGAAAAAAGGCCTTCATTAAATAAAAGATCAAGAATACTTAAATTTGCAGTGAAGCCAATAGATGATTTAAAAACCTGGTAATACTCAGGAAAATGTTGCACTTGATCGCTTATTTTTTTTTCCTCTCTAAGATCTAAATTATATGTTGATTGATAATTTTTAGTTTTTATTAATTCAATGTTTTTTCTCAGTAGTTTAGATATACAAAGTATTAACGATTCGTTAAAGTCGATCAATAATTCTTTCTGTTCAAAGAAGAGTTTTTTAATTTCATCTTCAAAATATTCAAAATATGGCGAGTTACGATAAGCGCTTTCAATGGCTCTCCAATGTTTATTTTGCCATTTTTCCTGATAGGAAATTATTTTATTGCCTGTAAGTGTTTTATTTCCTGAATGTACAAGTGGAATACTCAAAGTTAATTTTCCTTGCGGACCGTTAATTACACAACGGTTTCTTAAACTTTGTTTAACAAAATGTTCGTATGCCTCAATATGTATAGCCTTATCGTTTAATAATATAGAAAAATAAGCTAGGTTCGGAAAAAAAGCTGTTGGTAGTACTATTTGTTGATCCATCTTGATGAACGAAAATACCAATTATAATTATACACGAAAGTGACATTTTTTCATTGTATCTTTGATGGCAAAGGATTTGATTTGTCAAATCGCACTTTAAAAATGAGTATAAAAAGTAAAATTTTAAAAAAAATAAAATCCATGAGCAGCACTAATGAAGAGGCATTGAAAGATGAACAAACTAAAAATCAGGAAACAAAATCAGAAACATCAGAACAAACTACTGAAAATACGTCAACTGATTCAACAGTTTCAAGTAATAATGGCACTGAATCTACAAATCAAGAGCAATCAATTATAGAATTAGAGAAAAAAATTGCCGAAGAAAAAGACAAGTACCTAAGATTATATTCTGAATTTGATAATTATAGAAAACGTAGCATAAAAGAGAAAAGTGAATTAATAAAAACAGCAGGTGAAGATTTTTTTAAAGCTATTCTACCTGTAATTGATGATTTTGAACGTGCAATTAAAGCTGCTGATCAAACAGGCGATTTAAATGCTATTGCAGAAGGTGTTCAATTAATTTACAGTAAATTTAAATCAACATTAAAACAAAAAGGTCTAGAGGAAATGGAAGCATCAGGAAAACAATTTGATGCCGACATTATGGAAGCAATTACAAGTATTCCTGCGCCAAATGAGGATTTAAAAGGAAAAGTGGTTGATGAAATTGAAAAAGGGTATTCTTTAAACGGAAAAGTAATTCGATACGCTAAAGTGGTAATCGGCAATTAACAAGTATTTAAAAAAACAATTACATGTCAAAAAGAGATTTTTACGAAATTCTTGGAGTATCAAAAAATGCAGGTGCCGATGAGATTAAAAAAGCTTATCGTAAGTTGGCTATAAAATATCATCCTGATAAAAACCCTGGAGATAAACAAGCTGAAGACAAATTTAAGGAAGCTGCTGAAGCTTATGAAGTGCTTAGCGATGCCAATAAGCGTCAGCGTTATGACCAATATGGTCATGCAGGTGTAGGTGGAGCTGCAGGAGGTGGAGGATTTCATGGGGGCGGTATGAACATGGATGATATCTTTTCTCAATTTGGAGATATCTTCGGTGATTCATTTTTTGGGGGAGGTGGCAGAAGTAGAAGTGGTGGAGGAAGAAGGGCCAATAGAGGTACAAATCTTAGAATAAAAGTTAAATTAAATCTACAAGAAATTGCCAACGGTGCCGAGAAAAAAATCAAGGTAAATAAAATGGTTGCTTGTAATACTTGCAGTGGTTCTGGAGCAAAAGGCGGATCGTATGATACATGTAGAGTATGTAATGGTCAGGGTGTGGTTACTCGTGTTACACAAACTATTTTGGGTGCAATGCAAACACAAAGCACTTGCTCATCATGTAGCGGAGAAGGTAGAACAGTAAAAGATAAATGTACCACTTGCCATGGCGACGGAGTAGTGCGTGGGGAAGAATTAATTACAATTAATATTCCTGCAGGCGTTGCTGATGGCATGCAGCTATCAATGTCGGGTAAAGGAAATGCCGCTGTGCGAGGTGGAGTGAACGGAGATTTAATTATTGCCATTGAAGAGGAAGAACATGAGGAACTAAAACGTGATGGAGCAAATTTATTTTACGATTGTTATGTTAATTTTGCTGATGCTGCTTTAGGAACAAATGTGGAAGTTCCATTGGTTGAAGGAAAAGCAAAAATAAAATTAGAGCCGGGAACTCAAAGTGGAAAAGTGTTGCGATTGAAAGGAAAAGGACTTCCTGAAATTAATTCATATGGAAAAGGAGATTTATTAGTTAATATAAATGTGTGGACACCAACAACGCTTTCTTCTGATGAACGAAAAATGATGGAGACATTAAAAAGCGCTAAAAACTTTCAGCCAAACCCAAATAAAAAAGAAAAAGGATTTTTCGAACGCATGAAACAATATTTTGAATAATGCACACGATTAACGTAGAAGGAATAAAGATTTATGCGTTTCATGGTTGTTTAAACGAAGAGGGAAAAATCGGCGGTAATTATATCGTTGATGTATCAATGAAAGTTGATTTTACTGAAGCAGCTGAAAAAGATGATTTAACAAAAACAATTGATTACGTAGATGTTTACCAAATTGCTAAAGAAGAAATGGCAATTCGCTCTAAATTAATCGAACAGGTAGGAAAACGCATATTAGATCGTTTAAAATTAAAATTTCCTCAATTATTAAACTGTAGAGTTAAGATTACAAAAATAAACCCACCAATGAATGGAAATGTAGAGAAAGTAAGTGTTGAACTTGAAGCTTAATGAATTGTTGTGGGAATTAATTTTTTTTATACTTTTGTCAACCTAATAAATGGTCCTGTGGCCGAGTGGCTAGGCAGAGCTCTGCAAAAGCTTCCACACCAGTTCGAATCTGGTCGGGACCTCTTAAAAAACGTAAAACCCCTTTAAAATAAGGGGTTTTTTATTTTAATTTTGCTATAAAACTCGGGTTTTCAATGTTTTCTTTATTATACGTAATAGGCAAGTGGTTTTCTGTATTTATAATTGTACCACCTGCATTATCTAAAATAGCATGTCCGGCACAGGTATCCCATTCCATCGTTCTTCCAAAACGAGGATATTCATGTGCCAAGCCTTCGGCAACCCAGCACATTTTAATGCTGCTACCTGAATAAATACTATTTATAGATTGGTTCAACTCCAATTGTTTGATATATTTCTTTAATTCAGGATTGTGATGTGAACGGCTTGCAACGATGGTATAGGTTTCGGGCAATTTTTGTAAAGGCAATTTATCTGCAAATTGAATGATATCATCTATGTTTTTAGAAGTACAAATTACATTTTCATTATTGATAAAAACATGTCGGTTTATTTTAAAGGAACCAATTCCGCATGCGGCAAAATAAATATCCTTAAAAATGGGTGAATAAATTACCCCCAGAATAGGCGTGCCATTCTTACATAAACCAATGTTAACGGTAAACTCTCCATTGCGTTTTACAAATTCCTTAGTGCCATCCAAAGGATCAACAATCCACAATAAGTCCCAGTTTTTTCTAATTGCATAACTGTAATGCTCCCCTTCTTCACCTAATACCGGAATTTTTGTAATCAATAATTCATCTTCAATTATTTTATTAGCCTCTTTATCCGCAATGGTTACAGGGGTGTAATCCTGTTTCACAATAACTTCAAATTCTGTTTCATAAATTTCAGCAATGTGTTTACCGGCCTTGATTGAAGTTAAAATAGTTAGGTGCAATAATTCGTGAAGATTGGGCTCCATAGTGTTTTAATAAAAAAGCCCCTTATTCAGGGGCTTGATGTGATTTAGTTTGTTTCGGGAATAATGTTTGGATCTACCAACACTCTTCCACAATGTTCACAAACAATTATTTTTTTGTGTGTTTTAATGTCTAACTGACGTTGAGGTGGAATTTTGTTGAAACAACCTCCACAAGCATCACGTTCAATAGGAACAACTGCTAATCCATTTTTAGAATTGCTTCTAATTCTTCTATAAGCATTAATTAAACGTGGCTCGATTAGCTTAGAATTTTCTTCAGAGTTTTTTAATAAATCGTGTTCTTCTTTTTGAGTTTCTTCAATAATTTCATCAAGCTCAGATTTTTTAACTTTCAAATCTTTTTTCTTGTCTTTTAATTCATCTTCTGCTTTTGATAAAAACTCCTGTTTAGACTCAATAGCAAATTTGTATTCCTTAATACGTTTTTCACATAATTGAATTTCAAGATTTTGGAACTCGATTTCTTTAGTAATAGCATCGTATTCGCGGTTATTCTTTACTTTACCAAGTTGAGCTTCGTATTTTTTAATATTTGCTTTATGATCTTTGATTGCGTTTTGTTTATCACTGATTTGTTGTTCTAATTCTTGATTTTCTTGCGTGTAGCTTTCAAAACGTGTTTCTAAACCAGCAACAACATCTTCTAAATCCTGAACTTCAAGTGGTAATTCTCCACGAATGATACGAAGTTTGTCAATCTTGCTATCAATCAATTGTAATTCGTATAATGCTTTTAGTTTCTCTTCAACTGAATGATCAACTTTTTCTTTGATTGTTGCCTTTGCCATGTTTAAAAGTAATTTATCGGATTAGTATTTATTTTTGATAAATGGACTGCGAATTTAGGAAAATTTTCTTTAATCACATCATAAAATAATTCAGGGGTAAATTGTTCGGTTTCAAAATGACCAATATCGCATATAACTATCTTATTATCAGCATCAAAGTACTTATGGTAGGTAAAATCGGCACTTATAAAAACATCTGCTTTTTCTCGGATGGCATTTTTTAGTAGAAAACTACCGGAACCACCACAGATAGCAATTTTTTTAACTTCATTGCACGTTTTAACAGTATGTTTTAGTGTTGGGACTAAAAAAGTTGTTTTCACTTTTTGCAAAAAATCCATCCACTTTAAAGGGTGTTCAAATTCTCCCATCATGCCTGAACCAATAGATTGATAAATGTTTTCTAACATCTGAAGGTAATAGGCAACCTCTTCATAAGGATGAGCTTTTTTTAACGCTGTCAAAATTTCGTTTTGCTTGTGAGATTCAAAAACTACTTCTAAACGATTTTCGTTTACTTTTTCGAGTTTATTTTTTTCTCCTAAAAAAGGATTACTTAATTCATTTGGTTTAAAGCTACCTTCACCATTTACCAAAAAACTGCATTCACTGTAATTTCCAATGTTTCCAGCTCCGGCTTCAAATAATGCTTCTTGAACTTTTGATGTTGCTTCATTTGGCACAAAGGTTACCAGTTTCATCAGTTGATTTGATTTTGGCTGAAGAATTTTTAAATTAATTAAGCCCAACTTATCTGCTATTTTTTTATTTACTCCATTAAACACATTGTCAATATTGGTATGGCATGCATAAATGGCAATGGAGTTTTTAATGGCTTTAATAATAATTCGCTCAATAAAATTAGAGCCATTAATTCTTTTAATTCCGGTAAATATAATTGGATGATGCGCAATAATTAAATTCACTTTCAATTGAATTGCCTCATCAATTACCGATTCTGTAACATCAAGCGTAGTTAAAACTGCTTGTGTTTCATCATTAAAGTCCCCGATTAATAAACCTGAATTATCATAATCTTCCTGATGAGAAGGCGGGGCAAATTTTTCAATGCAAGCAATAAGATCTTTTATTTTCATTAATGAGTTTTTTATTTATCATGTCAATTTGTTTCTTCTTGTTTAAAAAGAGAATGCAATGTAAATACGAATAGAATATTCATAGCAGGTAATAACGTATATTGTCCAAGCATGGAAATTACTCCAAAAAACATATGCCATATTTCACTGTTTTCACTTAAAAATGCAAGATTTGGATTTATCCCTGAAAAAGCCAATAATGAATTATATGCCAGTTGTGGCAGCGTAAAAATTAAACTTAACAATCCTATAAAAAATAAGGAAGAGATAACTATAATCCAAATTAATCCCCATTTCTTACGCGCTTTTTTAAATGATAATAGAAATGCGGAAATAAAAGAAATATTTTCTTTTAAAACTAAATACGAAGCGTTTTTAATTGAAAAATAAATTAGTGGTCCAAGAAAAATAAGTGCAGCAAAGACTAAAAGTAATAGTGCGGGAATAAGGCTAACTAAAACAATAACCGGAATTAAAGTTAAAAAAGCCAACATTGCGAAGATCAAGTAATTGTATAGTAATTTCAAAATATCTTTCGGAATGTAATGAAGTAATTCTTTAATCCTAATTGAATACTTATTATTTAGTTGATTTAATAACAGATATCTGTTTATTGTTGCAGAATAAAATACAGCAACTAAAAAAGAAATAATAATTGAAGGAATAAAATAAGGCAATAGCTCATTAAATTTCTGTAATGCTTCTGACTTATTTTCAGGGTTCAATAAAAAATTTAGGTCAATACCTATATTTTCAATATAACCATTTAAGCCACCAGCTAAAATAAGTAGGGGGCCAGGAATGAATAATACTAAAATGGTTAGGGGCTTAAAACTTTTTTTAATGAAACGAAATGTTTCCTCATATAATTCATAAAAACTACCCGATGTATTAAATTGACTAGGATCTTGGTTATTCATAGTTTATGCTTAGCAATAACTTTTTAATGTGCTTTAAATAATTCTTAAAAGTAAATTTTTATTTATCTTCTATCTCAATTTAAAATGGAAAAATTATGAATAAGACAATATATCTTTAGGAAAATTATTTTATTTGCTGAAAAAATTTGTTTTTTAATGTTAAAAATATATTTTTATCCTTTTGATTAGTTTTAATAGTTTGATGAATAGAATTTCATTATTAAAAAT
>Ga0172373_10006387_pt1 | contig 15670 bp, 19 predicted proteins | sample Lak10m_2_FD_114546 | JGI IMG/M metagenome (GOLD analysis project Ga0172373, IMG submission 114546) | Freshwater microbial communities from Kabuno Bay, South-Kivu, Congo - kab_092012_10m | ecosystem: Environmental > Aquatic > Freshwater > Lake | place: Democratic Republic of the Congo...
CGGGCCCGTGTCGCTGATCGCCTTTCAACCGGACGGAAAGCTACTGGCGTCGTTAGGGGGCGATGGGCGCGCTTTGGTCTGGGACCAGGGCGAAAGCGACCCGTTGCAGCTTTTTGACATCGGCGAGTCCTATGCGCGATCGTTGGCGTTTCCGCCGGGGGGCAGAGAAATTCTCGTGGTCGAGGAGGAGCGGTTGTTCCGTTTTCCGGTCAGCCCGATCCTTCACGCTGGCGTGGACGAGCAGGTGAAGCTGGCGTGCGAGCGCCTGCAGGCGCGCGGCGTTGCTGGATTCAGCGACCGCGATGTTCTCGACTACCCGTTCCTGGACAGGGACAAGAGCAAGCGCGACCCCTGCGTGGTGCTCGGACTGCGGAAGCCAGCCGCTGAAACGGCCGAGGCGCCGGCGCTGCCTTGAGGCTTACGGGAAGAACTGGGTCGCCCTGGGCGAGCCGAAGCCGGTCGATCCCAAGCTGCCCGATCCGAAATTCGGCCGGGCGCCGTTGAAGGCGCTGGGGCCGTACGGGCTGCCGAGATAGCCGCCGAGCGCGCCGAAATCGCTGGAGAGCAAGGTTGCGAAGAGGCGCGACTTGGTGGCGCCGGGCAGGCCTTCGAGCTTGACGATCACCGTGCGCGCAAGCTGGCAGACATTGATGTTCTTCGCGAAGTCCGACTGCAGCTCCGGCGAGCCCGAGCGCATGCCGGCCTGGATGAGGTTCATGACCTGGGGATCGGACAGCATCGACATGAAGGTGGAGCGCAGCGCGATCTCGTCGTCGGGCGTGATGCGCGCCTCGACCGGTGGGGCGGTGCGGCCCTTGGCGGCGAGGTCGACCATCGTGGCGCCGGCGCGCATGCTCATGCGGTAGCCTTCGCTGCCGTAGTGGGTGAGGTCGGTGAAGTTGGCCGGGTTGGACATGTAGCGCTCGAGCGCGTTCATGTTGCAGCCGCCGGCTTCCGCTTCGACGACGCCGAGCGCGTCGCGAAAGATACCGAGCGACCGGTCGAATCCTTCCGCGCCGGTGCGGCCGAGGGCGGCGAGCTGGCCGGGGGCGAACTCCATCGTCCAGGCGTTCATGGCGAGGAAGAGGCCGTCTCGGTCGGCGCCGGCGGAGGCTGCGTCGGCGAGCTGGTCGAGCAGGCGGTCATGCTGGTTCGGGAAGTGCGCGGCGAGGCTGGTCATGAAGGCGCGGCCGGCATCGTCCGGGAAGGCTTCGCGGGCGAGGGCGTCGCGGACGCCGCTGCGGTCGAGGCCGGCGATGACCTGCTCGATGGGGCGGACGGGCGCGCCGCCGATCATCGACATCAGCGATGGCGCGGCGATCGCGCCGCCGGCGGACAGGACGACGACGCCGGCGGCGAGGCCGATGAACTTGCGGTCAATGGTGCCGGGATTGGCGACACGGGTGCGCACGCCGGTCAGTTCGGGCGCGGCGGCCGGCTCGGGCGGCGGGGTGTAGGCGGGCGGCGCCTGCCCGGGCGTGCGTTTTCCGAATGACATGGCCCTGCTCCCCGTCCGACACGTGGGCAGAGCCTAAGCCAGCATGATTTCGGGCGGGTTAGAGGGAACCCGTGAAATTTCACGGATCGGGTGAGGATTGGGAAGCGCGGCGGCCGTCGAGGAGGATGGCGACGAGCGCGAGCACAATGTAGACCGCGAGCGCGGTGGGGCCGACGCCTGCGATGCTGTCGGCAGCTTCCTGCGGCATCAGCAGCGCGGTGATCTGGACCGCTACCAGCAGCACGACGAAGGCCGCGGCGGGCCAGGCGGAGAGGCCGGTGCGGGCGCGCTGGGCCGCCCAGAACATGCCGGCGACCGCAATGAGGCCGATCTCCACCGCCTGTTCAATCACGGGCGAATTCCACAGCCCGAAGCCAAGCTTCGGGCCATCGGGATAGAGTTCGAGATCGGGTCGGTGGACGACGAGGTCGAGCAGCCAGTGCGAGAAGACGACGGCGCCGATGATCAGCGCGGTGCGCAAGGAGAGGCGCAGCAACAGGCGCGCGAGCAACGCTGCTGCGACCGACCAGGCGATGGCTGCGGGGAGCGAGTGCGTCCAAGGCATGTGTTCGAGCACGAGCGCGCTGCCCGGGAGCGTGGGGTCGATGCGGCCATGTTCGACGCCGGCGATGACGAGCGCGCCCCAGCCGATATCGACGAGCTGTGCGCCGGCGACCAGCGTCCACATGGGCGCACGCGGCTCGGCGGCCTTTGCCGCCAGTGCGGCTGCGTAGTGTCCTGCAAACATGTGCGTCTCCCCGTGCCGGTACGATAGGCCGGGGCGAGCGCAGTGCAAGCGGTTGCTCTAGCTCGGCGAGCCGAGCACCAGCATAACGATCAACGGAGCAACAAAGACAACCGCAGCCATCAAGGCCGTCACGCTTGCGGGTATGTGTGGTATGCGCGTCATGAGCATCCTGCATCCCCACTGTCCGCGAGAATAGTTATGAAATCCTTCGACAAGATTGAGGCGATGGCGGGGAAGCACCATGGCGGACCCAAAGGCGTCAGTGCGGCGCTGCGTCAATGGACGGTCGACACCAACATCAAGGCGAAGAGTGATAACCGGTTCCTCGCCGGCATGGCCAGAGCGGTGTTTTCATCGGGCTTTTCATGGCAGGTGATCGAGGCGAAGTGGCCGGGCTTCGAGGAAGCTTTCGACAGGTTTGCGCCGAAGCGGGTGGCGGCCTACGGCGATGAAAAGGTCGATGCGCTGCTCAAGGACACGCGCATTGTGCGTAATGGCGCCAAGATCATGGCGACGATCGAGAATGCGCGATTCATTGTTGCAACTGCGAAGGAGCACGGTTCGTTCGGCAGGTTTCTCGCCGGCTGGCCCGAGACGGACCAAGTCGGCCTTATGACGCATATAGGCAAGCACGCCTCGCGTCTCGGCGGGGCGACAGTGCAGTACTTCCTGCGCTTCGAAGGATGGGACGCATTCATCCTGTCCACCGATGTCGTGAAGGCGCTGATCCGCGAAGGCGTCGTGGCCAAACAGCCCACGAGCAAGAAGGATCTTGCAGCCGTGCAGGCGGCGTTCAATGCCTGGCGCGAAGAGAGCGGCCGGCCGGTGCGCGAGATCAGCCGCATCCTGGCGCTGAGCGTGGGGCCGAGCGGGTCAGCGTAAATGCTGACAGGTTCTGACGCAGGCGCGTGGTAGTCGGCGCAGGAGTTCAGATGGAGCGTGTGATGGCGACACTGCCGCAAGTGGGCGGGTGCATGTGCGGCGCGTTGCGTTACGAGCTGAGCGCCCCGCCGGTCATGATCTACAACTGCCATTGCACCAACTGCCAGAAGATCAGCGGGTCGGCGTTCAATGTCTCGGTGATCGTGGCGGAGGCGGCGCTACGCTTTACGGCGGGCGAGCCGGCGCGGGTGGAGTGGATATCGGACAGGGGCACGACGCGGTGCGGGCTGTTCTGCGGCGCATGCGGCACACGTCTCGTGAATGGCGGCGTTCCATCGACCGGCGTCTACAGCCTGCGCGGGGGCACGCTGGATGACACGAGCTGGGTGCAGCCGGTGGGCGATACCTATACGCGCAGCGCGCAGCCATGGGTTCACTTTGTAGAGGGCGGGCTGCGGGCGGAGACTGTGCCGCCGGACTACGCGCCGTTCATGGCGGCGTACAAGGCGCAGGGGCGGTTCTAGAGTATCAGTAGCAATCCCAGTTGTAGCGCACGCTGGAGAAGTCGCGGCGGCGCAGGTCTTCCTCGTGCATGAAGAACTGGGCAACGCCGGTATCGCCCCACATGACACCCTCTGTCGTATCGACGGTGAGAAGGTTGAAATCGCCGATTGCGTTGGCCGTTCTGTAAGCGCGTGGGTCTTCCTGTGTGAAATTCGGATAGCCGCCGAGACGGATCGGCGGCCTCTGAGCTGTGTTGTGATAGGCTTCGCGCTTGATTTCGTCGTTGAAGACTTTTGGCAGCAGCTTGCGCAGCCGGTAGTCAGTCGGGTCGACAGGCATGCGTGAAAGGGCGAATGTCAGGGCGATGGGCTCGAGCGGCCTGTCGAGCGGCGAGTAATCGCGGGACGGATCGAAAGCGGGATTGACAAGCGGGGCCGCCGGCGCACGCGTGTCTTCGTGAAAGATGCAGGCGAATTCGTCGACGCCCTTTTCGTCACAGAATGTGCAGCCATAGAGATCGCTGCGGCCGATGAAGATCTGCAGAAGTCCGTGGCCAGGAAACGGGGGCAGCCCGGGCGCTTCGGCAAAGTTGATCTGCGTGAGGAGCAAGAGCGGCCGTCCGTCGCGGCCAGTTGGATAATCCTTGTTGGTGGGCCACCACGGCAATCCTCCGAGCTGACTCGACGTGTTCGTGCGCGGCGGCGACCCATCGAAGCTGGCTGCCAGCATAGGGAGTTCCGTCGCCTTGATGGCTGCGGCGGACGGCGAGAGCCAGTTGAACACGAAATCTGCTCCTGCTTGTCGATCAGATGTCGGAGTTCTCGTCTCGCTCGCGCTTGGCGCCGTCGAGCTTGCGGATCTCGGCGTCTTTCTCCTTGGCGTCGCGCTGCTTTTCACCCTTGGTGCGGCCGAAGAGGAGGCGCTTGGCGGCGGCGTCCTTCTCCTTCTGCTCGCGCGCCTTGCGCTTGCGGCGATCATTGAGATTCACGATGTCGGCCATCGGACGTGACCCTGAGGGTGCGAAAGCGTGCATCTTGCCAGCCTTGCAGCGGCAATCAATGCCCCTGGCCACCGCCAAGCGGACGAAGCCGCCCGACAAGGCCGCGCAGCCAGGCTGCGGCAGGTTTTTCAAACAGGCGCATCGACAGAAGCGAGACCAGCGCCGTGGCAGCGAGCACGGCGGCCATCAGCACCAGTTCGGCGGCCAAGCCCTCGCCAAGTGAGGCGATCACCACCTGCGCGACGACAACGATGATGATCGGATGCAGGAGATAGGCGGAGTAGCTCGCGTCCCCTAGTCGCGTCGCCAGTGTCTCGCTTGCAGGCCGGCGATAGAGATCCTGCGCCGCCGCCGCGAAGACGAGGAGGAAGGCGGGCCCGCCGTAGCGCAGGATCGACGGCTGGCCGAGCGGGATGATCGCCGGGAGCAGCGCGAAGCCGGCGAGGCCGAGGAGCGCGAACGGCCACATCGGCGTCCGGCGCACGAAGGCCGCCAGCCAGTCGGTTCTCAGGGCGTAGGCGAGGAGGCAGCCCGCGGCGAACTCGAACAGGATCGGGTTGGCATAGAAGCGTGCAACGAGCCCATCGCCGCTGAGGCTGGCCAGCGCCCAGACCAGCGTGATGAGGACCACGACGCCCACAAACCGATAGGCGCCGTGCAGGACCATCGACAGCGCGAACAGCGCGTAGAACATCATCTCGTAGTTCAGCGTCCAGCCGACGCCGAGGATGGGGTAGGCCTGTCCGCTCGCGTCTGCATGCGGGACGAAGAACAGGCTGGACAGGATCACTTCCGGCGTCAGCATCGCCTGCGAGAATGTCCACGGCCGCACGATGACGAGCACGATGACGACCAGCGTCGCCAGCCAGTAGAGCGGGACAATCCGGGCGATGCGCTTGGTAACGAACCAGGCCGGCGTCTCGTCCGCACGCGTGGTGTGAACCATCACGAAGCCGGAGATGATGAAGAACAGGTCCACGCCGCCGGACACCAGGTCGAGATAGCTTCGCCCAAGCGGATCGGTGGGGTGCAGGAAGCGGATGAGGCAGTGATAGACCACCACCGCGTAGGCGGCGAGTGCGCGCAGGTTCTGTATGTTGTTCAGCACGAGCGTGCGCTCCCGGCCGCGCCATGGACCATCGGTCTGCGATGCAGGAACGTTGCCAGCGCGGCGAGGTTAATGCGCGGCGGTGTCAGCGACAGGCGTCGGCGCTGCTTCAAGCTTCGGGATCATGGCAAAGGCGCGGGCGGCGCGGAAATCGCCCAGTTCGAATGTGACCTGGCGCACCGTCTGGTCCTTGGCGCGCGGCGCCGGCAGCAGGTTGACCTGCACTGCTTCGCGCGGGTCGAGGCTTTCGAGCTGGTCGATGGCGGTGGCGTCGAAGGTGAAGATCCAGATTGGTTCGCGCACCTCGGTTCGCCCGGCCATCACCCTGCCGGCCCAGACGATGCGCGATGTGGCGCGCGGGGGTGTGGCGAGCTTGCCGTCCTTGCCGGCGAGCGAGCCGAACCACGGATCGGGCATCTTCTCGACATCGCGGAAGAGCAGCTGGGCCGACGCCGGCGTCGACCCCTGTGCGGGCATGGCGACGGCGAGCCGGAGCTCGTCGGGTTTTCCGGGCGCGCGGCGCAGGCCGAAGATCAGCCCTGACGCTTTGTCGATCTGGTTGATCGCCCACTTGTCATGCTCGGAACGCGAGGCGCCCCAGCTGGACCGCGTGGCGGGGTAGTCGAGATAGCTGGTCTTGGTGAATTCGCGGTAGCTGCTGCGCACTGTGGCGGCGACCGACACGATGTCGGGATGCGCGCAGCCGAGGGATTTTGCGTGTGCGGAGACCTGGGCGGCGAGGCGATCCATCTCGCTGCGGCTCATCTTTGCCCGCAGTAGCTCGCCCTCAACCTGGTAGAGGCCCGAGCGGAGGGCGAGGCGCTCTGCATCGGAGAATAGCGAGCAGGACTGGTCCGCCGCGCTGATGGCGACGCGCTCGAGCCAGGTACGGCGCAGGGCCGCGGTGTCGGCCAGGGCTGGCGCAGTTATGACGAGCGTCAGGAGCGAGAGGAAGATGGCGCGGGCCGACATGAGCGCACGCTAGGGCCGGCCGATTTAGGATGGGTTTACGGCTGGCCGGCGCGCTCGTGGCCGAGTTCCTTGGCGACCGAGATTGCGCCGGAAACGAGGAGGCCGACGATGGCGGCGAGCACATAAACGCCGATGCGCTGAGCCTCGGCCGTGGGTGGGCTGGCGATCAGGATTGCGGTCTCGAGCACGGCAGGCTGCCCAAATGGTTTACGCGACACTGACGGAATCCCTGCAATGCGGGCGCCAGCCTGCGGATTTGTGGTAAAGGCCCCGGCATGTCGCGCGAGATTCCTGCCCATCTCTGGGTTTCGGCCCTGCTGCGCCGCGCCAACGGTGCGGGCGCCTTCGCCACCATCGTCCACCGGGGCGATGAGGACCGCGGCGACGTTCTGGTGAAGGTGACGCGCGCGCGGGGTGAGGCGGCGCTTTACGCCCCGGCGTTCAGGCCTGAAGGGCCGCCAGAGTTCGAGCGGCTGGGGGCCGAGGACGAAGCGGAGGTCGATGCGCTGATTGCGAGGCGCCGGCAGGCCGACCGCGACCTGTGGGTGATCGAGATCGAGGACCGGGAGGGACGGCATTTCCTGACCGAGAAGGTGGTCGGGGACGGGCCTTGACCGAGGCTGCCAAATGGCTTATTTGGACAAGACAATTGGCGAGGTCTCGGAATGGCGAAGGGCGTGCTCGAAATGCAAGTTGCCTTCCAGCAGCGTGGCGCGGACAGCGATGACCGGGCGTTCGCGGTCGCCGCAAAGGCGGCCGGGCGCATCGCGGCGGCGTGGGGCCTCACCAATGCTGAGGCGGCGGCGCTGTTCGGCGTGAGCGAGCGGACATGGTCGCGCCTGAAGGCCGGCGGCGCCGGGCGTCATGACATGGACCAGCTGATGCGGATGAGCGGGATCGTCGGGCTCTACAAGGGGCTGCATCTCTATTTCTCGGATGCGCTGGCGGACCGCTGGCCCAAGCTGACCAACAGCGGCGCGCCGTTCCTGAACCGCACGCCGGTCGACTACATGAAGGCGGGCGGGCTGCCGGCAATCCTCGAGACGCGCGGCTATGTCGATGCGCTGCGGGGCGGCGTTTGAAGCTGCCGACGGTCGACATCAACCGGACCGACACGGTGCGGCTTGTGCCGACGGCGTACTTCAAGCCGCCGGTGCTGCGTCCGCTGGTCGACAGCGACGAGGAAGAGGCGATCCTCGCACAGGTCGAGGGGCTCACCAGCCGGCGCCTGAAGGCCGAGGCGAGCGGGCTTTCCGATCTCGATGCGCGCGAGTTGCTGTTCAAGGCGTGGGGGACGACCTACGTCAATGCGGCGTTCGCCTACACGCGGCCGGAGGGCAACCGCTTCAACGGACCGGCGCGCGGGGCGTGGTATTGCGCGTTCGAGGACCTGACGGCGATCGAGGAGGTGGGCTTCCATCGCACGCGGGAGCTCAGGCGGATCGGCGTGTTCGAGGACGCGGCGGTCTATCAGGTCCTGCTTGCTGGCTTCATGGGGGAGTTCCATGACCTGCGCGGGGTGACGCCACGGTCGAAGTACGGCGATGTGCTGCATGCCGACCCGGCGGTGGGCTATCCGTCGGGACAGGCGTTGGCGGTGAAGCTGCGGGCCGACGGCGCGCGCGGGGTGGTCTATCCGTCGGTGCGGCGGAAGGGCGGGACGTGCCTTGCCGCGTTCCAGCCAGCGCTGGTGCAGAACGTGCGGCCTGGCGCGAAGTGGACGCTGACGTGGGACGGAAGCGAGCGCTTCACGGCAGAGGCAGGGTGAGGGTTACTCCCACAGCCTGCTTTCCACGAAGCCATGCGGGTCCTGCGCGAAATCGCGCATCAGGCGGTAGTGGTCGGTCTGCTCCAGCGTGGTCGGTTCAAGGCCTCCAGGCGTGAGCCGGAGTAGCCCGGCGCCGGGATAGGCCATCAGCATGGGCGAGTGGGTCGCCATGATGACCTGTGATTTCTTCGACTCGTCCATGGCGCGGAGCAGTTTCAGGAACTCGACCTGGCGCGAGGGTGACAACGCAGATTCCGGCTCGTCGAAGATGAAGATGCCCTGACTCCGGCAGCGCTCCTGGAAGAAGCGAAGGAAGCCTTCGCCGTGGGAGTGCGAGAGGAAGTCGGGTGGCGGCACGTATCCACCCATTGCCAGAGCTTCGTCCTGGGCGGCCTCATCAAGATAACGTGCGACACTGAAGAAGCTCTCAGCGCGGAAGAACCAACCGCGCGTGACCTTCGGCAGCCAGGCTGCGCGAAGGGCGGTCGACAATCGGCCGCCCATGGCCTCGACCGCGCGCGAATGATCAACCGGCATGTAGCCTTTTCCACCGCCGGCCTCGTCGTAGCCAGCCAAGGCGGCGATGCCTTCGAGGATAGTGGATTTGCCTGTGCCGTTCTCGCCGACGATTATTGTAATCGCCTTGTCAAAGGACAGGTTGAAGTCCTCGCGGAAGATTGGAAGGCAGAAAGGATAGTCGTCCTTGGCGACGATCTTGTCGCGCTCCAGCCACACACGCTTGAGGAACGGGGCCGGCAGTATTGTGTCCCGACCCTTTCTGGCCATGCTGAATCCTCCAACCGCGGCACGCTACCCCAGCGTAGTCAGCGGGAGTAGACCTTTCTCCCGCGCCCCTGTATGCCCCCGCGCCATGGCTCTTTCACCTGAACAGGAAGCGGCGCGGCGGCGCACGTTTGCGATCATTGCGCACCCGGACGCCGGCAAGACGACGCTGACGGAAAACCTGCTCTTGGCGGGCGGCGCGATCCGTATGGCGGGCGCGGTGAAGGCGCGCGGCGAGCGCCGGCGCACGATGTCGGACTGGATGAAGATCGAGCGCGATCGCGGCATCTCGGTCTCGGCATCGGTGATGACATTCGAATATCAGGACTGCGTGTTCAACCTGCTCGACACGCCGGGCCACGAGGACTTCTCGGAAGACACCTATCGCACGCTGACGGCGGCGGACTCGGCCATCATGGTGCTGGACGCAGCCAAGGGCATCGAGCCGCAGACCTTGAAGCTGTTCGAGGTGTGCCGGCTGCGGGACATTCCGATCATCACCTACATCAACAAAATGGATCGCGAGGCGCAGGATCCCTTCGCGCTGCTGGAGGAGATCGAGCAGAAGCTGGCGATGACGGCCTCGCCGCTCTACTGGCCGCAGGGCTCGGGCGAGCGGTTGCGCGGGATGCAGGACCTGCGCAATGGCGAGTTCGTGACGTATCAGCGCATCGTGGCGCATGACGGTTCGGTCGAGTTCAAGACAGAGCGCGTCGGCGCCAATCGGCTCGGCGAGATGATGGATGCGGGCGAGCAGGCGGAGCTGGCCGAGCAGGCGGAGATGGCGGCGGGTGTCTGCAAACCCTACGACCACCAATCCTACCGTGAGGGCCACATGACGCCGGTGGTGTTCGGTTCGGCGCTGCGCCATTTCGGCGTCAAGGAACTCCTCGACACAATCTGGCAGGAGGCGCCCGCGCCGCGCGTGCAGAAGGCCGTGCTCAAGGGACAGCCGGCGCAGGTGGGGCCGGAGCACAAGGAAGTTTCCGGCTTCGTGTTCAAGATCCAGGCGAACATGGATCCCAACCATCGCGACCGCATTGCGTTCTTCCGCATGGTTTCGGGCCGGTTCCAGCGCGGCATGCGGCTGAAGACGGTCGCGGGCAAGCAGATCGGCATCACTTCGCCGGTGATGTTCATGGCGCAGGATCGCGAGATAGCCGACGAGGCGTTCGGTGGGGATGTAATCGGAATTCCCAACCACGGCCAGCTGCGTGTGGGCGATGCGCTGAGCGAAAGCGGCAATGTGCAGTTCCAGGGCATCCCAAACTTCGCGCCCGAGATCCTGCGCCGCGTGCGCACGAAGGATCCGATGAAATCGAAGCACCTGCGCAAGGCGCTGGAGGGCCTCGCCGAGGAGGGCGTGACGCAGCTGTTCACCCCGGAGATCGGCTCGGACATGATCGTGGGCGCCGTTGGCCAGCTGCAGATCGAGGTGATGGCCGAGCGGATTGCGACCGAGAACAATCTCGAAGTCCTGTTCGAGACGAGCCCGTGGGCGGCGGCACGCTGGCTGGCGAGCGAAGACCGCGCGAAGCTGGATGCCTTCCTCGATGCAAACCGGTCCACCGTGGCGAAGGACCTCGACGGCGCGCCCGTCTATCTCGCGAAGAATGCGTGGGATGTGGGGTATGTCAGCGAGCGCAACCCGGCGCTCCGGTTCACGAAGACGAAGGAACGGGTTTAGGCGACATGCATGCGCGTGAAGTGGCCGCCTTGTATGATGAACTGGACGCCGTGGGCATAGCGATCTGGATCGACGGCGGCTGGGGCGTCGATGCGTTGCTCGGTGAGGAAACGCGGCCGCATTCCGATCTCGACATTGCAATCGAGTTGAAGGACGTGCCGCGACTGCGCGCACACTTGGCGGCCTGTGGCTATGCCGAGGTCGCGCGAGAGGACTCCTCCGCCTGGATGTTCGTTATGGACGATGCGGCAGGGCGCACGGTCGACGTTCACGCGGTCGAATTCAATCCCGCGGGCGAAGGCGTGCTGGGTCCGGCAGAGAACGGTCACGCCTATCCCGCCGGAGCGCTGTCTGGCGAAGGCGAGATCGCGGGGCGCAAGGTGCGGTGTGTGGCCGTGAAGGCTGTCTTGGGTTTCCGTGCGGGATTTGCACCACGAGATGTGGATCGCCACGATGTCCGCCTTCTTTGCGCGCGCTTTGGCATCGCCCTGCCGGATGCATTTCGGGACTAAGCGGTTCCGGGCCGGCGCCCTGCAGCGAGCCTCAAGCCCCATACTTCCGGTTCACGCACCACGATGCGCCGATGGCGGCCAGCATGAAGGCCGCGCCTGTCGGGCCCATGAGCGTATAGGCTTCGCGGGTTATGAGGTCGCCGCCGATCGCTGTGCCTGCGGCCTGGCCGAGATAGAGAACTGAGGTGTTGAGCGCGACGGAGGCCGAGGCCAGCGCCGGCGCCACCGCGATGAGGCGGGCCTGCTGCATCGAGACGGCGGCGCCAAAGCCGAGGCCCCACACGAAGATGCTGACCATGGCGGGGATCAGCGCACCCGAGACGATCGACCAGCCGATGAGCCCCGTGGCCATCGCGGCGAGGCAGATCATGTGCGTGCGCGGCGCGCCGAGGCCGCTGACGGCGCGTGTGGCAAGGATCGAGCCGATGAGGCCCGCAGCGCCGGAGAGGGCGAGCGCCAGCGCCACCATGGAAGGGCCGGCGCCGGCGGCGCGCGGCAGTTCGGCGGCGAGATAGGGGAATAGCGTGAACTGACCCATCACCTGCAGCGACGTCGCCGCGAGCAGGATCAGGATGGCTGGGCGGGTGAGGACATCGCCCCATGCGCTCAACGAGAGCCGTGCGGGATAGAGCCTGCCCGGCAGCGCCGCGATGACGCCGATGGCGGCGAGCAGCGAACCGGCCGCGAGCACGCCGTAGACGAGACGCCAGTCGAGCGTTTCGGCGGCGATGCTCATCAGTGGTATGACAACGGCGGTGGCGACGGCCCAGCCCATGAAGACCGTGGCCACGGCGCTGGCGCGGCGGCTTTCCGGCACGATGAGCGCGACGGCGCTGGCCGCCTGCGGTGTGAAGATCGCGGCGCCACTGATCATCACCAGGCGCATCACCAGCAGCGTGGCGTAGTCCGGCGCGAAGGCGGACGCGGCATGGCCGACGGCGTAGAGGAGCAGCGAGGCGCTGAGCAGCGTGCGGCGATCCAATCGGTTGGTGAAGAAGCCGAAGGCGGGGGCGCCGATGCAGAGGACCACGGCGCCCCAGCCGATCAGCGCGCCGATGGCGACGGTGCTGACGCCGAGATCGGCCTTCATCGTGTTGATCATAGCGGCGGGCGCAAGCACCCCCGAGCCGATCATGATATTGCCGAGAAAGAGGAAGATCAGCGCCGCGCGGGTGTTGATCGGCCTTGCGGCGGAGTTCGCGATGGTGGGCGACGACATGGCTTGCGTCCTTGCCGTCAGCCATCATGGCCGTCTGGGCAGCGGTGTGGCGTTTGTGTCGGGTTTAGGGGCCTCCGAGCGTCATTGCTAGAGCGCGGTCAGTTTAGAAGAATTCGAACGCGGCCTGACTTACCGCGGCGCCAGCTGGGCCCAGATCGCTTCAGCGCCGACGAGGACAAGACCCAGCGTGGCGATGTTCCAGCTGAAGGTGCGGAGCCACGGCGTGCCAGCGGCGTAGAGCGGCAGGAACAGGATGCGGCCGGCTATGTAGAGCGTGCAGCCCCACCAGCTCAGAGCGCCATCCGCCTGTGTCAGGTGAACAACCACCGCGCAGGCGGCGAAGTACGGAAACGTCTCGAGGAAGTTCGCGTTGGCGCGGTAGAGCCGCGCCGAGACGCCGCGCGGTTGCAGACCCTCGTCGCGCGGGCCGACCGTGTACGCATTGCCGACCTGCGCCTTGAAACTGAAGGATGCCGCGGAGAGGTGGACGAGACCCAGTAGCACGGCGCAGAGGAGCGTCCAGAGTTCGTAACTCATCTACTTGCGCTCGGCGCGTGCGATCTGCAGTTCGAGACGCTTCACCTCGCGCAACACGCGATTGGCTTGGAGTGTCGGCCACAGTGTGCAGATTTTCAGCACGGCCGCGCTGAGTACGAGAACCGTCGCCGAGAAGCCCCAGCGCAGCGCCATGATGACATCGGTTTCCTGGAAGAACTGCCAGGCGCACCAAGCGCCGCCGAAGAACATCACCGCCTGCACGATCATCATGAGGAGGTTGACCCAGCCAAGAGAGCCGGTCAGAAGGCTCCCCACCTGGCTGAAGTAACCGGGCTCGCGATCGAGCTTGGCGAGGAAGGCGCGATCTTCTTCGTTCAGTGTCGTTTCGATCATCCGGTCGAGATTACTCATGGTCGGTCTCCTTCAGGTTCAGGCTGCGGCGGAGGTTCTCCCGCGCATGCATGAGGCGTGTCTTCACTGTGCCGGGCGGCGTCGCCAGCGCGACGGCAATCTCGGCCACCGTGAGGTCTTCGAGGTAGAACAGTGCGATGGCGGCCGCCTGGTCTGGCGGCAGGCAGGCGATGGCGCGGGCGAGGCGCATTGCATCCGAGGCGCGTTCGCCATCGGCCACGGAGTCATCGTGCGGCTCTGCGGCGTAGGCTGTCGCGATGCGGCGGCTCTGCTGGTTCTTGCGGATCCAGCGGGCGCACCGGCGCGAGACGATGCGGAAGGCCCACGCGGGAAACGCTGCTGAGTCCTCGAGGCGGCCGAGGCCACGTACAATCTCGATCCACGCGTCCTGGACCACGTCCCGTGCGCCATCGACATCGCCGGTGAGGCGGCGGGCATGGCCGAGCAGGCGCGGCTGGAAGCGGGAGGCCAGCTGCTCCAGCGCGACCCGGCTGCCGGCGCGCGCGCTGGCCGCCAGATATTCATCGAACAGGCGTTCCCTTGGGTCGGGCATGAAGATGAATACCGCATTTGCACCAAGGTGCCGCGCCGGAGCGGAACGGTTCAGTCCTACGGTGAAGATTTACGGCAGAGTCAGCGATGGCGGTGGGCTGACACGGCCATCGGGGCGGGCCTTGGCGAGCATGCGCTGAAATGCGGGGCGGGATTCGACCTTGGCCTGCCATGCGGCGATGTTGGGATATTTTGCTGGGTCCGCCACGTTCATGCGGATGGCGTAGCTTATTGGGAAGACCATCATGATGTCGGCGGCGGTGAATTCCTCGCCGCCGAAGTATGGATGTTTCGACAGGTGATCTTCTGCAAAGCGCATCGCGCGCTGACCGTCGGTCTCATTGCCGCGCGGCGCCTTGCCGTCGGTGGCGCGGGCGACGCGATAGTCCGCGACCACGTCGGAGGCGAGCGTGCCTTCGGCATAATGCATGAAGCGCAGGTGTGCCGCGTAGTCAGGGGAGTCGACGGCCGGCATGAGGCGGCCGCCGCCGTGGCGATCCAGCAGGAATTCAAGGATTGCGCCGGATTCGACCAGCAGCTCGCCATTGTAGAACACGGTTGGCGCGACGCGCATGCCAGGGTTCACCGCCTGAATGTCGGCGAAGGAGCCCGCGACATCGCCGCGACGGAACTTGAGTTCGTAGGGTAGGCCGAGCTCTTCACAGAGCCAGACGACGCGCTCGGAACGCCGGCCCTCCGCGTGGTAGATGACGATGCTGGGGCCGGCGGTTTGTGCTGCTGTTTCCTGCGTCGCTGTCGTGCAGGCCTGAGGCATTGCGGCGAGGACCATCGCGAGCAGCAGCGTGTGGACAGGCTTCATGAATGTCTCCCCAGGGTCCGGACTTGTGTGGGCCGGTTCGGATCAGGCTAGCATTGTTCGGGCGCCGGTCCACCTTCGATGCTGACACACCCATGGCGGCAGGGGCCTGTCATTGAAAAGCCCGCAAGCACGCGGCAGGGTTCGCGGCGTTCCGGACAGGAGTTTCCCGATGATCGAGTTCTGGACCAATCCGATGAGCCGCGGGCAGATCGCGCACTGGATGCTGGAGGAGCTGGGCCAGCCCTATACGACCAACTGGCTCGATTTCGGCCCGGCGGGGATGAAGACGGCGGACTATCTGGCGGTCAATCCGATGGGCAAGGTTCCAGCCATCCGGCACGACGGGAAGGTGGTCACGGAGGCCGCCGCGATCTGTCTCTTTCTTGCTGACGCGTTTCCGCAGGCGAAGCTGAAGCCGACGAGCGCTGCGGAGTTGGCGGACTATTTCCGCTACACATTGTTCGCCGCGGGGCCGATGGAGCAAGCGGTGACGGCTCGCGCAATGGGTTGGCAGGTGCCTGAGGGCCGCGACGGCATGGCGGGCTTCGGCTCGTTCGACGCCACAATCGACGGCATGGAGAAGATGTTGACCGGGCGCGACTTCGTGTGCGGCAAGACCTTCACGGCGGCGGATGTCTATGTCGGCAGCACGATCGACTGGGGGCTGGGCTTCAAGTCGATCCCGAGCCGGCCGGCATTCGAGGCTTA
>Ga0172373_10006388_pt1 | contig 15669 bp, 14 predicted proteins | sample Lak10m_2_FD_114546 | JGI IMG/M metagenome (GOLD analysis project Ga0172373, IMG submission 114546) | Freshwater microbial communities from Kabuno Bay, South-Kivu, Congo - kab_092012_10m | ecosystem: Environmental > Aquatic > Freshwater > Lake | place: Democratic Republic of the Congo...
CTACATCCGCGCCGAACGGCCGACACTTGCCTCGATGACTCAGGATCTGGGCGCGCGCGGGCTCGCACTGCTGGCAGGTCTCGGGCCCTTCGCAAGCCTGTGGCGAAGCCTGGCGCGGCACTTTCACGATCCGCGCCTGCGCCAGTTGTTTGCGCGCTACGCCACCTATTGCGGCGGCTCGCCCTGGGCAGCGCCCGCCACGCTCGCCTTGATCGCCTATGTTGAGCTGCGGGGCGTGTGGGCGGCCGACGGCGGCATGCAGGCGGTTGCCACACGAATCGAGCGCACCGCCCGCCGGCTGGGAGTGGACATCCGACTCGGCTGTGGCGTTCGTTCCATAGACCTGCGCGGTGGGCGGGCCTGCGGCGTCACCCTGGACGATGGCGATGCCATCGCAGCCGATGCAGTGGTGTTCAACGGCGACGCTCAGGCGCTTTCCAGCGGTCTCCTGGACGCAGGCGTGAAAAGTGCGGTTCGAACCGAAAGCGTGGCGCAACGCTCCCTGTCGGCGCTCACGTTTGCGATTCATGGCGAGGCCACAGGGTTTGACCTCGGCTATCACAACGTTTTTTTTCAACCCGACTACGTCACCGAGTTCGACGATGTATTCGGACAGGGGCGGCTACCGAGGCAGCCCACGCTTTATCTGTGTGCGCAGGACCGCGCAGGCGACAAGACCCCGTCGTCCGGACAGCCCGAGCGCCTTTTCTGCCTCATCAACGCGCCCGCCCGCGGCGACCGGTCTGCGCCTGCAGCCGAGGAGATCGAGCAATGTCGAACCGCCGCCTTTTCCCATCTGCAGCGCTGTGGCCTCACGATCCGTGCGGCGCCCGAGGCGCAGGTCTGCACGACACCGCAGCAGTTCCACCGGCGCTTTCCGGCAAGCGGGGGCGCGCTCTACGGCATGGCCCCGCACGGCTGGATGTCCTCCTTTCGCAGACCCTCGGCCACCACAGCGATCCCGGGACTGTTCCTGGCGGGGGGCAGCGCACATCCGGGGGCGGGCGTGCCGATGGCCACGCTCTCGGGGCGGCTCGCGGCCGCAACCCTGATGGCACACCTCGATTCGACCAGGCGGTCGGCTCGGGTGCGTATCTCTGGTGGTATGTCGACGGCCTGAGCGATTGCGGCCAACATGCCATTACGCTGATCGCCTTTGTCGGAAGCGTGTTTTCGCCCTACTACGCCTGGGCGCGCGAGCGCGCCGCACGCGCAGGCACACCGGTTGATCCGGAGAATTACTGTGCGATCAATGTGGCGCTCTACACGCCTGGCCGAAAGCGCTGGACCATGACCGAGCGCAGCCGCGCAAGCGTCGAGCGAAGCGCGCGCACGTTCCGGGTCGGCCCCAGCGCGCTCGAGTGGACGGGCTCCGAGCTGGTGGTGAGAATCGACGAGCGATCGGCGCCGATTCCGCTCGCGGTGCGCGGAACGGTGCGCCTCAGCGCCCCGCGCTGGTTCGACTGGCAGCTTCCGCTCGACCCCTCAGGACGCCATCGCTGGGGACCGCTCGCACCGGCCGGGCGGATCTCGGTTGACTTCGACTCACCCGGCATCCAGTGGCAGGGCCATGGCTATCTGGATTCCAACGAAGGCGATGAACCGATCGAATCACGCTACGACGAGTGGGACTGGTCGCGGGCAACGCTCGAAGACGGATCGTCAGCGGTGGTCTATGACCTGCGCACGCGAGATGGCCGCGAGCACCTCATCGCCCGCCAGTTCCGGCCCGATGGCCAGGTGACCGACTTCGACCCCGGACCGCGTCACGCCCTCGCGCGGACCGGCTGGCGGATCGGCCGGTCGATTCGCTCCGAGCAGGCCGGGCCCGCGCCCCGAATCACCCGCACGCTCGAGGACACGCCGTTTTATGTACGTTCGCTTGCCGAATCCACGGTCGACGGTCGGCAGGTGGTGTCGGTGCACGAAACCTTGAACGGGCCCCGCCTTCGGTCAGCGATGGTCCGAGTGATGCTGCCCTGGCGGATGCCACGCTTCGGTTGAGCGCTCGCGCTCGGCCACTGTCACCATCAGATTCATCATCCACGCGGCTTTTTCTGCGACATTGCGCGGCGGCAGATCGCCGATGGCAGAGCGAGCCGCCTCCACCAGAAAGCGGATTGCCTCGAGCGGCACATGGCCGCGGGGCCGGCGGGGCGCTGACAGCGCACACGGCAGGCTCTGCGCCACGCGGGCGAGCTTTCGACGACCGCTCACCACCGCACGGCGATTCACCGAATCAAGCCGCGCCTTGCGAATTTCCAAACCGATGTCGGAATAAATCAGGCGCGCCGCCAGAATGGCCGGGCGGCAGCCACGGGGCAGGTTCCAGAGGCCCTCTTCGGCTCGACGATAGAGCGCATCGGCCTCATTAAGCAGTCGCTCGACCAGGCGTCCAATCGCAGCTGAGAACCGCGGGTCGAGAAGCCAGACCTCCGGATCCAGCCCCTCCTCGCGCACCCAATCGAGTGGCAGATAAATGCGTCCCATGCGCGCGTCTTCACCCACATCACGGGCGATGTTGGTGAGCTGCATCGCAACGCCCAGTTCGCAGGCGCGCGCCAGTGCCCGCTCGTCGCGCACTTCCATCACCAGCGCCATCATGGCCCCGACCGTGCCGGCCACCCGCGCGCAGTAATCGAGCAGTTCGTCAAAGGTGCGATAACGACGACCCTGCGCGTCCCACTGAAAGCCTTCGAGCAGCGCAAGCGGAATGCGCCGTGGCAGACGATATCGATGCACCACATGCGCAAACGCCTGATCGGCCGCGATGGCATGGGGCGTACCGGCGTAAACCGCATCAAGCCTGCGATGAAGCGCAGCAAGCGTGTCGGGGCTTGCACCACTGCCATCGACCTCGTCGTCAGCCACTCGGCAGAACGCATAGAGCGAGACCGCTGCATCGCGATAGCGCGGGGGCAGCAGCCGCGACGCTGCAAAAAAAGACTTCGATCCATGTCGCATCAGTTCCACGCAATCGGGCGCGGGTGCGGCGAGCAGACGCTCGATTGCGGGGCTCGAAACCATGTTCATCGGGCGGCCTGCATGCTTGCCACCGTGGCGGCTGGTGGAATGATGGAGTCGAGGACCTTGGCCGAGGTGAGCACGCCTGGAATGCCAGCACCGGGATGCGTGCTGGCGCCCACCAGATACAGGTCTCGGATATCTTCGCTGCGGTTATGCGGTCGGAACCAGGCGCTTTGCAGCAGCCGCGGCTCCATGCCGAAGGCCGCGCCCTTGAAGGCGAGATAGCGGCTCTCGAAGTCAGCTGGTGTGAGCAGCCGCTCGGTACAGATCGACTCTGACAGGCCAGGCAGCACCGTGCTGCCCAGCATCTGCGCGATGCGCTGCCGATACGGCCCGGCACGGCTTGCCCAATCGATACCCGCATCGAGATGCGGGACCGGCGATAGCACATAAAAGGTGTCACATCCCTGGGGAGCGAGCGACGGATCGGTGGCGGTGGGTCGATGCAGGTAGAGGCTGAAGTCATCGGCCAGGACCTTGCGATCGAAGATGTCGCCCAGCAGCTCGCGATAGCGCGGGCCCAGAAGAATCATGTGGTGCGGCACATCGGGGTAGAGCCTGCGCGTGCCGAAATACCAGACGAAGAGGCCCATTGAATAGGCTGCGCGCTCCACCTTGCGGTCATGCCACACGCGGCGCGGTTCGGCCTTCAGCAAATGCTTGTAGGTCCATGCGGTGTCGGCGTTGGAGACCACGATGTCGGCATCGATCCGCTCACCGCCCGCCAGAATGACCCCGCGCGCACGCTGATCCACCACGCGGATGCGCGCCACATCGGCGCCCAGGCGAATCTCGCCCCCCAATTCGCCGATCAGCTTCGCCATGCCTCTTACGATTGCACCGGTACCCCCCATGGCGGAGTGCACGCCGTGAATACGTTCCAGCGACGGAATGAGGCTGTAGACGCTGGTGACCGACATGGGATTGCCACCGATCAGAAGCGGATGAAAACTGAATACCTGGCGAAGTTTTTCGCTTTTGAAATGGCGCGCGGCCAGCTGGTAGATGCTGCGCCAGGCACGCATGCGCACCATGGCAGGCAGCGCTGCAAACAGATCGCCCAGCGACTCGAAAGCCACGGTGCCCAGTCCCTCATAGCCCAGCCTGAAGCAGCGGTCGGCCTCGGCCATGAACCCATGCAGGCCGTTGACATCCTCGGGGCTCAGTCGCCTGACCTCTTCGATCATCGCCTGGGGATCGCGCTGATAGTCGAAGTGCGTGCCATCATCAAATCGAATCCGGTAGCACGGATTCATGGCCCGCAGTTCCACATCATCGGCAAACCTGCGCCCCGCCAGCGCCCAGAGTTCCTCGAGAAGAAAGGGGGCGGTCACGATGGTGGGACCCGCATCGAAGGTGAAGCCATCCTGCGTGAACACGCTCGCCCGTCCTCCGGGCTGATCGAGCCGCTCGAGCACCGTCACCCGATAGCCCTTGCAGAGCATGCGAATGGCGCAGGCGAGACCGCCAAAGCCACTGCCAATGATGACCACGCGGGGGGCGCCTGACGAAGCGGGCGCGCGCCCCGGTACGGCACGCGCAGCAGCGCGGCGCGCGTTGGCAGGCGCGTCCCCCGACAAGGGCGCGGCGACCGGGGCCCCGGCGGGACCGGCGAGCGGCAAAGCGTCAGACGCAGATTGAAGCATCGGCGGTTGTCGCCTCCTAGCGACGGATTCGGCGAGTCGCACCCAGGCAAATTGTCGGGGACGACGCCAGGATGTGTAAATAGCAATTGACGTTCGGTTTTGTCAAGCAGAGAATCCACGGATGTCTGTCCGTACCGTCCCCACCCTCTCGGCCTTCACCGAGCTGCTCAAGCCCATCACCTGGTTCCCGCCCATGTGGGCGTTTGCCTGTGGGGTGGTGGCTTCGGGTGCACAGCTCGCCACCCACTGGCCGCTCGCGCTCCTGGGCGTGCTGCTCGCGGGCCCCATGGTGTGTGCCACCAGCCAGGCGGTGAACGATTGGTTTGATCGACACGTCGACGCCATCAACGAGCCGCATCGCCCCATCCCGTCGGGCCGCATGCCCGGGCGCTGGGGGCTTTACGTCGCCATCGCCTGGACGGTGCTGTCACTGCTGGTGGCCACCGGGCTGGGCGTCTGGGGCTTTGCCGCCGCCGCGCTGGGACTGGTGCTCGCCTGGGCCTACAGCATGCCCCCCGTGCGACTCAAGCAGAACGGCTGGTGGGGCAACCTCGCGTGCGGCCTCTCCTATGAGGGGCTCGCCTGGATCACCGGCGCCGCAGTCATGGCCGGGGGCGCGGTGCCCGAGGCACGGTCGCTGCTGCTGGCGCTTCTCTACAGCATAGGCGCGCACGGAATCATGACGCTCAATGACTTCAAGGCAATCGAAGGCGATTCGCGCATGGGTATCCGGTCACTGCCGGTACAGCTCGGGCCCGGCCGGGCGGCGCGGGTCGCCTGCTGGGTGATGGCCGTCCCGCAGTTGATCGTGGTGATTCTGCTCACGCAGTGGGGAGCCCCGGTGGCGGCGGTATCGGTCGCTGCGCTGATTGCCGCGCAGGCAGTGCTGATGCGCCGCCTCATTGCTGCACCCATTCAGCAGGCGCTCTTCTACAGCGGCTTTGGCGTGCCGCTCTATGTCTCGGGAATGATGGTGAGCGCCTTTGCGCTCAGGGGTCTGGGCTGAGCCTCACGGCACGTATCCGTGCGGCCAACGCGATCAGGGGGAATCCATGAATCAGTCGCTCGAACCGGAACACGAATCCGACCTGCCTGCCAGCGCGCAGTTCGGCTGGCTGTCCATCGCCCGCCTCGGACTGATACAGGCCTGTCTCGGCGGTATCGTGGTGCTGGCCACCTCAACGCTCAACCGCATCATGGTGGTCGAGCTTGCGCTGCCCGCCGTGCTGCCCGGGCTGCTGGTCGCCATGCACTATGGGGTGCAGATTCTGCGGCCGCGCATGGGCTTCGGTTCCGATCGTTCAGGACGCTGCACACCCTGGATCCTGGGTGGCATGGCGGTGCTCGCCTGCGGCGGGCTGCTGGGCGCGGGAGCCGTGGTCACCATGAGCGACTCGCTCGCCTCCGGCATCGCCCTGTCGGTGCTCGCTTTCCTCATGATAGGCGTGGGCGTGAGCGCAAGCGGCACCTCGGTTCTGGTGCTGCTCGCCAAGCGGGTCACACCGCACCGCCGCGCGGGTGCCGCCACCCTGGTCTGGCTCATGATGATTGCAGGCTTTGCAGTCACCGCCGGTCTCGCGGGTCATCTGCTCGATCCCTACTCCGAGGCCCGCCTGCTCGCCGTTGCAGCCGGTGTCGCTGCCATTGCGCTGGTGCTCACCACGGTCATGCTGTTTCGGCTCGAGCGCCCGGCGAGCGCGATGGCGAGCGCAAACCCCAGCCAGGCAGACGCAACAGTCTCCGAGGGTTTTCGCGCCACCCTGACCAAGGTCTGGCGCGAACCTGCGGCCCGGCACTTCACGGTGTTCGTGTTCATCTCAATGCTTGCCTTCAGTGCTCAGGATCTGATCCTCGAGCCCTTCGCGGGCACCGTGTTTGGCTTCAGTCCAGGTGAAACCACCAAACTCTCCGGACTTCAGCATTCGGGCATTCTCTGCGGCATGCTGCTGGTCGCGCTGGCCGGCAGTGGTCGCATCTTCGGCCGCCGACTGGGGTCGCTGCGCTTCTGGACCGTGAGCGGCTGTATCGCCTCGGGCTTTGCGCTCGCCGGACTGGTGGCAGCGGGCGTGGCCGGACCCGGCTGGCCGCTGCGCGCCAATGTATTCCTGCTGGGCGCGGCCAACGGCGCCTTCTCCATTGCGGCCATCGCTTCCATGATGCGGCTCGCGGGCGAAGGCGAAGGCCGGCGCGAAGGCACGCGCATGGGCCTCTGGGGCGCCGCACAGGCGCTTGCCTTCGGCAGTGGCGGCCTGCTGGGTACCGTGCTCTCCGATCTTGCCCGTCTGGTGATTCAGGACACCGCGCTTGCCTATGCGCTGGTGTTTGGTCTCGAGGCGCTCCTCTTCATCGTGGCTGCGCGCCTCGCCAGCCAGATTCGCGAACCCGCCGTCAGCGGCGATACCCAGACCCCCTCGCCACAACCGCTCGCCCAGGGAGGCGCTCATGCGTGAAGACACCCTTTATGACGTCGTCGTGGTCGGCGGCGGCCCGGCCGGCGCCACCGCTGCCGATGATCTCGCTCGCGCCGGACGGCGCGTCCTGCTGCTCGATCGCGCGGGCCGGATCAAGCCCTGTGGCGGCGCAATCCCGCCGCGCGCCATCCGCGACTTCGATATCCCCGACAGCATGCTGGTGGCGCATGCCCGCTGCGCGCGCATGATTTCGCCCTCCGACCAGCGGGTCGACATTCCCATTGAGAACGGCTTTGTCGGACTGGTCGATCGCGACGCGTTTGATGAATGGCTGCGCTGTCGCGCAGCGCAGCATGGCGCTGACCGCATGATCGGCTCCTTCGACAGCCTGGACGGCCCCGATGCCAGTGGTGTCACCACCGTCCGCATACAGAGCCGGGAAAGCGCAGGCGAGCGCGCCGAAACGCCCGTCAATGTCCGTACCCGGCTCGTGATTGGTGCCGATGGCGCGAAATCGCGAGTCGCCGCACAAACGATTCCCGACTCCGACAAGGGCAAATTTGTTTTTGCTTATCACGAGATCGTGCGCGCCCCTGCGGTCGAAGAGCGCGCGGGCGTCGACTACGATCCGTCGCGTTGCGACGTCTATTACCGCGGCACGCTGTCTCCTGATTTCTATGGCTGGGTGTTCCCGCACGGCAAGTGCTTCTCGGTGGGAACGGGCAGCATGGACAAGGGTTTTTCGCTTCGGAGCGCAGTCGCCGAGCTTCGCCGCACCGCCGGACTCGACCGATTCGAGACACTTCGCCGGGAAGGCGCGCCCATTCCGCTCAAGCCGCTGCCACGCTGGGACAACGGACAGAACGTGGTGCTGGCGGGCGACGCTTCTGGCGTGGTGGCGCCCGCATCGGGTGAGGGCATTTATTACGCCATGCTGGGCGGCCGACTCGCGGCCGATGCCGCGTTGGCTGCGCTGAAAAGCGGGCGTGGTGCCGAGCTCGCCAGCGCCCGCAAACGCTTCATGAAAGAGCACGGCCGCGTGTTCTTTGTATTGGGCCTGCTGCAACGGTTCTGGTATGGAAACGACAAGCGGCGCGAGCAGTTCGTGAAAATCTGCCGCGACCGTGATGTGCAGCAAATCACCTTTGATTCGTACATGAACAAGCGACTGGTTCGCCGGCGTCCGCTTGCACACGTGCGCATCTTCCTGAAAGATCTTGCGCATTTGTTCGGCATCGCGAAGGCATGACCCCCCAGCAGCAAGCGCCCTCGCCACCCGCTTCACAGCGTTCTTCACCCGCCCCGGCTCCACCGCTCGCAGGCGCCACCGAGGTGCGGCCTGCCCGCGGGCTCGGTATCGATTCGCTGGTTGCAGCGATTGCAGTGATCATCGTTGCCGGCACGGGTGGTGCGCTCACCCGGCTTGATGACTGGTACTTCGCGCTCAAGCAGCCCGCATTCAAGCCGCCCGACTGGGTGTTTGGACCCGCCTGGTCGCTACTCTTTTTTCTGATCGCCTGGGCGGCCGTAGTGGGCTGGCGCGCAGGCGCCCTGCGCGAGCCGTCGCCCCGCGGCCGCATGCTCACGCTGTTTGCGGTCAATGCGCTGGCCAACGTTGGCTGGAGCCTCCTCTACTTTTTTCTGCGCCGACCCGACTGGGCACTCGCCGAGGTGGTGATTCTGTGGGGCTCGATCGTGGCGCTCATCCTGCACTTCCGATCCTATGCACCCCGCGCAGCGCTTCTCCTCGTGCCCTATCTGCTCTGGGTAAGCTTTGCAGCCGTGCTGAATTTCGAAGCGGTCCGGCTCAATCCGTAGCGGCGTCTCGCCTGCTGCACAGCCAGCGCTGCCTCCCTATCGAGGCTCATTACAATCGCCTCTTCCGTAACCCAGAAGGCAGGTGACAACCATGGCCGTGATCAACCCCGGCGCCGATGCCGAGCGCGCCTTCCAGGTAATGAAGCAGGGCGGTATCGCCATTCTTCCCAATGACGTCGGCTACTCGCTGATTGCCGCGCAAGGCCCGGCACTGCGCCGCATCTTCGACACCAAACGACGGGCACCCACCAAGCTGAACGCAATGCTGGGTAACGGTGATCTGCACCGAGAACTTCATCGGGTGAGTGATCGCGGGCGCGCAATCGTGCAGGCCATCACTCAGGACTACGACCTGCCGCTGGGCCTGATTGCCCCGTGCCGTGCAGACCACCCGCTGCTTCGAAAACTCGATCCCGACACCTATGAGCGAAGCACCAAGGACGACACGCTCCTGATGCTGCTCAACTCGGGGCCGTTTCACGCCGCCATCACACGCGTGAGCCTGCGTGAAGAAACGCTGCTATTCGGGTCCTCGGCCAACCTGTCGCTGCATGGCACCAAATTCAGGGTGGAAGATATCGAACCCGAGATCCTGGCGATTGCCGATGTCACGATCGACTATGGCCTGATGAAGTACCACCCGTGGCAGGCCTCATCCACCCTGCTCGATTGCGAAACGCTGCAGGTGGTGCGCTTTGGAAGCTGCTATGAAAACATCCAGGATATTTTGAAGCGGCACTTCAATGTCACCCTGCCCGAGCGGCCTGCCGCCTGACCTCGTCTTTTTGCGCACAGAGAGCCCAGCATGAACGAGCACACCCCGTTTGATCCGATAGCCGATGGCCGACAGGTACACGACACGGTTGTCGCGGGCGGCATCGCAATTTTCAAGGCCGATGTCGGCTACGCCATCGTGGGACATACCGAACCGGCCATCCGTCGAATCTACGAGGCCAAGCAGCGCAGCTTCTCAAAGCCCTGCGGCATGTTCGGCTCCTATGACATGTTTCTCGAGGTGATCGACATTGACGCACGGGCGCGCGACTTCGTGCGCGCCGTGATCTTCGATCATCAACTGCCCATTTCCATCGTGGCGCCGTTCCGGGCCGATCATCCGCTGTTTCGAAGCATCGCTCCGTTCGTGATCGCCAACGCATCCAAGGCAGGCACCATGGACGTGCTGATGAACGCGGGGCCCACTCACGACGAAATCGCGCGCCGTGCGCTCGAAACACTCAAGCCCGTATTTGGCTCGTCCGCCAATCGCTCACTCACCGGCAGCAAATTCCACTTCCGCGACGTAGAGCCCGAAGTGGTGGCAGCCACCTCGCTGGCCCTCGACCGCGGCGCCTCCAAATACAGCAATGCGCGTGGCCTGGGCTCGTCCATCATTGATCTGCGCACCTTCCGGCCGGTTCGCATCGGCATCGTGTTCGACGAGCTTCGCGAGGTGGCGCGCAAGCACTTTCAGATTGATATTCCGGCGCAGGTTGATGCGGTCTGAAGCGAGGCTTGGCAAGGCTATCTGACAAACACTGGAGCATCAGGGCCCAGATAGGGCGAGCGCGCGTACGTCGGAGGCAGGCGCAGGGATGGCAGATAGGCGTTCAGCGCCCTGCCCTCGCGAAGGCGTGCCGGCAGGTCGGGATTGGCAAGAAAGAGCTTGCCAAAAGAAACCATATCGCAGAGGCCCTCTCGCAGCATAGCGTCCGCACTTTCAGGTGTGTACGCCCCATTGGCAATCAGCCGCCCCTTCCAGTGTCGCCGCAGAAATTGCGTTGAGGTTCCGCCCAGGTAGTCGTAGACACAGTCCTCGACAATACCCGTATGGACATAGGCTAGTGGCAGCGCTTCGATGGCAGACAGGAGCGCTGCGTAGGACTCGTTATCGCCTGGGGTCCAGGTCATTTCACCGAAATAAGCGGCTGGCGACAGGCGCAGTCCCACGCGGCCCTCACCGAACACGTCAACGCATGTTCGAACAACTTCAATCCCGAACCGCGCACGCCGCTCCGGGTTGCCGCCCCACTCATCGGTACGGCAGTTGGTGTGACTGCGCAGAAACTGCTCGATCAGGTAGCCATTGGCGCCGTGGACTTCAACGCCGTCGAACCCAGCCCGCTTAGCACGGACCGCGCAGTTCCTGTGCTGCTTGATCACATCCTCGACTTCGGCGCCAGACAGCATGCGTGGGCGCTCGTTGAATAAGCTGGCTACACCCGCCTGCCGGCGCGGTACCCGGTCCAGTACCTCCGATGCGCCCACCGGCTGCTGTCCCGAGAAGTAGGAGTGGGCTACCCTTCCGGTATGCCAGAGCTGCAGAAAGATCCGGCCACCACGTCCGTGCACCGCCTCAACCACCTGCTTCCAGGCGGCCTCGTGGGAATCGAGGAACAGACCAGGCGTATCGATATAGCCCTGAACCTCGGGGGCGATCATCGTGGCCTCGGTGATGAGCAACCCCGCGTCCGCGCGACTGGCGTAATGCTCGATCGCATCGTCGGGGGGAGAGAGGTCCGCGGTGCACCGGTTGCGCGTGCAGGGCGCCATCACGATCCGGCTTGGCAGCTGCAGCCCGCCCCCCAGTTCAAGCGGCGACCAGAGGCTGGCCACGGTCCTCAGGGCTCCAGCGGCGCATGCCAGCGCACTGCCGGCATCATGACCCCACCTCGCTCGCCCGGGGTCACTGAGCCATACCGTTCAGCGTATACGGGCGGGAGCGGGCGAGCGCTTGGCGACGACAGCCACAGTCGCAGCAGATGCCGACGACGGTCCGGCTCGGGCCAGTCTTCAAAGGCCATTCGGTCATGCAACATGGTGTGGTTGTGTACAAACTGCATGTCGCCGGGCTCGAAGTCCATCATGAAGTGCAGCGCCGGGCTCTCCGCCAGCGAGTCGAAGAAATCGAGTGCTTCGACATGCAGGGCGGTCAGTCTGAATGCCTCGGCGAAACGCTGGGCAGAGTCGATGTATTGCCGGTGATAAATCGTCGACATCAAACCCTGATACCAATTGAATACGGGAATCGAGAAAAAGGGCTGACCACCAGGCGGCACTTCGCCGCGCCTGTCTGTCGCGAGCGGATCAAACAGCGCGGCAGCCAGTACCGGCTCACGCCTTCGCATCTCGTTATAGATTGTGTTGGATGACACCAGTGCAGATTCGCCGCCCCGCCGCGACTTTCGCAGACAAAGAAGTCCGACGATATCGCAGGAATCGGTGTGAAAGGTCTGTCGCGCGTGCGTCTGATAGATCCGCACTCGCGGATCCCTTGCATCAAGACCCATATCGATCACATGCCCCAGCATGTGTCCCTGCGCATTCTGCGGTCGGGCAAGCCCCAGGTAAGCACCCACGCCGAAGAAAGCCGCTGCACTCACTGCCCGTGGCCAATCATCAACCGGCAAGCCCCTGAGAAGTGCAACGCCTGTTCCCCTGACAAGCTGCTCATGCCAGCCGGCGAGGCGCTCAGACAGGCGGGGCAAGGGAAAACGGTCAGCCCGGATTTCGCTGATGTCGGCCCCGGTATCGAGAAAGCGTTCAGCCGCTCGCTGGAGTTCGGCGAGATCAGCATCGTTCAGGGTGAAGCACCAGGTTTGCGGATTATTCGCAAGCTCGGGGCCGTACCAGACTGAATCACCGACAAGTGGTCCCGGAAGCGGATGAGCCGCCATCATGAGCACTCCTGGCTGCGCCGATGTCGCAACCGCTCCGAGGCGCGCAGCCCCTGCGGTTGGCCAGTCGGGTCAGGAATCAAAGTTGAGCCCGCCAATCGGAGGATTGACACGCGACGGCGTCAGCAGGCGAACCTCCTGATCGCGGAGAAAGGGTCGTACTTTGGTCAGGTACGCTTTGAAAGCTGGGTCCTGATAAAGCTGATCGCGTCGCCGCTGCCTGTCATTCAGATCCTGATAGGCAAACATCATGACGATCTGATTGATATTGCCCACCTCGGTACGATAAAGGCCAAGGAAGTTGCCGCAGATGCGAATCTGGGGTTCCAGACCTTCGGTCTCAAACAATTCCATGAAGGCCGAAACCGTTCCGGAGTGAAGCGTGTAAGCGCGATAGTCGATGATCATGAGCGTTGAGCCTCGGGGGGGTAGGACAAAACCATTCGAGCCGCAGCGCGTGCCACGACCGCTTCACGCGCCGCCTGCATGGCTGTCGATGCCTGCTGAACCTCAGCAACCCGGACCGGTGGAGCGCTCAGAGGACTGCCCGATTCGAATGGCGGAGAAGGCGCGTATTCGAGGCCGAGCTGAACGCGTTCGGCCACTGCCTGCCCCCAGAGTCGGGCCACCACGTGAAGTCCAAAATCAATGCCTGCCGTCACACCGCCGCCAGTGATCAGAGGTCCATCCTCGACCACGCGCTGATTGACGGGGGTCGCCCCGAAAGCCGCGACAAGCGGCAGCGACAACCAGTGACAGGTCGCACGCCGGCCTTGCAGCAGACCCGCCGCGCCCAGCACCAGCGATCCGGTACACACTGCGCTGATCACCCGGGCTTTCGCCGCCTGCTGCCTGAGAAAGATCAGTGTTGGTTCGTCTTCCATGAGGGCTGCCACGCCTGGACCACCTGGCACGCAAACGACATCCAGAGATGGGCAATCGGCATAGCTACAGGTCGGTTCGACCTGCAGGCCCTTGGCCGCCTTCACCGATCCCGGGCATGGCGCCACCAGATGCACCTGGGCCCACGGAACGCTCGAAAACACCTCCCAGGGACCCACCAGGTCCAGGAGCAGCATGTCGTTGAAACACAGCAAACCGATCTGCAAGCGCTCGGGCGCGACTTGTGAAGCAGGCGCGACAGCTTCGCCCATGCTCATGCTCCTGCGGGCGACAGAATCGGCGAAAGCGCCGCCGCCACCTGCAGCAGCCGGTCATCCTCGTAGCGCCGCTGGATGAGCTGAATACCTATGGGTAGCCCATTGGCCCCTGTCATACCCGGCAGACTGACGCAGGGCACCCCCAATGCAGTGAACATCCTGTTGAAGGTGGCCTCCCCCTGGGAAGCCAGTCCAGGGGTGGCCTCCCCGGGCGCGCTCAGCGTCATCACCGCATCGAACCCCGACATCATCGATTCGAATTCAACGCGACGCGCCGCAACCGCGTCAAGCGCGGCTCGCAGTTGCGCCGCCTGATAGCCGTTCTGATTCTCGACCTTCCTGGCAAAGTCACTGTGTAACCGGTCCCGGTTTGAGAGGTACTCGGGCAGGAACGCCGCACGTCCGCCTTCATGCATGAGAGCGTCCTGCTCCGCAGTAAGCGTATTGAAAGACGCCGGCATCACAAAAGGTCTGACCTGAACGCCCGCCTTCGAGAATTTCTCCGCGGCTGCATGAAGCGCTGCTTTGGCAGCGTCCGTGGCGGCCGACCACATTGGCGTTTCGCAAAAGCCGATGGTGAGCGCACCGGGCACAGGTGGCGAGAGCTGCGCGGTGTCGAGAATCCGGTAGGCCTGCGCGAGCAGCCAGAGATCGGGAACCGAGCGCCCATAGAGTCCAACCGTATCAAGATGCAACGAATAGTGCTTGATCCCCTCAAAACTGATCCGACTGATGGTGGGCTTCATGCCGTGAATGCCACAGAACGAGGCGGGCCGGATGGTGGACCCCCCTGTCTGGGTGCCCAGCGAAAGCGGCGCCATGCCGTCCGCCACCGCGGCAGCCGACCCGGACGACGAACCGCCAGGCGTGCGCGCAAGGTCATGTGGATTTCGTGTGAGCGGCCGTCGGCCCCCCGAGGCGAACTCGAGCGTGTCAGTCTTGCCGAGCATGACGGCGCCACTAGCCCTGAGCACGGCCACGCAATTTGCGTCCTCTCCCGGCCTATGCCCCTCATAGATAGGCGAATTGTGCTGCGTCGGCGCATCACGGGTATTGATGACATCCTTCACCGCGAACGGGATGCCGTGCACAGGGCTTCGCCGTGGCTCACGATCGCGCTCACGCGCGCTCGCAAGCACCGCCGCCGGATCGATGAAGGTGAACGCGCGCACCTGCGCATCGCGCTCTGCCACGCGTTCCAGAAAGGCCCTGGCATAGTCCTCACAGGTGAGCAGCCCCTCGGCCATCCTGACCGAGGCTTCGGCCGCCGTCATGCGCCAAAGTTCCATGCTCACTCCTGCGACCGATAGGCGTCCAGCATCGCGCCGTAGGTGGTGGGCCAGACCCCAGGATGGGAAAGGATGATGTCGAGCGCGCGACGGAACGCAGCGATACGGTTGGGTTGACCCGTGAGCCAGCTGTTTGCCGATATCGTGAAGACCCGCCCACCATACTGCTCCGCTTCCTGCCAGAGCGTGACAAAGCCATCGACCAGCTGCTCGACATAAGCGTCATTGGACAGGTTGAAATCGAGCACTGACTGGCGGTCGTTCACGTCAAGTGCAAAGGGCACGCCGTACACCGCGCCCGAACGCGCGTTCATGCGAACCGGCAGATCGTCGATGTTCCAGTCCAGCGTGTAACGGATCCTCTGATCGCTCAGTAGGTCGAGCGTGGCGTGCGACTCGGATTGCATGGGCGAGAGCCAGCCATTCACCGGCTGGCCGGACGCTTGCCTGAGCGACGCAAGCGCAGCCTCAATCGCCACGCGCTCATCGTCAACTGATGACTTGCCGTGAAACACCTGGCTCATGTCCACGCCGTGCGCGACCACCTCCCAGTTACGACGGGTGACTTCCTTCAACAGGAATGGCGCACGCTCGGCCGCCCGGGCGTTGATGGCGACCGACGCGGGCAGACCCAACTGCTCGAG